>ERZ890510.1156-NODE-1156-length-17965-cov-4.520771_pt1 | contig 17965 bp, 6 predicted proteins | sample MGYA00521265_ERZ890510 | MGnify/ENA primary metagenome ERZ890510 (study PRJEB32303, sample SAMEA104408624) | aquatic metagenome | biome: Brackish water; feature: Chemocline; material: water | place: Baltic Sea | collected 2014-10-26T21:54:00 | depth 110 m ...
ATTGTCGTACTCGGATTGAAGGGGTTCGGGAAGTTGGCTCCCAGGGCGAAGTCTCTCGGCGCCGCCACCTGTGAGGCGACACTGTCCAGGACCAGGTCCCGCGCCGTGTAGTCTGACGCAAGCAGCCTGACACGGGTGCCGGTCAGCGACGCCGGAAAGCCATCCGCCCCGAGGCGCAGTTGCACCGTCGCCAGCGTTGCGGCGCCCGTTGCCGTCCAGCTCTGACCACGACGTGCTGCCACGACTGCCAACTGCCCATCCCGGTGCTCCGACCGACGGTACAGCCCCGCCGGGTTGTACGCGAAGACCTGCCCCACGACTGACACTTCGGTGTCCGTCAGCAACTCCGCCTCGGCTGGATCGATGGGCACAACAAGCTCGTACGCCGCCAGGTCGGCGGCATCGGCTACCCAGAACGTGAGGGTCACCTCGTGACCTGCGAGCCACTGCTGGGACGGGTCCCCCGCGAGCAACAGACCGCCCGTCGCTGCCGCCGGCACAGTCAGCTGCCGCGGATCGGCACGCTTGTAGACCGGTGGCGCACCAAGACCCGAGCTGTTGCCGACGTTGGAGATCGCCGCTGCGAGGTCCTCCACGCCAACTCGACCGTCGTTGTTGAGATCTGCCCAGGCGAAGCGTGGTTTGAGGGGATCCACACCCCACGCCGCATCGATAACATTGATGTCGTCCTCGTCGATCTCGTTGTCACCCGATGCATCGCCGCCTTTGAGCAGGCGCCCGTTCTGTCCCAGCAGGAATGAGACGTCGCCACGGGCGTCGGAAGCGAACAGTCCCTGCGATGGCGTCAGGTTGATCGTTTCACCATTGCGGATCGTCAACGTATCGGTACGGCCACTGATGTGGCTGCTGTCCTTCACGGTCAGCACGTAGCGTCCTGCGGGAATGCTGACGAGAGTCAACTCGCCGCTGGCCACTGTCTGCACCTCAACGGTGTCAGAGGAGGCCGGCCGATCGTCGTTGGCAAGCATGTAGAACGAGTCTGTGATATCGATCGTGCTGCCGGGGACGCGCAGATGGACGTCGAGCAGACTTGCGTGATTGCCGTTGCCCAGTGGCGGCGCCCGGCCCTCGAGCATGACCGTCGCCGTCAGGCGGCCGCGGGCAACCCGCTGAATGCTGGCGGTTTTCGTTGACATGCCCGTTGTCCCGCGCAGTGGTACGGAACGTCCGGAAATACTGATCGCCGCCTCCGTGGCATCCACGCCGATCTCTGCCGTCGTGGCACCGCCGCCGACGACGACCTGGAAGCTGGCCAGCGCCACCGGTGCGTCAGCACTACCGATGCTTTGCGCCGTTCCCGTCTTGGAGAAGCGCACCTGCGTCCCGATGGTCGTGTCTTCCAGCACCGTGCCACCAGCGAAAATCAGACCGGAATCGGTGAAGGGATTGGTGGGCGACACCACGGTCAAGCCGCTGCCAAGGTTCAGCGCCGCCGTCAACGCCGTTGCCGTGCCACCGTCGCTCTGCACGTAGACATCGAGGGTCAGTGTGTCACCTGGACTGGCACGCATCCGATTGGGGCTCAGCAACATGTGCGGCGACGTCCCCGTCGGCGACTTGACATTCAGCCTGTTGGGCCCCTCGCTGACCTTACCTGCGGGATTGTTGCCAAATGTGCCATCGGCACCGATGGCCGCGTAGATCGAGTAGCTGCCCTCGGGTAGGGCGAAGCTTGACGTCGACGTATCCCACGAGAAGGAATTGCTGCCTGACTCCCGGATCGTGGTGATCCCCCCCGTCGCCCTGCCGTCGTCGCTGTTGATGATGAAGGTGCCACCACCACCGGCGCCGATGACGTCGGCTTCGAGACCAGCCAACGTCTTGGCGCCCGAGGTACGTGAGGCGTACAGGCGGATGTAGGCGTCGTCCGTTCCAGCCCCATCGTCCACCATGTAATCGTCCCATGCAAGGCGAACGATGTCCCCCTGGTTGATCTCCGGCGTCCCCGTCTTGAGAAAGATGTGCGGCGCGTGTGTGATCAGCAGCGAACCGCCCAGTACGACGTTCACATTTGCTGACACATCGGCCAACACCGCATACAGCCACACGCGCGTAGCGCTTACGGGCACCGTCGCTGACGTACGGAAGTCCCAGACGTACATGTCAGCGGCGCCGTCAGCGTCCTCGCTGAGACCACCGACGATGAGCTGCGCGTTTCCGTCACCCGGATTTGTCAGGGCCGTGGCGTCGGCGCCGGTGTAGTTGGTCACCGCCGGGTCGACTGCGGTGAAATAGAGGGCGATGCTGGCGTCGTCGTCGAGATCCTCGTCGCCGCGCCCCTTCTGCCACTGGATCGTGTAGACCGGCTGGGAGCCGCTGTCGATCTTCCGTTGCGTATTGCGCGCCGGCTCGTAGAACGTCAGGCTCGGCGTATGCTTGACCTGCAGAGCCTGGGTGCTGTTGCCAACGGCTACGTTCTGCCCGTCGGAGGCAACCGCATAGAGATAGTAGGCCCCCTGGGAAATGATCGGGTTCGTCACATCCCATGAGTACTCACGGTCGGTCTGCGTCAGGTTTGCTGACGCTGTGATCGCCGTCCCGCGTGTGCCTGCTAGGCTCTTGCCAAGGACGAACGTCTGATTCGGGTAGGAGCCTGACGCCGACACTGAAGTAAGGCCGGTGACAGCGGCATAGAACAACTGGATGCGTGCCTCGCTGTCGTAGTCGACAACTGCGAAGTCGAGATCGTAAGGATTGGCACTGGCACCCGTTCGCACCCCTGTATCCACCGTCTCAGCGATGATCGGATCGATGCTCTGCACGATGGGGGCATGGGTCAACGTGATCGGTCCGGGGCTGACGGCAAACACGGGCGGGTTGTCACCGTCTTCGGCGACCAGGTATATGAAGTAACTGCCGGAGCGCACTTTCAGGATCGACGCGAACAGGGCGCCGGTCTGCAGGGCCACCGGTGGGGCGTCCCACGTGTAGGTCTGGTTGCTGCCCTCGGTGAGATCGTTTGTGCCGGCGGGATTGCGCGCACTCACGTCGTTCTCGTCGGCGATCAAGGTGCCGAAAATGCGGATGTCCTGGACGCTCTTCAGACCTCCTACGGGATATGCATAGAAGGCGGCATTCAGGGAACCCGTCAGATCATCGTCCGCATCCGTCAGGTCATAGCGGATCGTGTACGACGTGTTCGCCGCATCGCCGACGCCGTCGGGATCGATGATGGCCACCGCCGGAGCCGTATTGGCGGCAACGATGTCGATGTCGGCGCCGAGTGCAAAGAAGGCCCCCGCAAGCCCGGACTGAAACGTGCCCACAGCAACGGACCGTGCCGCCGCCGAGCTGTTGACGATCACCTGCAGGTTCGACGCGGAGTTGGATCCCAGGACGTTGAGCTTGACCAACAGGCCCACCTTGTCATCCTCGTCTCCCCACTCGCGACTGTCCCCGGGACTCTCGTCGACGCGGCCCTCAAAACGCTTCTGCGTGTCCTGCAAGCTCGTACCAACGCGCTCCCATGTGCCGGCAAGGAAACCATCACTCGTCGAGCCGCCGGCGCCGAGGCCACTGCCATCGATCGGATCGGCAGCGTGCACAAAAACGGCGCGGTTCGCCAGCGCGACGCCGGGCACCTGGGGGTTGATCGGGGTGTAGCTCAGGGTGTATTCGTAGGCTCCCACAGGAACGGATTCGTCCTCCCAGGTGCTGGCCCGCCCCAGGACCTTGAAGTAGGGGTGCTGGTTGACATCACTGACACCCCTGACGCCAAAACCTTCCGCAGTGCCTGCGCCGAACGCAAGGAACAGGCTCTCGAAGTCACGATGTGTCGCCAGTGCCGGACTCAGCAAATAGGTGTCAGTGGCAGCGATGCCGTCCTCAATTCCGGCACCATCCGAATCGTCATCGGCGACCTTCTCAGGCAACGTCCAGGTCGTGCCGTTGTATGTCGCGAAGTAGACGTCGTGTTCTCCACCGGTGCTGTGGCCAGCTGTAAAGGCGATGTGCAGGTCGCCACGATCGTCCAGACGGTCGTCGACAACAGCCGCGACGCGCTCCGTGATCGTCCAGTCGAGTTCGATCTCATAGCTATCACTGACACCGGCATCGGTGAACAAGGGTGTCGCCCCCGTGCTCCAGGCAGCCTGGGCTGTCCCCCAGGTGGCGTTGGGACCCGTGCTGCCGTCGTCATCGTATCGATTGTAGCCGATGCCTTCGACGGCCGGCGCCGCCCCAAATTTGTAGACCGAATAGATCCGGTCGGGCAGGTGTTGACGGTCGATGGCGACCGTGGGGAAATAGAACGTTGCTGCCCGGTTCAATACTGGGTTGGTGACTTCATTGTCGAAGGTGGCAACAACGGCGCCGTTGCTGTTCTGATCCCAGCCGGCGGCACTTGCGTCTACCCAGGTCGTATCCGTCGACAGTCGCTTGTGTTCGATACGATCCAGATCGTCGTTGAAATAGACAACGTGTAGTGCATCGTCATCACCGACGGCGAGGTCGGGGCCGGTATGTCGTTGGGCATCGTCCGTCAGCCGTATTCCACCTGATGAGCCGACCGTGCCGAGGGAGCCGATCGGCACCGGTGCAAATGGATCGACATTGTGGTCGACTTTGCTCAACATGATGTCGTCGGTGGAGGCTGTCAGCGTCGTGCCACGAACATAGCTGACGAAGATCCGATCGCGGTCGTCGATGGCCATACGTGGGAACGCGGCCCGCCGGCCTTCTGTGTTGCCGACGGTCGTCCGATCGTTGAGGATCAGCGGCGGCTGCCAGGTCGTGCCACCGTCGACGGAATAGCCGAAGTATACGTTGCTGTCATGCGTGTGATCTGCCGTTGTCACGAAGGCATAGACGACGCGCGGATTGCCGCCACTGTCGACCTCGAGATCCAGCGTCGAGAAAGCCGTGCCGGCTCCATCCGCGGTAATCAGGTAGTAGCTGAGGCCATTGGACACGCTCACAGGCGTACTGAAAGAGGCGCCACCATCACTGGAATTGGCGTAGAAGACTTCGTATGCCGCGGTCGTGCCAGCGGTAAATGGCCGGGGTGCCACGCCAATCGTCGACACGGACTGCTCGATCCACGCCATGTGGATCTCGGGTACGGTGGACACGAGTTGGGTCACGCCCGGTGTGGGGATATTGTCGCTCGTACTAAAGGGTGCCACGTCGATGATGGCGATATCGATCTGCAGACCATCGGTATCGGTGGAACTCAGTTGCTTGCTGCGCTCCACCGCATGAAAGTTGCCGATCACCGGATAGTCGTTTGTCGCTGCCTGATTCAGATCCACGCGGATGGACAGATCATTGCCGGAGACAAAATTCTGCACGACCGTGCTGTCAGCGGGATTGAAGCCGACGGGGGTGCGATTCTCGAAAACGGGAGCTGCTGCCCCGGCGAGGCTGACCGCCGCGAGCAGGGCCGCCAGTGTCCATGTCGTCAGACGCAGCACGGGACGTTCACTTGACGAGTGTCATCTTGCGCGTCTGACGGAACTCCGGCGTGCGCAGTTCTGAGATGTAGAGCCCCGCTGCGACCTGGCGGCCAGCGTCATCCCGACCGTTCCAGAGGATCGTATGAAACCCGGGTGCCATCGGGCCCGACAGCAGGCTGCGGACACGTTGACCCAGCAGATTGTAGATCTGCAGTTGCACATCGGACGCGGCGCCGGGCAGCGCAAAAGGTATCACCGTCGACGGGTTGAATGGATTCGGGTAGTTCACATCGAGGGCCGCCTGCTGTGGCAGGAGTATGTCGAACAGCGAGTTGCTCCAGGCCATGTGGTCGGGTTGGTAGCGGGTATTGAGCAACACGCCGTCACCCAGGGTCAGACTCTCCTCGGCGCCGGTATCGATTACCTCGAACCACAGCTTTGCCAGCGAGCCCTCACCACCGGCGGACCACTGCTTGCCAATGCGCGAACTGAGGATTCGCAGGCTGCCCTCTTCGTGCTGCACATCGAAGACGGAGCCGTACGGGTTGCCGGCGAACACATCCCCCTTGGCGGCACGGTCGACCAGGGGCCGCAGACGTGTCTCATCCAGGTCGATGCGGAATTCGTAGCCCGCCAGGTCGGCCAGGTCACGGCCGAAGACCTCGACACCGATCACCTCACCCGGAGCCATTGCCCGGCCGGAACGCACGGTGATGGGTCGCAGTTCGAATGCCGCGCGGTCGTTGCGGGTCCCCGGATGACCCGACGCCGCGGCACTCCCCTTCTTGTAGACCGGCGGCGCCCCGAAGCCCTGACTGTTGCCGAAGTTCGATGTCGTCACGGTCAGGTCCGCTGCCCCGACGATATCGTCGTTGTTGATGTCCGCCTGGCGAAAACTGGGCACCGTGTTGTTCGTGCCCCAGGCAGCGATAATCAGGTTGACATCATCCTCGTTGATCTCGTTGTCCTCACTCACGTCGCCGGCAATCAGTTCACGCCCGCTCGAGGGCAGCAAAGCCGTCGGATCACCACGCAAATCGGAGCCGAAGAAGCCGTTGCTGTTCGCCGCACTGATGGTCACCGTCTCACCATTGCGAACGATGACTGTATCCGTGCGGCCGCTTACGTGGCTCGTGTCTTTCACCGTGAGCACATAGCGACCGGCAGGTACGCTGACCAGAGTGAGTTGGCCGGTCGCGTTGGTCTGTACTTCGAGGGTGTCGCTCGTAGCCAGATCGTCGTCGTTGTCATCCCTGAAGGCACCCAGGATGTCCTCTGTGCTGCCGGGCAGGCGCAGATGGATGTCCAGCAGGGTCGTGTGATCACCTGTTGCGGGTGGCACTGTGCGGCCCTCGAGTTCGACAGTGGCGACGATCTGACCGCGGGCCTGACGAATCAATTCCGGCGGCGGCGCGGTCAGACCGAGACCCGTGTGCAGCGGATCGCTGTTGCCGACCAGACCGAGGACGGTGCCGGTTGGACCGCTGGCGAAGACCAGGGAGGGTGTGGCTGCGAGAGTTGCAAGCCCCACGAGCTGGAACCGTGCCAGAGACTCCGGCTCGGTTGTGGTACCCACCACCTGGCCGGAGAAGGTCGACTTGGCAAAGCGCAATTGATTGCCGTCGGCGACAAACTGGTTTTCGATGGCCGACGTGGACGGAAACAGATTGCCAAGGTCGATGAAAGGCTTGAAGCTGCCTGCCGCGGGATCCTGATCGATCACACCAAAGTCGGTGCTGTTGATCGTCAACACGATCTGCACCAGGTTGATCGGATTCGGGTGTTGCACCATCACGTCGAAAGTGACCGTGTCACCGATGGCGATGGCCATGTCCGTGGGACTCACACTGATGTGCGGCGTGGAGCCACCACCGCCGACGGTCAAGGGGGAGGAACTCTTGCTCAGCTGGATACCACCCTCGTCGAGATTGATGAAAGTCTCATCTTTGCTGATGGCGACATAGATGTCGTAGTCCGTCGATGCGCTGCCAAAGAGTTTCGTATTCCAGTCGAGGAAATCGCTGTCGCTCTCGCGCACTTGAGTGATGGTGCCTGCCGAACTGCCGTCGGTGCTGTTGATTAGAAACGTGGTCGCACCGTCAACAGCGGCATCGATCTCGGCTACGGTAACGAAGTTCGACGGATTCTCCGCCGCATAGACGCGGATGTAGGCGTCGTCTGTGCCGACGCCGTCGTCCACCATGTAGTCATCCCAGGCAATGCGCAGCACATCGTTTTTGTTGAAGCTCGTCAGGTCGTCAAGGTCACTCGTCAGCAGGTTGATGAAGGGCGTGTGTGACACCGTCAATGAACCACCGAGGACTTCGCTCTTGTTCCCCGCGTCGTCGCTGATCACCGCGTAGAGCCAGACCTTGCTGCCGTCGGCTGGCACGTCCTCTGGTGCATGGCGCAGATTCCACCCGTACATATCGAGCCCGCCACCACCATCTTCGGCTCTTCCCACAGCGAGGGTCCGCGTATCGCTGTCCTTCAACAGAGAATCGGGGACTTCTTCGTAGTTGATGTTCACGGGGTTGTCGGTGGTGTAGTAGAAGTCGATCTCGGCGTCATCGTCGAAGTCCGCATCGCCCGGTCCCTTCTGCCATTGGATCGTGTAGACCGGCTGGCTGCCGGAGTTGATCCGTCGGTGCGTGTCCTTGGGTGGCTCGTAGAACACGAAGGAGGGCGCGTGGCGGACGGTGAGTTGGGCAGCACTCTGGCCCACAACGACGTCGATGGAATCGCTGACGACGATGTAGAGGTAGTAGTTGCCTGCCACGACGGCGGCAGAGTCCGGGGCGACGAACACGGAGTCCGTCGTGTCCCAGCTGAACTGGTGGTCGGCACTGGTCAGCGTGTCGGAGCGCTCTATGAAAATCGCCCGGGCGCCGGCGACACTTTTGCCAAGGGCGAAGCTCTGGTTCGGATAGGTACCACTCGCCGACACCGATGTCAGGCCGCTGACAGCTGAATAGAACAGGGCCACCTGACTGGAGCCCTGATTGTCGTAGTCGCGTACAGCAAAGTCGAGATCGTACGGATTGGCATTGCTGCCGGAACGTACACCGCTGTCGACAGTTTCACGATCCGCGGGGTCGAGATAAAGGACCAGGGGCTTGTGTCGTACCACCAAAGTACCGGGGCTACGCACGAAGACCGGCGGATTCTCCCCGTCGTCGGCGACCAGATAGATGTAGTACTCGGCGCTCGGCACCTGCAGGATGCTGGCAAAGAGCAGGTTCTTCAGGGCCGTCGGGGGGTCATCCCAGGAATAGGTCTGGTTGTTACCCTCGGTGAAATCCGTGGTCCCGGCAGCGTTGAGGATGTCGTTCTCGTCGGCGATCAGCGTGCCGAAAATGCGGATGTCCTGCACCGTGCTCAGACCGCCACTCTCGGCGAAATAGAGCGCTGCCTGGAGGCCGCTGGCGACGAGATCGTCATCGGGATCTGCCAGGCTGTAACGAATCGGGTAGGAGGTGTTGGCCGTATCGGCGACACCATCGGGCTGTGACAGCGACACGGTAGGTGCCGTATTGGCGTCGACAATGTCGATCCTGGCACCCAGCAGGAAGAAGTCGCCAATGGCGAGCGACACCGGGGGTGTCAGGTTCACCGCCACTGTGCGTGCAGCGCCCCCCCATCGGCGGCAGCGCTCGCTGTCACGATCTGCATGTTCGTCACCGAGTCCGACCCGAGCACGTTCAACTTGACCAGCAGGCCGATCTTGTCGTTGTCGTCTCCCCACTCATGATCGGAAGCGGCGTCTTCGTTGATGCGTCCCTCGAAGTACTTGTCCTGATCCTGGAGACTCGTACCAACATTCTCCCAGTCGCCGGCAAGAAAGCCGTCCCCCTGCTTGCCTGTCGCACCCAGGCCCTCACCCGTGAGGTTGTCCGCCACGTGGACATAGACGGCATTGCTGTCGACGGCGGCCGTCGCGTTGTGGGGATTCACCGGCGTGTAGCTCAGGTCGTACTGATAGCCCCCGACAGGATGCGATTCGTCCTCTGACGTTACCGCACGACCGAGGACTTTGAAGTACGGGTGGTTGGCGGCGTTGTTGATGCCCTGGACCCCGTGGCCCTCGGCGTTGCCGCCCGTGAAGGCGAGGTAGACGTTACTCTCCCCCGGGCGGTGGGCCAGAGCAGGGCCGCTGAGAAACACGTCCGTAGCGGCGACGCCGTCGTTTGTGCCGGCGTCATCGTCGGCCACTTTCTCTGGCAAAGTCCACGATTGACCGTTAAAGAAACCGTAGTAGATGTCGTGCTCACCCACGACACCAGCGGTGTTGTAGCTGTAGCCACCGGAGAAGGCGATATGCAGTTCACCTCTGTCCGTGCGTCGGTCATCAACGACGGCACTGACGCGGTCCACCACGGTCCAGTCGAGTTCGATGTTGTACTTGTTCGCGCCGCTGGCGAATACCGCGCTCGACGCTGTGCTCCACACTGCCTGGGCCGTCGCCGTGTTCCACCCGGCGCCATTGCCGACGGCGTGATCGTAGATGTATCGATTGTAGAAGACCGACTCGAGGGTCGGGTCGGCAAACTTGTACAACGCATACACTCTGTCCGGGGAACTCACGGTGTCCACAACAACGGTGGGAAAGACAAAGGTCGCCACCGCATTCAGTGCAGCGTTCGTCACGGGGCTCGGATCGAAGACATCAACATCTGCCCCGTGGAGGCCAGCCTCCCAGCCGAAGCCGCTGACATCATCCCAGTCGTCGGCGAGCATCGTCTTGTGCTCGATGTTGGAGTTGGCGGCGACCGCCTCCTCGTGGAAGTAGAGCACGTGCAACACATCCCCCCGCCCTACGGCCAGGTCCGGACCCGTCTGTCGGTCAGCGTCGGGCGTAATGCGCACGCCCCCGGTACTGCCCACCGTGCCCGTCGCCCCCACAGCCTGCATGGAAAAGGGGCTCGAAGACTTGTTGACGCGTGCCATCATGATATCGTCGGTACCCGCGCCACCACCCCGACTTGCACCGCGTACATAGGTGACGAAGATGTTGTCCCGGTCGTCGATCGCCATCCTCGGGAACGCCGTCGTACGGCCCTCGATATTGCCCACCGTGAGTGTATCGTTGACCAGAATCGCACGGTTCCCGGGGAGCCAGCTGGCGCCGCCGGTTTCTGAATAGTTGAGGTAGATGTTGTCCGGGTTGCCGGAGAACCTGGCCGTTTTTCCGTCCGGCGAGTGATTCATCGCGTAGATGACACGAGGATTCCCGCGGCTGTCGACCTCGAGGTCCAGAGTCGAAAAGCTGGCGCCGTTGCCATCTGCCGTGACCAGATCAAAGCGCAGGCTGCCGGATACACTTACCGGCGCCGAGAACGTGGCACCGTCATCGTTGCTACGGGCGTACTTCACGTAATAGATGGGCGTCGCCATCGTCAGCTGTTGTTCCTGTGCAATCCAGGCAACGTGTACGATCCCTCCGGGGGCGAGGGCGACGTCGACCTGACTCGCATCCACCGAAATAGCATCCAAAATCTCGGCCCGTTCCAGATTGTGGAAGTGGCCGATGACGGGATATGTGGGGGTCACCGCCTGGTTCAGGTCGACACGCACCGTGACATCGCTACCCTCAACGAAGTCCTGGCGTGTTGTGCTGTCCTGGGGCGAGAAGCCTGTCGGGGTGCGGTTCTCAAAAATCGGCAGGGAGCCTTGCGCCGATGTGGCGACCAGCGCGCACAGGGCGAACCAGACGTACGAGCCCCGATGGCGCGGGGGGCGCCGGGTGCTTTCGACATCTGGTCGGTGCAGGCTCTGGAATTCCACCACGCTCATCCTTGCGGGGGGCCTGGCAGCGCCTCATGCGCTGCCGCTCTGAGTTTCCCGTGGGTATTTGAGCAACATCAGTGCCAGTACCAGATTCAGCCCATGAAGGCGGGCAAACCTCCGGACGGATTCAGCGCGATGGAATTTTTTTCCCTGCGGCCCTTCCTGCGTGGGAAGGAAGGGGGGGGCCTGTCGACTCCCAGCCGTCTCGGCACTGATGGACAGGCCGTGGTACGGATCTTGCGCCCGCTGCCGTGAGATCTCTGCAGTGACTCCTGCATACGGCACCCGTACCATGCGAAGATTCAGAGCCTTTCTGTCGGCCTCGGTGCCGGCGGTTCTCCTGTGCATCATGGCCCTGCCCGATCCCCTGCTGGCAGCGCGACTCGAACTGCGCGTGCGCGGCACGGATACGTCCGCGACAACGGCGCTCGTCGGTGATATCATCGATGTCGATGTCTGGGTCGACTCCGAGAGCTCGACGCTCTCCGGTGCCGCCGTGTTCCTCAGTTATGACGGGGAGGTATTCGAACTCGTTGAACAGGATCAGGATCCGGTCGCCTCCGGATTTCAGCCCTTTGCCCCTGGTGGCTTCTTCAGCAACGGTGAGATCTTCCGCAACGCTTTGCTGGATCCTGCCGATCCTGCCGCTTCTCCCAATGGGGAGCAACTCGACTACAGTGTGGTTCGCGCCGCCGACACCGGTTCCGGACCAGCCGCCTCCTTCCACCTGCGAGCCCTGGCTCCGGCAGCCGGCTCGACGGTCCGTATCGATGAAAGCGGCATCCGCGAGACCCGCTACTTCATGCCTGATGGCACGCACGAGTCCTTCCGCTTCATCACCCCTCTCACCATCGATGTGCACGGCATCAGCATTGACGGTCTTCCGGCGAAGATCGTCCTCTCCCGCGGCCAGGTAGACAGCACTTCCTACGCTCTGGACCAGATGCTGTTCGACCCGTTGTACGCCCCGAAGGAGATATCGTGGCATGTGGACGCGACGGATGCCGTAGACGTACACATCGACCCGGTCACCCGGCACCTCGTCGTCGTCGCACCAGCGGACCGCTCCCTGTGGGAGCAACTGACTCTTCGGGCCGTGAATCCCGACGGGCAGACTGCGTCCGCAGTGATCGATCTCTTCGTCAATGCCGGACCGGTACTCACTGCCGTTGCTGAGCCTCTTGATTTTGCCGAGGACAGCGTGCTGCGCCTGTCACTGGACGATCTGGCGGAAGATCCCGATGCCCCGGACGCGCAGCTGACGTGGACACTCTCGGCACCCGCTGTTCTTGGCGCCCGTATCGAGGGCCCGCCGCACGAACTGATCCTTGAGCCGCAGGCCAACTGGCATGGGAACAGCCTGGTGACGCTGACAGCCATGGATCGATTCGGTTTTACCGATTCCACGTCGCTGAACGTCAACGTCACGTCCGTCAACGACGTGCCGATTTCGCTGTATGCACCGAACCTGCGGATCACGCGGGGCAAGGTGGACTCAAGCCTGGCCGTGGCCGCTCTCTTTGTGGACGCAGATGATGCCCTGACGGATATCGACCTGTCCTGGACCGGCGCCGAACACGCCCGTATCGCCAGAAGAGGCGGTCGCCTCGTCATATCGGCACCAGACGACTGGATGGGTAGCGAAGTCATTCAACTGACGATCACCGATGCCCTCGGCGCATCTGCAACGGCCCCTCTCACCGTCACCGTCGTCGCCTCACTGGCACCGGCGATCACCGGTGCCCCCCAACGTCTTGGTGTGGCTGCTGGTGAGGCGAGTGTCCTCGACTTGAGGGAGTTTGTCACCGACCCGGACGATCCCGTAGCGGACCTGACGTGGTCTGTCGTTGGCCAGACGAACCTGTTGATTCAGGTAAGCACAACAGGTGCGGTGCGCATCGAGGCGCCTGCCGGCTTTGCCGGCACCGAATCGGTCCGCTTTCTGGCCTTCGATCCCAGTGGCGAGTCAGCCTATTTCGACCTGCTCATCTTCGGTGCACCGGCAGGGGGAGCCCCTCTCGTGGCACCACTGCCGGCGGTCACCCTGCCACCTGGTGGTGTCAATGCCTCCATCGACCTCGACGACTACCTCTTTGACCTGGATCATGAACCCCAGCAGATCTCCTGGTCGGTGCTCGGGGCTGCCGGACTGGAACTGCGCATCGACGCCAGTTCCCATGTCCTCACCGTGATCGCTGCTGACTCTCCTGCTGGCGATTATGACATCGATCTACAGGCTGTAGACCCGGATGGCCACGAGGTGTTGACCCGGGTCCTGGTGCGGGTCACGTCGAATCCAGTTGTTGTTGATCCCGTCGAACCAACAGATCCGGGAACAGATATTCTGTTGTCGCTGTCGCTGTTGCCGACGCTGCACATGAGTTCCGGTGGCTTCGACCAGTCTCTCGTGCTCGATGCTTACGTTGAGTCCGGCGATCCATCCCTGGTGCGCTGGGAGGCGCTCTCGAGTGCGCATGTTGAGGTTCTGGTGGACAATGACACGCGTCGCGTCACCGTTCTGGCCGAGGAGGGCTGGACGGGACCCGCCCTCATTACGATTCGCGCCCTGGATGCAGCGGGCGCCATCGTCACCGAGGCGCTCTTCGGCGTCCAGGTGGATGCTGTCCTGGCCTCCCTGTCACTGCGGGATCTCGTCGAAATCCCTGTCTTACAGGGCGACTCCGTGTTGACGTTCGATCCTGCCAGCCTGCTGGCGACCGGCCCTGACCCCACCAGCCTGGTCTGGGAAGCCTCGGGTACAAGAGCCTTCACACTGACCTGGTTGAATGGTCGCCTGCTGCTACAAGGCGACGGATTTGCCGAAGCTGGCGGCGAGATCGTGACCATCACAGCCCGTGATGAAGCCGGCAGCCAGGCCACGGGCAAGCTCCTGGTTCAGGTGTTGGCCGCAGACGGTTCAGCCGGCGATGAACGTGACGGGTTCCGCGTTACCATCGTGCCGAATCCGATCCACGCCGAATACCTCGACCTCTACGTCCTCAATGATGATGGCGCCGCGCCGCACTTGCGCTCCCATGGCAGCAACTGGACCGATCTGCCGCTGACCCGTGTTGCTGATGGCATCTGGCATGCCCCCCACGTACTGCAGGCCGGCATGGAGGGCGCCCTGTCATTTCTGGGCCTCAGTCTGCTCGACGGGCAGCTGAGCCGGTCTGAGCGTCAGATCCACATTGGTACGGCACCTGTTGCCGTGGGCAAGACCATTGCCGCCGGAAACTTCTCTCTCGAACTGGCGCCCGATGCCTTCACCGGCCATGGGGACGCCGTCGTCGCGGTACTTCCCGAGGCAGGGGTGCCGACGACCGAACTGGAGCCCGTGGGACCCTCGTATCGTGTGCATGCCACCCGGGCCCTGCAGTCGGTTCCGCTGTTGGCCCTGCGCACGACGGATGCAGATGCTCTGGCATACCGCTGGGATTCAGGGGAGGAACGTTGGCAGTTTGTCGGGGGCCGTGTCACGCCAGGGGCAGTGACAATTGAACTGCATCGCCTCGGCAGGTATGCCCTGCTGGCAGACCATACGGCGCCGGCCGTAGCGGCAGACGAAGATGGGTGGATCCAGGTCAGCGATGCAGGCAGCGGCATCGCCCGTGTGGAGATCATCAGCGGCGGCAGCCCCCTGCCGGGAACGATTGTGCAGGAGGAAGAAGGGCTATTCCGTCTGACAGATCTGGCGCCGGACAACGTTCCGCTGGCGGTGCGCGTCGTGGATCGCGCCGGCAATGTGACCACCCTGGGTGTGACGGCGGGGTCCGCAGTACCAGTCGCTTTTGCTCTGGGGCAGAACTATCCGAACCCATTCAATCCTGCAACAACGATTCCCCTGTTCGTGGGAGTACAGAGCGGCGCCGTCCGCCTGGAGATTTTCAATGCCGCCGGGCAGCGGATCCGCACGCTGGCCAACGACGTCCTGCCAGCGGGGCAGAACTCTGTTGTATGGGACGGACTCGATGATGCCCGCCGCGCCGTGTCTTCAGGAAACTACCTCTACCGGGCCAGCACCGATGACGGCGTGTTCACGCGGCGGATGACGCTGCTTCGCTGACCCTACCGGCGTCGGCGGTAGCAACATCCGCCACCAGTTCCTCAAGCGGAACTTGCTTGACGGCACTCACCGCCGCCTCCACGGCACCTTCGTGACACAGGCCCCGCATGGCGGCCACGGTAAAACCCTCGATCACCGCCTCGACACATGCCTGACGGACCGATTTGGCGAGGCTTGTGTAGGGATCATCCATGCCCGCTGCTAGCCGCCAAAGGACTGGTATTCTTCGATGAGTTCGGCGATGCGTGAGTTGCCGGCGATGCCCCGACCCGGATGGATGATCAGGCGGAAGCGGCTGCTGGCCGTATCACCCTTCGAGATCGTCCAACTGCCGTCCTGCGTTTCGTCCTTGAGAAAATCATGCACGCCAAAGGGATTGGCTGTGAACAGGCCGTACCCGCGTACATGCCAGTAGGTGGGGTGCCACGGATTGCTCACGTGATCGATGACAGTGTGCCCCCACTGCTGCCCGTCGGCGACGGGTCCGGAGTAGTCGACCCAGGCGGCACGTTTGCCCCAGGTGGTCTCCTCGCCTTCACCGCTGTCGTAGACATCACCCTCGGAGTTTTCGATGCGGCCCGCGTCCTTGGCATCCATCGTCGTCGGCACACGAATGGCAAACATGCCGCCTTCTTTGGTGTCGCCGAAGGTTACGTCCCCGTAGAGCGCGCGAAGCTCACTGCTCTGGTCGATCACACGCAGATCCCCATCGGCCTGAATCGAGATCCGCCGATGCTCTTCCAGCAACCGCTGGCCGCCCGGGCCATACCAGTCGACAGTGCCGTCGATATGCGCGACCCCATCGTCGACGCAGACGGCAGGCTCACCCCGTTGCAGCATGGCCCCATGGCCGGGACCGCTGACGTTCTCATCCCACAGGTTGAAACCATTGACCAGGCCATGGGCGGTGTAGATGCTGCGGTGGTGAAAGTGGTCCTGGTTCTCACCCGCCACATCCTCGAAGGGATAGGCCCGCGTCAGACGCTGACCGTCAGGTGTCAGCACGGGGTAGAGGCATGGCCGACAGATGTAGTGGCCGTAGACGTATTCGGTGAAAGGTTTGCCGCCGATGGTGACCACTGCCTTGCCGGCATCGCTTTGCAGTTGAATGTCGATCACGATTGCACCCGTCCCCTGTCGGTTGACAAATCCGCCGCCACGGCGTTCCCGCAGCAGCGCTTGAATTTACGCCCGCTGCCACAAGGGCAGGGGTCATTGCGTCCTGGCGCCGGCGCCGGCCCGGCGGCGCGCGCCTCATCACGTGCCCGCACCCAGTCCATCACCCCTGCTGCCGGCTGCCGTTGGCGCAACAGATTGGCCATAACCTCCATGTAGGGGCCGATATGGCCGAAGTACATCTTGTAGCCTTTGCAGAGATAATTCAGCCCCGGCTCGCCGTGCGGCGTGGGCTCAAAACGGTGCTTCGGGCAACCGCCGTTGCAGGCGGTCTTGAAGTCACACTCACGGCAGTACCTGGGCAGAAGATCCGCCTTGTCCTGGCCGAATTTGCGCTGCTCGGGACTGGCAACCATCTCGCGGATGGACAGGTCACGGACGTTGCCAAGGTTGTGTTCCGGATAGACGAAATGATCACAGGAGTAGAGGTCGCCATTGTGCTCGATGATGAGGGCGCTGCCACAGGTCTCGGCAAAGATGCACAGACTTGCGTCCTGCCCCAGCCAACTGCCCAGGGACACATCGAAAATCTGCACGAAAGTCTTGCCCACATCCTGCCGCACCCATTCATCGAATACCGTACACAGGAAGCGACCATACTGCGCCGGTGCCACAGACCAGCGAGTGACCTTTGCTTTACCGTCGTAATCGGGATGCACAAGCTCGAGACCGTCAACAGGCTCATCACCGGCCAGGCGCTCGACGATGGGGATGAACTGCATGTAACCGGAACCGATCTCTTTGAGAAAGTGATAGACCTCAAGAGGATGGTCGGCGTTGTGGTTCTGCAGAACCGTGAGTGTGTTGAACTCGACCTTGTGCTTCTTCAACATCTCGAGACCGGCAACAACACGGTCGAAGGTCGGCTTCTGCCCCTTGTCTACACGGTAGCGGTCGTGCAACTCGCGCGGGCCGTCGATGGACAGACCCACAAGAAAGTCGTTTTCGGCGAGGAACTCCCCCCACTCATCATCCAGCAGAATGCCATTGGTCTGAAAAGCGTTGGTGATCTCTTTGCCGTTGGCGTACTGCTTTTGCAGCTCGACAGCACGGCGGTAGAAATCGACACCCATGAGGGTTGGCTCACCCCCCTGCCAGGCGAAGCTGGCCGACGGCACATCCTGCGCTTCTATGTATTGGCGGACATAACGCTCCAGCACCTCGTCGCTCATGCGCCAATCGCGCTTGGCGTCCGGGTAGAGCTTTTCCTTCTCAAGATAGAAGCAGTATTCGCAGTCGATATTACACACCGAGCCGGATGGCTTAGCCATCACGTGGCATGCAGACGGAGCGGTGAGTGCGGAGTTTCTGGCCGTGTTGGTCATCGATGGCTATGATACGCGGTCACCTGAGGAGGAGCAACGCTTGCCGTACGAACGAACGATCTTCATCGGTGACATCCACGGCTGTGCCGCCGAATTCGAGGAGGCCCTGGATGCCGTCCTCTTTCGCGGTGGTCGTGATCGACTGTTGTTGACGGGCGATGCGTTCACCCGCGGACCCGACCCCATGCGGGTGTGGG
>ERZ890510.1159-NODE-1159-length-17945-cov-10.652767_pt1 | contig 17945 bp, 12 predicted proteins | sample MGYA00521265_ERZ890510 | MGnify/ENA primary metagenome ERZ890510 (study PRJEB32303, sample SAMEA104408624) | aquatic metagenome | biome: Brackish water; feature: Chemocline; material: water | place: Baltic Sea | collected 2014-10-26T21:54:00 | depth 110 m ...
GCTCTGGCAAATTATCATCGAGTTCGGAGTCCGCAATGGGTACAGATAGTTTTTCTGGATTCGCAACTGGTGAAACTTCAACCTCGGCGTCTTGCGTCACATCCGAATTGAGTTTGAGTTCTTCGTCAGATTCAACCTCGAAACCAGCGTCAGTGCCGAACAGCTCATTGAGATCGATCCCCGCGTCCAGCAATTCGGCATCGGTTGCAAACATGTGCTCAGAATCATCAGTATGGGTCGATTTGTCGACTATCACTGTCACATCATCTGATTGAACGTGAATTTCAGGCTCTTCAACACCTGCTTCGACAATATACAGATGAGAACTGTCCTCTACGGGAACATCAGTTTCGACGCCCGCAGATTCCGGATTTATCAGTCGTTTTAAAAATCGGCCAGGTCGCATGAACTCAATCTACACGTTTGTATCGATCATCCCAAACTCAGCGTCAGATCGAAAAATGACTCTTCGGTAGTGAATCGTAAACCAAACGCTAATCTCCAAACTCGAAAGCTCGATACGACCACGCATCATGAACCGCATGATCCAAGGCTTTTCGTCCCGGCTGGCCAACATCAATTCGATTCGGCAATACCCGAACGCCGAGCCCATCTGGAAGCTCTACCCGTTTCAAGAAACGACCTAGAACTACTCTGTCCCCGCCTAATACAAGATATTCCAAGTGCCCTTCGTACTCCCGAAATCGCGTGCTCGCTGCCTCACCTGCCTGATCGAACAACTCGCGAATCCATTCCTCACGTCCCCGTCTGAAACGGTTCGAGGACTGCCCACCCTTACGATGCTGATTTTTGACGAACCTACTACCCGTTTTCGTAACCACCAATTTACCGTCTTCGGCAATTGCAATTGCCCAGTGACCCAGTCGAAGCAAAATCATCGCGATCGTATGACGCCGTGAAACAAACTCCCGCATATCGTCGAATGAATTCGACTTGCTGAGTTCGGTTATCGGGAACGGCGGCAACAATGCCAATCGAGGCCGAAACCCTAACGGCGGTATCAACGCACTAATCAAAATGATGCCGTTCTCGGAATCTTGCGCAGATCGCGACAAACTCGACCACTCCTCACCGAGCGAATAGTCGGGTGGAAGCATCTCGATCGCAAATTCGGCACCCGGCTCGACCGCGAAGTCGATCAATCGTTTCAACAATACAGAACGGTGAGTCAGAATCGGACCATTCACACCAGAAGGTACACCCAAGCCGAAACACTCCCAAAATTCAGGCAGGGCAGCAAAACGCTCGGCCCATTATCCGTCGAATCAACACAGCATAACCCGAGCCCCGTAATCGTTCTCGTACCGTAGGAAGAATCCGAAAAACTACTCGGTCCACTGCCGCCCGCGAAACGCTATTGCCACCGGATCAACACGAGCACCTAACCCCGGCTCGTCCGGCAATTCCAGAAAGCCTTTGCTCACATTCTCGAACGGCTCAAGCACCTCGTGTCGCCACTCAACTTCGTAAACAGCATGCTCAAGCGGGATTTTATTGCCGAACGCCGCTGTTGCGTGAGCGGAAGCCAATAGAGAAAGCGGACCCGAAGGGCAGTGCATCGATACTGAACCCTCCCATCGAGCTTCAAGTTCTCGACCAATCAAATACGCCTCAACAGGGCCGCCGCAAAATTTCACGTCAGGCATCACTATGTCGAGCACATCGTCTTCCATTAGCTTTGTGAATAGGCCGACACCATAGCCTAATTCAGCACCTGCAATTGGCAATTCAGCCTTATTACGTATTTCGCGAAGATCATCTGGAAATTTGATCGGGTCGACAGGCTCTTCAAACCAACCAGCACCGGCCTGTCGCAGTTCAGGTTCAAGCGCAAGCGCAGATTCAAGATCGAATCGTGAGTGACAATCGACCAACAGCTTACGATCCAAACCTATGATCGCCTTTGCAGCTCTAATACGATCCAGACCCATCTCAGCTTCACGTGGCAAGCCAGTTTTGCTAAACGGCGCACGCGCCTCATCGAACGGAGCACATTTTGCGGTCGTAAACCAATCTTCCATCGCTCGTTGAGCCATCTCCGCAAACGAATCAGGCGAACGATCAACCGCACCATTGTCGTCCGGCAACATCGAACGGTTGATATTCGAATAGAGCTGAACACGTCGATCGGCTTTGCCTTCGTGATCGTAAAGCTCCCGCAAATAGTCAACCATCGGAACCTGCAACAACTGCGAAAGAGCATCAGCGACAGCACAACGCAAACCGCTCACCGCCGTCGCCAGATTTTGATCTTCCTCAAGCTGTTCAACGCTCAAATTATTAAACGTTATTACGTCTGTGTCATCGGTAAGGCGTCGGCCACGAAGATTATTTGCGAGCCTCGCCACGACCGGAGCAACGTCGCGCGCAAGCTGAGTCGATGTAATCTCGCCCTGCCCAACAATGCCATTACCGTCACTCAGCGCCAAATGCACCCATTCGGTTTTCGCTCGAACGTGAATTGCATTGAAATTAAGCCCTGTCGGGGTAAACCATTCGCCTGATATCGGCAATTGTTGATCTCCGGTCGTACTTGTCGGTCAAAAAATAATCGGCCCTGTGATCGAACCAAAACAACAATTTCGGCTTGAATCACAGGGTCCTAAGTTTGTTCTGAACTTACCTGTTTGGGTTTACTCGGTACTTAGCGTACTTGTCATCATTGATGAACTCATCGATAACGATCTTCTCGCCATCAAGATCATTAGATATGTTCGCCGCAAGCACTGAAGCTAACGAGTTGATCGACGAATTGAACGAGTTCAAACGGTTTTCAGGTTTGTTCTCCACAATCGAAGTCGCAAACGCCTGCCCAATTCCTCGGGTGCTCTCTGCACCCATCGCATTATTGTGTGGACCCGCTGAAATCACTTTGCGAACCTGATCAATAGTCGGATTCTGTGCTGGAGGCCAGTCGCCATCAAAGGTGTAGTCAACAAAATCGTCTTCAAGTTTGATCGTACCGTGCGTGTGGATAATGCAATCGAACCGACCGTTGTAGTACGAACGTGCTGGCTTCGTGAATAGAATGTTGGCAACCCCACCCTTTTTCATTCCGTAGGTCACGGTGTACGCAATCGGGTTGTCACCCTCCGTGTCGTGCAATTCGGCAGGGCGGTTAGTGTAGGTTGCTCGAACCCAGTCAACATCATCGCTCGACCAATAGCGCATGATGTCGGTCTGGTGAATTCCTGCTTCAACAATAGAAGTGCCCGACCACGCTCGGTTGGCAGTCCAAACACGGTTGGCAGGGCCACCTCGTTCTTCAGTTCGCGTGTGCTTTACGCCGTGACCCTCAACCGCGCTTTCGGCAATCATGGTCATAGCTGCAACCCACTTGTCACTCAAGTACGCTGCAATATCGGTATAACCACGGTCGTGTCGCATCTGAAAGCCGACAGTGCTCGGAACGCCCGCTTTGGTTATCGCAGCGTCCTGACTGATGATGTCGTCCAAGAACAACGACTGCGGCTTCTCGGCAAGTATCGCAATCCCTCGCTGTGCCGCCCGTTCGATCTCGCCGTTGTGCTGGTTTGGCGGAATTACAAACCAGATAGCATCGACAAGCCCCGATTCGATCATGCCGTCAGCACTATCGAACATAGTTATTCCGGTCGGCGAATAGCCCTCCACAAAGCGAGAAATCTTGCTCTCTCCGAGGTTCTCTGGGTAGGGGTCTGCCAGCGCGGTAATCTGGACAATCTCCTCCGATTGCATGCCCACTAATGCCTGAACGTGCTGAAGTCCACGTTGCCCAACACCAATTAATCCAACGCGCAGCGGTCCTGCCATGAGTTTCGATCCTTCTAGCCTGAATTAGGCAACAAGTGAATAAATAACCGTAGTTGGAAGATTCCATCTCGCACAACTACAGAAAATGCAAGCCGAGTTTAACACCGAGGTGGCTTATTCGGGTCGAACGACTGGCTTATGCGCAAAGATGTAGTACAGTGCGCCATTATGGGTGCATTAACTCGAAAAGCATGGCGCAGTTACGAAAACGCCTCGGCATCATGAACGAACAAGTCGAGAAGCTACTACTAGCCACCAGTAACGAAACGTTCACATCCATAGCCCGTGGCGTGCTGAATGATCCGAAAGCAAAGCTTGCCGGCTCTCAAACGTTCAGTGAGATCACCACACCTCATAACGACGCTAGAACCCTCGGAATCGTCAAGGTTTCTGGATCAGCTAACACACCTAAAAGTGGGGCTCGTAACTGGTCATCAGTCGTCAAAGTCATAGACCTTACAGTGCCAGCTAACGACGCCGCTCAGTGGGCATTTCCAGAGAACGAACCCAAGGTCTACGAACTTGGGCTATTTGCTGATGATGGACTGCCCTTCAGGCCCGCAAAATGCTATTTAACGCAATCGACCGGCGAAGGTCTAGAAATTCTGTGGATTGAAGACCTTTCGAGCGCTTCACAACCGCCGTGGAACCTCTATCAATTCATCAAGACCGCAGGCCATCTAGGGAAGTTCGATGGTTATCACGCGGTGCATAGCACAGTAGTGCCGATCAAAGTCGCTCAAGACGCTTTTCATCTCAGATGGGCAAAACCTGATCGAGCTTCGAATTTTGCCAAACTACTGAACATCAAAGACGAAACGGCAACAAAACGTATTTACCAAAACGTCCCCGTAGAATCAGCGATCAAGCTAGCGGTAATTTATGACCGTGCTCTAGAGACCGCTAAAAAAATACCGCATAGCCTTGCATTCGGGGACAGCCACGCCAGAAATATGTTTCCGGTCGATTCTGAGACTGTAGGCATTGATTGGGCGACTTTATCCAATGACCCAATTGGCTGTGATATAGGCGTTCTGCTTGGATCACCTGTGTCGTTTACAGCAATAGAGTCCAATTTAATCGTAAATCACGAGCGAACTATCTATGACTCGTATGTCGCAGGGTTGGAATCTGAAGGATGGAATGGGAATAACGACCATGTGCGCCTCGGATTCTTCTGTCAGTTTGGAGGCTACTTCACAGCGATAGGAGCTTCCCCCACGATATTTGAAGCAGTCGCCAATGACGAAAAATTACGAGCACATTATGAGAAACGATTTAGTGCAAAGTTTGACGATATCCCCGATCAGTTGGCCGAAGTCACAGCACTGTACCCACACTACACCGAAGAGCTAGAAAAACTAATCGACCGGGTCGAAAACTCCCTGTAATCGAACAGACAGATCAAGCTCATCAGTACCCATACCCGCCTATCTCTCGCTGTCAATTCATCCTGCCGCCTATTGCCCGTGCCCCGCTTCGGGTGTTCAATGCGCCGTTAACGACTCATTCGCAACAACCCAAATGCCATCATGAGGTTCTCGCTGTTCTGATCCCAAGTGCGAACGCACTCCCGGACCATTACAGCAGACCCATCGCCAATCTCCTTACGAGCCAAAAAAACAATGAAGGTCACAGCAGTAATCACCCTCTCCGCTTCACGATTCAACTACGTGAAAGTCGAAACCGACGAAGGAATCACCGGCGTCGGCGAGCTTCATCCCGCGTCAGGAACAGGCGGAACCCCGTTCGTGCCTCGTGCAGCGGTTGAATACTGCGCTGAATACCTAATCGGCAAAGACCCGTCACACATCGAACGACACTGGCAGCACATGTTCCGTCGCCAGCTGTTCAGGGGCGGATCCGACATGATGGCGGCAATCGGAGCTATCGATATCGCACTCTGGGACATCAAAGGCAAAGCGCTCAACAAGCCGGTTTACGAACTACTCGGCGGGCCGGTCAGAGAAAAAGTTCGCCTCTACACCCATCTCGGTGGTAACTCGCCTGAAGCTCTCGCTGAAGAAACGAGAGCGCGTGTTGAGGAAGGATTCACGGCTCTCCGCGTCTACCCATTCGGTGACTTCGGAAATTCCGATTTCGAAGAAGGACTAGGACTAGAAGCGATGAGTTTCACCGGCATGCAACGCAACGCCGTCGAACGGCTGGCTGCCGTACGAGACGCCGCCGGACCCGATATCGACATAATGATCGACGTAGTGAACCGCCTAACACCAGCGGAAGCGATCGGACTCGGTAGGGCTCTCGAGCCGTTCAATCTCTATTTCTTCGAAGATCCCATCGAACCAGAAAATATGGATCAGTGGGGCTGGGTTGCCCAACAACAACCAATCCCTCTAGCGATGGGTGAACGGCTCTACACCGTCTACCAGTTCCGTGATCTGCTAAACCACCAGGGCGCAGCATTCGTCCGACCCGATCTCTCGCTTGCAGGTGGAATCACGAACGTAAAAAAAATCGCAGCCATAGCCGAAGCAGCCTACGTCGGGGTAGTTCCACATAACCCGCTCAGTTGTGTCCTAACCGCTGCATGTGTACAAATCGATGCGGCCGTACACAACATCTCAGTTCAGGAATATCCATACGACGACGACAAAGGCGTTAAGGCCGATTTGGTGAAAGAACCCCTGAAACGGGTCGGCGGCTATCTCGAAGTCCCAACCAAACCCGGCATCGGCGTCGAACTAAACGAAGAAGCCTTCAAACACTACCCACCAGTACCCTACGAACGACCGCCACTCATCAACTTCGACGGCTCACTTAGAGAGTACTAGACGAGCGTATTGCCCAGAAGGTTTCTCTTACTTCGATAGACCCGAACTAATCGAAGGGAGTTGATTCATGTACATGGTCAACTCCAATCACAAAACCACTAGGTAAACCTTGCCGTCGGTCCAAGTCCGATCCACCCGCAGCACCAGCTTGTTCTGGTGCATCCGCTGTTGGTGCAGCGACGGTAGGAACCTCGATCCAGACTTTCGTTTCTACACCGCGAGTGCTTTCGATTCCAATGGTTCCGCCGTGAGCTTCGACGATCGCCTTTGCTACGAAAAGACCGATTCCCGCACCTTGCTTACCAACCGATTGTTCCAGATCAGACTTATAGGCCCAGTCGAACACATCCTCTAAATCATCGGCGGAAATTCCAGGGCCATTGTCGCTAATTTCGATTCGCGCCACGTTAACCCTGCTGATAAGCCTCACGTGAATTGTTTGACCAGATCTTGAGAACTTCGATGCATTACTGAGAATGTTGTTAATTGCCTGTGAAAACCTCTCTCGATCGGCGACAACGTAATCGGCTTCGTCTGGCTGTTCAATTTGGGTGATTTGACCCAATCCATCAATCACAGACCGGAACGATTCAACGGTTTCATTTAGCAGGCTGGTGAGGTTGATTGGTTTTGTGTGCAGATCTAGTGCATCTTGGCGTATCCGAGAAGAAACACTCGTATCTCGGCTAACAGAAATAATTCTTTGGAGATTGCGTCGTATTACTCGCAAGTGGTTTACCTGTCGTTCAGAAAGGTTGCCTTCTCGGTTATGCAGCATCACATCATTTAGTGCAACAGCGACTGTGAGCGGAGTGTTCATTTCATGCGAAACAACACCAATCATTCGATCTCGATACGTCGCTTCACGTTCCAGCCGATATGCAACGTTTACGGCATCGAGGTACACGCGGCTCCCGGCTAGTGAACCGTTGATTTGTCGTGCTACTTCCTTTAGGAGATCCTCTTGCTGTTGGTCGGGTTCAGGGGCATTTACATACGATAGCGCAGCAAATGCGATCATCTTTTCCTGCCACCAAATCGGTACGATGAAGGTTCGCTCCGATTCGAGACTTTGAGTGCGATTGGTAGGGTGCTGAGATATCCATATAGGCGCACTCATAGACTCAATCTCTGGAAATTTGCCGAAGGCAATACTGGGTCGCTGAGAATCAACACTGCTGTCGATCAATGAGGACGATTGCGCAACGTCGACCCATGCACCTAGCCGATCAATACATTCGTAGAGGGTGACGTTATCTGGCCCACCCGCGCGTTGCATGAACGACACAATTTGACTCTTCATTCTTGCCGAGTTCTCTATTGATCCTATTTCTCGAGATAGTTCAGCAAGAATGGCCAAGCGTGATGAACGGAGGGATTCTCTCTTTTCAATCACCCTACGAAATGCCAACTCGCCCTTAAGAGTTCGGCTGGTTTTGAGAACACGTGCATACGAAATGCCGACAAAAAGGATCGCAAACGACGCCACAGTGTGAATTCGTAGGTCCGGGTCGGAAAATATCTCAGCACCGGTGTACCAGCTGTCGGCGATTGAAGCAGACTCATTCAGTATCGGAACAAGTAGGAGAATTGGAATCGCTCTTTTAAATCCCCAAATGTTGATGGATACGATAACGGGAAGTACAAAAGCAGCAGCGATGATGCGGTAGTCAGAATCGTCGAGTGAAAATACAGCGACGAAAATGAGCGCGAGAAAGACGAAGATAACAGCAACACGAGGTGCGGTAGATCGAGGAAATGAGAGATTTTTGATCGCGTAAGATCGCATAATTCGCGCGAGATCAACCAAGATGCTTAGATTTTATTGAGTGGCATGCCTGCGAGTATCCACAGGTACACCAGACATTCTCAATCTTTAACTGGTTGCTGGTGTAATGACTTGGTTGGATTTCGGACGGTTTCGACACAATTCAGACCCTGTAAAATCTGCAGGTAAATGCTTAAGACATTCAAACTAATCATACTTCTTAGCGCTATCGTCTCGAATTCACTTCTAAGATGCCTCGACGGGATTGGTCTCAACTCCCGTCCCCTTGATCGTCGTTCGCGCTCGAATCGCAGCCTGGGCAGCTGCAAGACGAGCAATCGGAATCCTAAACGGCGAACAAGAGACGTAATTCAACCCAACGTCGTGAAAAAATTTAATCGAATCAGGATCACCTGCATGCTCACCGCATGCACCGATACTCACATCTCGACCAGCACGCGATATTGAGTTGACGGCAATACCGATCAGTTGGCCAACACCTGCTACATCCAGAGATTCAAACGGATTATTCGCCAGTATTCCATCATCCATGTACTTACCCATGAACCTGCTCTCAGCATCGTCTCGCGAAAAGCCAAGCACTGTTTGCGTAAGATCATTGGTCCCAAAGCTGAAAAAATCTGCCGAGTTCAAAAATTTATCTACCACTAAGCACGCTCTCGGCAACTCGAGCATCATGCCAATTTGAACGCCGGGCACATTACGGGCTTGTAATATCGTCTCAGCGTCGTTCCGCAGTCGCTCCATCTCTGATGGAAACCCAATCATCGGAAGCATGATTTTTACTTGTGGCCATCTGCCATTCCATTCATGGACAGCGATAGCGGCATCTGCGATAGCGCTGACTTGCATTCGGTAAATTTCCGGGAACATCAAACCCAAGCGACAACCACGCATGCCGAGCATTGGGTTGGCTTCGACCAACTCATCAATCCGCTTTATAACCTCAGGATCGTCAACATCCGAACGGTTCGGCATAAATTCGTGCAAAGGCGGATCAAGGAGCCTAATAATCACCGGGTTTTGGTCAATTTGCTTGAAAATTTCAGAAAAGTCTTGAGATTGAAACGGCTGCAACTCAGCTAGTGCAGCGGCACGGCGCTCGTCGTCAACTGCAAGAATCATGGCCTGCATCTTAGGAAGTCGGTCTTCGCCAAAGAACATATGCTCAGTACGACAGAGTCCGATTCCCTCAGCACCAAATCGGCGAGCGTTAACGGCATCAATCGGCGTATCCGCGTTTGCCATGATTTTCAGCCGACGCTTGGCATCCGCCCACTTGAGCAAAACCTCCAACTCAGCACCAGTCGATGCTGGCGACAATTCCGGTTCACCAATGATCACTGATCCAGAGGTCCCGTCAATCGTGATCAATGCACCCTCTTTTAGAGTCACGCCGCCGAATGAAAAGCTCCGATTATCGAGATCAACTTCCAACGCACTACACCCGACCACACATGGCTTGCCCATTCCCCGAGCGACCACGGCTGCATGTGAAGTAAGACCACCCTTTGCAGTGAGAATGCCATTGGAGGCGAAAAAACCGTGTATGTCATCTGGAGAAGTATCTGGCCGAACTAGGATTACGGGATCTCCAGCCTCGGCACGTTGCTCCGCCACGTCGGCATCCAGAGCAACGTATCCGGCTGCTGCTCCCGGCGACGCTGTCAAACCTCGAGCCACAACGTCAAAGTTATGATTGCTCGAAAGTTGTGGCAGCAATAGTTGTGAAAGATCTCGCGGATTAATCCGAAGAAGGGCTTCATCAACCGATATCAAGCCCGCTTGAACAAGATCGACGGCGATTTTTACCGCAGCACGCACCGTCCTCTTTCCATCGCGAGTCTGAAGGATAAAGAGCTTGCCGCGCTCCACCGTAAACTCGATATCCTGCATCTCACGGTTGTACCGTTCGAGGGTTTCAGCGTGCTCTAAAAGATGGGTGTAGGCAGCCGGAAGAACCTGAGCCATTGAAGACACCGGATCGGGTGTCCTAACCCCAGATACGACGTCTTCACCCTGGGCAGATTGCAAAAACTCTCCGAACAATCCTGGCTCGCCGGTCGATGGATTTCGAGTGAAGCAAACGCCAGTGCCAGACTCTTGATCAAGATTCCCAAATACCATCGCAACAACACTGGCTGCAGTACCAATATCATCTGAGATTCCTTCATTTCGACGGTACGTTCTGGCTCTTTTACCGTTCCACGATTCGAATACGGCAATCATGCAATTACGTATTTGCTCACGTGGATCCTGGTTGAATTGCTTGTCTGATGAATTGTTAATAAGGAGTTTGAAAATTTCGACCAGATTTTCAACTGCACCGATCGGAATCTCAGAAGGGTTAGAAGAACCTGTATCTGTCATCACTTTACTCATCGCCACTTCGAACAAGTTCCGATTTAATCCGAGAACCACCTCTCCATACATCTGCAACAACCGCCGGTACGAATCAAAGGCGAAATGGCGATTGCCTGAACTCTGCGCTAGTGCCTCGACAGTAGCGTCATTCAATCCAACGTTGAGTACCGTATCCATCATTCCAGGCATCGAAACCGGTGCGCCAGAACGAACCGAAACCAGCAGCGGATCGGTGGTACTACCAAGCCTCTTACCAGTTTGCAGTTCTAGTTGATCCAGATGATCGTCCAGCTCCCGCCAGAACGCATCAGGGAGAGTCCCATTCTGTTCGTAGTACAACTTGCAGGCATCAGTCGAAGCTACGAAACCGGGTGGCACATTGATACCCATCTGTGTCATTTTGGCCAACCCAAAAGCCTTACCACCGAGAATTTCGGGTCCAGCTGTACCTGTTATACGAAAATCGAATACGAATTCAGAAAGCATAAAAGCAACTCCAAAACCTGAAACATTCCAGATTAAAGTGAATAAAGAAGGAGAGAGTTTTTTGGCATCAGCCATTGGGCTGGTGCTGCCGGTCCGTTCGCTACAGACTGATCAAGAAATCAGGCTAGGAACAGACGCCGGTATATGACCGGACTCCGGAAGTTGCTTCGTTACGATAGGACGCGTAATAAACCGAAACGAGAGACAGGTGAATGCTAGGAACAGCGGATGTTCCAATGAGGTCAGTACACACTACAGAATGCATTTCAGCACCTTACTAAGTGGTCAGTCTGCTTCGGTCTCGTAACCGGACAATATCGCCCGATGCAACTAATCATCCTCACGTCCCAGCAGTTTGGCAACAGCAATATGCTCACTCAGCCTAACTTCCCACAAGAGTTATCTCGGACAACAGGTTCGGTCAGAACTTCGTGTCGGGTCAGAAGAACGCCATTCCTTTGAAACTATTAGAAATGTTAAAGTCCCGCCGACACTGTTAATAAATGCCTGTTTCGAAGACAAATATTAACCAAAAGATGGTCGACTCTAATGACCGAATTGTCACCTTAAATACAAGAACCGATCCTGTGTTCGTCTCGGCCTAATCACTGATTGAGTGTTCAGTTCTCACAGAACTGTCAAGCCCCTAGTCCCAATACAGCAGCGGTAATCGATTGGATATTCGTTGGGCTGACAGTTTGATACCCGGAAGTGGTCGGAAGTTGGCGATGTAATCAGCTTACATCACCTCACCGGCGACTGCGAAAAATCCGCATGAGTCGCAGCTAACACCACCTGCGTTCAGACCGTCAGGATTCACCTCTTGAGCACACACCGGGCAGTTCTTAATCTTAGGTAATTTCATTTGACTAATCCTTATTCGATGGTGCTATCACGCCCTGTTGGCTTTCGTAAAGTTTACAAAGGCCACCACGGAAATTCGAACACCTTTTACGTCAATAGTTTTGTGGGTGATTACACATATACGTGTAATAAATTTGTAGCTGAACATTCGTGACATCACTCTCGTAATTTCAGAGAAACGAACTGTTGGTGCATTAACTGAAAACCCTGCAAGTCACTATTCAGCAGGTGTGTTGTCAGTCTTCAGTTGTGAATGGAGCGAGAATGAACAGGGGCCAATTCGTATTCAAGCACCGATAGCGAAGTTGGTGGGTTCTGTCATAACTCAGCGTCGGGCCCGAAAGCATCTTCCTTTGTGAAAACAAGGAGATCTGTTTATGTCCTGCCCGCACAGCCTGTCTGCATCGGTATCCAAGAGAAAACTTCGAACCTCGCTTGGGTATCGGACTTTGTGTTACCGAGACTGCAACAGGAGTCCTGCGAACATGCGGCTACACCTTTCACTGATCTCCAATTCCCGACCGGCATCGTCTTACTCACTGTTTTCTGGCGTCTGAGATACAAGCTAGGATTTGAACAGTGAGCGACCAAAGAGTTTCGGCATCCAGAAGAAGGATGATCTTCACAGACAAATGGTCGGCTCTAATGACCGATTTGTCAGCTTGAAAACACTGACCAAGCATGTATACACATCGCCCCAACCCCCGTGTGGAACTGAGTTCTGACAAAACCCGCATAAGGTACAATCAAGGGGTGATTAGTGCTGTTCGCAAGATGGGCTGAACGACCGATGATGGGTGGTCTTCATTAATGTCCAGTTACACATTCGATTCCAGCAGTACTTCTCAGGAACCGATTATGAAGACGCTCTCACCAGCGCGACTTACACGCTCATTAGCGCTCATTCAGATCCTTCTTACGTTATCGCTGGTATTTGCAGCTTGCGGTAACAACGACTCGGCTCCTTCACAGGATTCATCCGGCTCGAGTAATTCAAGTAGTTCGAACAGTTCTGGAAGTAGTGAACCGCCGAGTGACTCGAACGATGGTCACGCTGGCACGACCCCGACTCCCGCCCTAACACCAACTCCAGACGCACCTCGATTCGCTGGCTACGATATCAATCTCTCGAAAGACGACTTCTGGCGATTCAAGTGGGAATGGGTCGACCAGAACTGCGCACAACGATCCGGCTGTAAAACAACCAAAGACGAAGGTGTATTTCAGGTCACCCTTACCGATCCATGGGAGATCAATGGAATCACTCTCTTCCGTCTGGTTACCACCGGAAGCGATTCTTATACTGACGACGCGACCACTCGTACCTTTAGTCCCCGATGGCAGTACATGGGAATCGACGGTGATCGTATTGTGGTCGTGAAGGAAAAATCCGCTAATTCACCGTTTGTGACCCTGTTCGATGCCCGAACAGGAAAATGGGCAGGAAGTGGATTCTTCACCGAACGGCTCTCTGACGATGAATTGGTCGAAGCGAGGGCAGGTCAACTATCAACCTCCCATCAATTCGCTTCGTGGGAAGGCGTTGAGGTCGGACCCTGGCACTCAGTCGGAACCGCCTCAAGCCAGGGCAAGTGCGAAACCATCGAAGGTCGGAAAATCTGCCCGCGAGAGGAATCTTTCGATTACACAGAATCTGAATACTATCGCCCCGGCATCGGTCCATTTGGCTATGAATTCCGATACTCATCAGTATTTTCAGGCGGAGGATTTACGACCAGTTTCCAGACCGAAGAGCGGGTTGCGTTAATAGCGTCCTCATTTGATGGTGATGCTCCCAGTGATCTCATTCCGGGGGCGATAGCCACTCTAACTCCCGTCGCTTCCAGTCCAACACTCGAACCCTCACCAACACCAGTCGTACTCGGTGATCCGATATATGGACCCGTTGACGGCAACCTCACGCTCTTTTCGCTCGATGAGCAAATACCTGAGTTCGCATCCGGCGTGAATATCGATGCCGGCGTAATCGACGTCACATTCGACAATCCACTTGTGCGTGGCACCTGGAGTCACGGCATCTTCTTCCGAAATGCCACCGAAGAAACGTTTCACGCAGTCTTCATCAAGAGCGATGGCGGCTGGGGACACTTCGCAAGAGGCGGTTCGCTCGACAGCCAGATCGTTCTGGCGCTTGGTCAGTTCGATTTCGACACGACAACCGGTGGTACTAACAAGCTCACGGTTTGGTTTGGCGTTCTGGGCGAGAAAACTACAGGTTACTTCCAGATAAACGATCAAGATGTAGCGGTTCTCGATTTGTCCTTCCCTGCTGCGCTCGGCCCCGGCGATGTCAACGTGGTGTCCGGGCTCTTCCCTACGGATGATCTCAGTGGCGGCTCGACCCACTTCACCGATTTCGCCATCTACGAGAAGCCATAGTCCAGTCTAGCGATCGACCAGTCAGCACTGAGTTCTGACAGAACCATTAAGCACAGCCTGACTTGCGAAGTTATATCGACAAAATAGGGCTGGTAAGCCAACCGAGCATCAATCGTCGGCCTGATCGTATTCCCGCGTCTACAAGCTGCCCAGATTCGACAGACACGCCCAACGCTGCCCCGAATGCTTCATAGTCCTCAAACCACATACCCTCGCTACTGAACGAGTGCACCAACATCACTGTCGTTGTCGCCGAGTAACGCTCGGCTTCGATCAGTGCCGACGCAGTACGGTGGAGGAGCTGATACCGAACAACAGAAGCATCGCCGACGGTGATTCCCAGGATTTCGGACAATCCAGTCAAAGTCGTTCGCTTATCGATCACGTCTCCCTTTTTCCAAAGCAAACTATTAAAAATAGAATCGAACGGCTCATCGACCCTGCTTTCCACCATCATCGTTATAAGCCCATCACTAGATGTTGCCAACACGAACAAGTCGGCGAACGATGGTCCTCCTTTGGCCAGTAGCTCGGTCTCGTATTCGGGAACGCTTAGCAACATTTCAGCATCTTTGATGCCGGTGATACCAGCCGATTTGAACATCTGCTGCACGTCCACTGGGAAGCCGACAGCCCCCTGCCAATGGTCGGCAAGGCTTTTTATCCTGAATCCGTCTCGCCATGGCTTATCGTGACCTCGAAGCTGTCTTTTCCAGTCCTTCGTGGAGATTGTTGGTACGACAATAGGCATATCTCACCTTGCAAGCTCACTCGTTAGCCGCTGAGGCGGAGTATGCAACAGCGGTGTAACTAATTCGGACTTACAACGTGATAATCCCGTTGGGAATTCGGTGCATGGCAGTAGCAATTGTTAATCAGCGTAACGAGAGTGTGCGTGACCCACGGCAGATGACAATAAAGAGGCATGAGACTTGTGTCACGATAACGAAGCGAAGGAGTAACAGCGACCAGTTCTATCAGAACTCAATGTCGGGGCAGAAAAGCATTCACTCTTGTGAAAACAAAGAAATCTATTTATGTCCTGCCCCGACAACGAGTGCTGACGAAACCGGGATGACAAGCACCGGTTGAGAAGTTGAACGAACTACCTTGTCCGCCACACTTCCGACGACCGTTCGCTTCAATCCACCGATGCCTTGAGTACCGATAACCACCAATGTATTAATGTTTTCGGCAGCCAATGCCGCAATACAGGCGGAAGTGCTACCTGATGGAGTTCTCAGCGAAGCCGAGATTCCATTCTCTCTGGCCGACTCTACAAATCTGTTGAGGTACTCTTTTGCAAAGTCTCTAATATACAGAGATGACTTTGATCCTTGCATGGGTTTTCCAGCCAAAGTCGATAAGCCAGGGAACGTCGGATTGGTGACCCTGACGAACACCAATTTCGCACCACATTCACCTGCAAAATCAGTAGCGAATTCAACGACCGATTCAGAATTATTTGACCCATCCAAAGGAACTATAACGAACTTTGGGGAGTGGTACTCAGATTTCTTCAAACCGTCCGAATTAAGCACAAGCACAGGTACTTTATTCGCATGCAACACACGGCGAGTCACGCTGTTGACCATACTACCCTTCACGCCTAATCGAGTTTTAGTCGCCATTGTGATCAGATCGGCATCATGTTCGATCGCTACTCTCACAATCTCTTCAGCGATCGACCCTTTAGTTACAATTGTCCGGACATTGAATCTGCCATACGTTACCCGAGAGGCAGCCCTTTTTAGGAACGTCTCGGCTTCACCGTCACGTAGATCTTTTGGGTCGATTACCCTCAAGAGAAGTAACTCAGTTTTGAATGGTTCAGCGACACTTTCACTCCATCGAATAACAAATTCAACGTCTGAATCCTCCGCTATTGGAACTAATACCCTTTTGAACACTGAAATTCACCTTGGTCAAGGTGTGAGGCCCGTATTTCACGGAAGTGCCTCATCGTTAATCTTTCGAATGAGACAGACTCCCCCTTCACAGACCGAACCCTCTGCAACTCAGACTTACCCATAGTCTTCGCTTCGCTGGTAGCGATCTTTCATTACGCCAAACCGTTTTGAAGATGAAAGTGAACTCCATACGTTACAGTCACCACAAGTTTGAAACTTAGTTGGCTTTAGTAGGTCGCACAAAGGACATTCATCCAATAGCCCTGCATCCAGATGAGGGATGTGCCTATCGCACACCCCTTCATCATCAGTGATCAACTCTTCGCAATCCCAAACCTCACAAATAAACACCTGATATCACCTCGGCTAGTGCAGCCACTGCTATTTAGTAGTCCATTCCGCCACCCATTGGCATGGAAGGCATCGGATCATCTTTTTCACTTATCAATGTCTCAGTAGTGAGAATCATTCCAGCTACGGAAACAGCGTTTTCAACTGCTGCACGAGTGACCTTGGCCGGGTCTACGATACCCATCTCCAACATGTCACCGTATTCACCCTTGTGAGCATCGAATCCGTAGTTCTTCTTCTTGTTATCTGCAATTTTTCCAAGGATCACCGCACCCTCGTAACCGGAGTTAGCGGCGATTACCCTGATCGGAGCAAGTAGTGCATGCCGTAGAACATTGATACCGGTCTGCTCATCTGCGTTAGTCGACTTGATCTTGGCAAGGCCCTCAGAAGCTCGAATGAGCACTGTTCCACCGCCGGGAACGATTCCTTCTTCAACAGCTGCACGAGTAGCCGAAAGGGCGTCTTCCATGCGCTGCTTCTTCTCTTTCATCTCAATTTCTGTGGCTGCACCAACTCTGAGAATCGCAACACCACCGGACAGCTTGGCGAGTCGCTCCTGGAGCTTCTCACGGTCGTAGTCGGATGAAGTGTCAGCGATCTGAGACTGGATTTCAGCCTTTCGACCGGCAATAGCGTCTGTAGATCCGGCACCATCGATAAACGTAGTGTCATCTTTATTGACTACAACCTGCTTGCAAGTCCCAAGGTCATCAAGAGTAACCGAATCAAGTTTTCGACCGATTTCTTCTGAGATAACAGTCGCTCCCGTAACGACTGCGATGTCCTGAAGCATTGCTTTTCGTCGATCACCGAAGCCAGGAGCCTTTACGGCTGCCACGTTCAGTGTGCCACGAAGCTTGTTCACAACTAGCGTGGCCAAAGCCTCACCTGTGACATCTTCAGCAATCACAAGAATTCCCCTGTTGGTCTGTAGGACCTTTTCGAGAACTGGTAGAAGATCTGAAATCACAGAAATCTTCTGACTAGTTATCAGCACGTACGGGTTATCGAGATTTATTTCTTGTCGTTCGGGGTTTGTCACGAAGTAAGGAGAAAGGAAACCACGGTCGATCTGCATGCCTTCAACGAACTCTGTCTCGTATGAAAGAGACTTTGACTCGTCAACGGTGATCACGCCGTCTTTACCAACCTTGTCCATAACATCAGCGA
>ERZ890510.1162-NODE-1162-length-17918-cov-6.146560_pt1 | contig 17918 bp, 22 predicted proteins | sample MGYA00521265_ERZ890510 | MGnify/ENA primary metagenome ERZ890510 (study PRJEB32303, sample SAMEA104408624) | aquatic metagenome | biome: Brackish water; feature: Chemocline; material: water | place: Baltic Sea | collected 2014-10-26T21:54:00 | depth 110 m ...
TTGACGGTCTTCTCGGCCCCCAACTGTTCCACCGCTTTGGAAATCCGGTCGGTGATGTGGCTTTGTTCGGCAACATTCACTTGTTGCTGCGCCACCACCGCACGCCACACAATGAAGGGCAAACCGACAAGTGCGGCGACAACAAAGCCAATATTACGAATGGCTTCACCGTTTGCCTCAAGCGGGCCGGTCACTGCCATTGTGAACTGAAACAGCACATAGGCCGCTAGCACCAACATCAGGATCGCCACGGCGACAATAGCAAAACCCAACGTGTGGCCAAGCCAACGTGCCTTCTCGTAAAGCGGGAACTCGCGGTATCCCAGCCATTCCAGCAAGGTAAACTGTTTCTTTTTCTCATCCATACCTACAACCTACCATTGCGCGCAGGCAAGTCTATCCCCAAACCCCTTCACCCCGCCAAGCCGTTTGAGGCTTGCGAGGGGGGGTAGGTGTCTCGTCAGCTATAAAACGTCGGATCATCTTGTGGTAAATGGCGGGCCCGCCGATGCGGTGTCTGCCGGAAACGGGGGGTTAGCCCCGCACTTTTGATCGTTCAGTTCTCCGGCCGGTTCCGCTCGGGTTGTTTACCGTGATGTACGCGAAACCGATACCACGTTGTGCACGCAACGGGGTTTACAGCCGGAAGGTTAGCAAGCCGTGACAGCGGCGTTCGCGGAATGGTCGGATTAGCAACACTATGCCAGAAATTGCAATCAAAGGGGCGGATAAACGGCTGAAAACTCTTTGGATTTACATCACAGCGATGTTACTGCTGGCGACAAGGGACGGGATGTCCGGTGATCTGTAAAAGGGAAATGAAAATGAAACGCAAGATAACTGCATTGGCTTTGTCGGCCGCTTTGATGATGCCAGCCGCTTTGAACGCCCAAGAGCTTGAAACCTGGGGATCAGTCGCCGGTTGGGACATTTTGATTGACCACAGCATCGGCAGCGGTTGCCTTATTCAGGCGGCCTATGAAGATGGGTCGGTTGTGCGGATCGGCTTTGACCGTGTGGCTGGTGACGGATATGTGACGGCGTTTAACGAAAGCTGGGGCGCAATCGAAGAGGGTGCAATGTACCCGATCACCTTTGAACTTGATGGGGCGAGCTATGACGGCGAGGCCAAGGGCATCTATCTGAACGGTGTTCCGGGAGCTGACATTCATTTTTCCAACCCCGATTTCCTGTTCGATTTGGCCAAGAAATACACCATGACGCTGTATCATGACGGCAGCGAAGTCATGTCGATAAATCTGGACGGCAGCTATGTCGGGCTGGAAGCCGTAATGGAATGTCAGGACGAAATGGGCTAGGCACAGTATGCCAACCGATCCGGGTAAGATATCGGGCTATCACGCCCATATCTATTTTGACGCGGCATCGGCGGATAGGGCGCGGGTTGTGTGCGAGGCCGCAGCGGTTGATTTTGGCGTGACGATGGGGCCGATGCATGTCAACCCCGTCGGGCCGCATCCGATGGGATCGTGCCAGTTGACCGCGACACCTGATCAGTTTGGCCGCTTGTTGCCTTGGCTGGCGCTTAACCGCGACGGTTTGATCGTGTTTGCGCATCCGGATACCGGACAGGACCTTGCGGATCATCGCGATCACGCAATTTGGCTGGGTGTCGGGCTTGATCTTAATCTGTCGGCCTTTGACTGACATATAAATGACCAAACTGTAACCTTTTCTCGCAAAGGGTTGATTGGCCTTCGAAGACGGGTCCGCCTATGACTAATTCGACAATCCATTCGACAAGATAGCGGCATATGCGAATATTTCTGACCTTGCTTACAGTGGTGACTTTTGGGCTGACGGGCCCGGCTCAAAGTCAGAATATGCCTGTGGTTGTCGAGCTTTATACCTCGCAAGGCTGTTCTTCCTGCCCGCCAGCCGATGAAATCCTGACCGAGCTTTCAAGCCGTTCGGACGTTATCGCCCTGGCGCTGCATGTCGATTACTGGGATTACCTAGGCTGGAAAGACGCTTTTGGATCGAAAACCTATTCCAAACGTCAACGCGATTATGCTGCTGCCGCCAAACAACACACGGTTTACACGCCGCAAATGATTGTGCAGGGCCACAGTTATGCTGTCGGCAATCGCCTGTCCGAAGTCAGGCGCGCAATCGCGATGCACAAAGATGATGTCGACGAGGTCGAGCTGACGCTGCACCGCAATGGCAACCAGTTGAGTGTCGGTGTGCGGGCAAAAAACGGCGATGTCGGCCGCAGTATCATTCAGGTTGTTCGCTATATTCCGCAAGCGACGGTCAGGATAGAAGCCGGAGAAAACGCCGGGCGCAATATTTTGTATTCGAATATTGTCACGCAATGGACGCAAATTGGCCGTTGGAATGGCAGTGACGAGATCACCGAGACCACGACATTAACCGGTGATGAACAAGTGGTTGTGCTTGTGCAGGCGGCTGGACCGGGCCGGATATTGGCCGCAGGTCGCTTGCCTTAAGGCAGTGTCAGTCAGGGTTTTTCCACCTGTTGTGGATCCAGAACCATTGCGCAGGATACGCGCGCACCATCGCCTCAAGACTATTGTTCAGCGCTTGCGTCATGGAAACGGATGTTCCAACGGGAATCGGCAGTTCTACGATCGCCTTGAAATCGACGCCGTTAGGTTGCCGGATTCCGTAACACGGGATTAACAAAGCGGTATATTTCAAGGCAAATTCAGCCGCCGACAGCATGGTCAACGCGGGTTGTCCCATAAAACTCAGGGGTTTCCCTTCGCGCGCGAACTGGTCGTTCAACAATGCAATTGCTCCGCCGCGGCGTAAATGACCAAGCAAGGCTTTGGTGCCGGCCATACCACGGGGGAAATTCGGCCCGGCAATCATATTCATGCCTTTGACGTAACGCCTGTTTGTGTGGGCATTGTTCATCGGCCGATAAATGGCCGCAGTGGCATAGCCCAGTTGCGCCAACTGCACGCGCAAAACCTGAAAATTGCCAAAATGACCGGATACCAACACGACCGGCCGGTTTTCCGCCAACGCTTTCAGAAGGGTGCTTTTGCCGGGGCCTGATAAAGTCGCATTCTCGGCATGGGCGACAAAGCCCGCAGTGTTAAAGCTTTCCAACATCCAACGTGCCGAATTGCCGCTGATTTCGCGGCAGAGCGAGTCGATCCGCGCCGTCGGCATATCCGGGTAGATAAGTCGCAAATTGCGGCGAATGCGTTTGTTGATGCCGAATATTGGGGCCAGGATATAAGCGGAAATCCAGCCAGCCAAGGCAAGCGAAACCCCGTGCGGCAACAACCCAAACAGTCCGAAAAATCCGCGCAACGGCAAATCAATCAGAGCGTTCAGCACACCGCCGCGTTCAAACTCCCAATGTGCCATTTCTGTTTACCTGCCCGACTTAGCCACGCGATATTCGCGTTGCCAGACATAAATGCCAGCGCCGATAATCACAACCACACCGACCCATGTCCAAAGGTCTGGGGTTTCATCAAAGAACAACATGCCCCACGTCGCGGCCAGCACCGGCCCGATATAGGCGAAAGGTGCAATCGCCCCCGCCTCGGCGACGCTAAGGGCTTTGATCAGACATAACTGACCAGCACCACCGATAACGCCCAGCAATATCATGACACCGGCGTCCATCAACGTTGGTGTGGTCCAGAACCACGGCACGATCAGGGTCGCAACAACGGTGCCAAAAGCGGCTGTATACAGAAACGACGTCCAAACGGATTCCTCGCGGCCTAAAAATCGGGTCGATAAGGAATATCCGGCGTAACAAACCGCGGCAACAAGTGGCAGCAGGGCAAGTGGAGAAAACACTTCGGCCCCCGGTCGGATGATTATCAACGCCCCCAGCAGGCCCAAACCAACCCCAATCGCCCTGCGAATGCCGAATTGCTCGCCCAGAATCAGGAAGGCACCAATGCTGATCAGCATCGGATTGACCGACATGATGGCACTGGATTGCGCCAGACCAACCCAGACAATCCCGAAAAAGAAACTTATCGTCGCGCAGAACAAAAATGCCGAGCGGATAAGTTGCAGGCCAAGATACCTGGTTTTGGCGACGGATTTCAAACGCGGCAGCAAGATTATCACCGCCACCAGCGTTTGACTGGTATAGCGCGCCCAGACCACCTGAAAGGTGTCGTATCTGGCCGCCAGCCCTTTGGCGATCGCGTCCATGACCGTGAACAAAAACACCGTCAGCAACATCAGCACGATACCTTGTACGGCTGGCGTCGCGCGATTGAATGCGTTCACTTAGGGATAACCGCCAGTGCGACCCCGATCATGGAATCACGACTAACCAGGGCTGCAAGTGCTTCTTCTGAAAGGGTTTCTGTGCCTTGGGGGCGAGCAGGGATCACGATGTAACGCATATCGGCGGTTGAATCGTGCACACGGATTGTTACGTCTTCCGGCAGGGTCAGCCCGAATTCCTTCAGAACGGCGCGCGGCGTTTTCACCACCCGCGAACGATAGGCGCGCTGCTTGTACCAATCTGGCGGAAGCCCCAGCAGATTTCGCGGATAGCACGAGCACAGCGTGCAAACGATGACATTGTGAACGGTTTTCGTGTTCTCGACTGCGATCAGCCGCATCGCACCGATATCAAACCCCATCTCGCGACTGGCAGCCGAGCCATCGGCCAGCAGGCGCGCATTGAATTCAGGATCCGTCCAAGCCCGCGCAACAACCTTGGCGCCATCCGCAGGGGAACGGCTGTCCATAGAATCAATCGCATGCATGATTTCAAGTTCAGTGAAAATGCCCTTTTCAATCATCAGCTCGCGAATGGATATTTCCATGTTTTGCCAATATGTTAGAGGCTGGTCTTGATCTTGGCGGTAAGGATGCCCTGACGGCGACATGCCTGTATGGCTGTGGGGTGTGTCATGGTCATGGTCGTGGTGATCGTGGGGCATGTCAGTCCTTTATCGGCGTCAGCCAATGGGAATAAATCTCGGCGTCCAGTGTATCGCGCGGGTTTTCCGCATCCGAACCCCAAATCTCGGCCATGGTGAAACGAACGCGGTGCATCGGTAATTCGTCGGCGGAAACACCGTAGGCCAGCTGTTCGGGGTTGCCAAACGGGCCGAGCGAGCGTTCAATTTCGCCGGTTTTGCCGCGCAAATAAAATGGTGTGCGAACATGCCCCGGCGGAAACATTTCTTTAACGCGCACCCGTTCAGTCATCATGACAACCCGCGCAATCGCCGTATGTTTCGCCGCGTGCTGCCACTTCGGCCATTTTTGCTCCAAGTTCGCCAAGCGAGTATGCCCCGGCCTCGATCAGGTTTTGGTTCACCGAATGAACCCACCGTTCGTAATAGGACATTTTTTCGTAATAGGCTGGCCCAAGGTCTTCGATCACGCGTCTCAAACCATCAACGGTGAAAAAGCCTTTGGTTGTGGAAAGCACCAACAAGGCGTCAACCCGTTTTTCCCAAAGGGCATAATCATGTTCGGCCATGTCAATCGGGGCGCCATCAAGCCCGCCCATATCGTGCCAACGTCTGCTGTCTTTTTTATCCATAGGGCAAACACTAAACGGCGCTGTTTCCAAGGGCAACGGCATTTATTGGCTGAATTGTGCCAAAGCGTTAGGGTTTCGTTAAAATGAGCAACCGGTTGTTCGACGGCATTGGTAATAATGCGTGAAACACCAAACCAGCGCCTGCGCCGGTTTCGCGTAGGTCATCAATATCGCGCACCCCCCAATCCGGATTGTCAGCCCGAAGCCGGCGGTCAAACATTGCGTTGCCGTCGCCGGTATGCGCGCCGTTTTCCGTGAAGGGGCCGTAAAACCCCAGAAAGCCATCAGGTCCAAGGGTTTTTCCGGCACCGTTCAGGATGCCGTGCAAAACGCCAATTGGTGAAATGTGAATGACATTAAGGCTGAGGATCAGGGTCAAAGGCGTAATCGCAAGAATTTCGGGGGAGTTTGCCCAGTCGCGTGCGGCATCCAGTGAAATTGACCGGGATGTTGGCGCGTTTGAATGTGCGCGCCAAGCATCAATACTGGCACGGTGGATCAAATCCGGCTCGGACGGGGTCCAGGTCAAAGCCGGAAACGCTTGGGAAAACGCAATGATGTGCTGGCCGGTGCCTGATCCGATCTCCAACGCGGTGCCCGTCCGCCCGGCTAAAAACGCCGAAAGCCCGTCAATGACGGGCTTTGCGTTCTTTTCAAATACCGCGGAATACATCCGCCCATCAGGTTCGGTGCGCACCGTGCCGGGACGGAAGGCCTGCGTATGGCCCGTTGTTGGGCGCTCTGCCAAGGCTAGCGCGGCCCGATCATCATCACCATTTGCCGCCCCTCAAGACGCGGCATGTTTTCCACTTTGCCGATCTCGTCGACATCAGCGGCAACCCGGTTCAACAGCTCAAGCCCCAGATTCTGGTGAGCCATTTCACGGCCGCGAAACCGCATGGTGACTTTGACTTTGTCGCCACCCTCAAGAAACTTCACAACCGAGCGCAGTTTCACGTCGTAATCATGGGTATCCGTGTTTGGACGGAATTTAATTTCCTTGATTTCGATTATTTTTTGCTTTCTGCGGGCTTCGGCTTCGCGTTTCTGCTGTTCATATTTGAACTTGCCGAAATCCATGACTTTGCAAACCGGCGGCGAAGCGTTCGGTGAAATCTCGACAAGGTCCAACCCTGCTGCTTCAGCCAGCTGCATTCCATGTTCAGGGGTAGTTAAACCGACGTTTTCGCCATCGGCGCCAATTAATCGGATTTCTGCATCCCGGATGCGGTCGTTAATACGTGGTCCGGTATCGCGCGACGGAGGCGCGTTGTGAGGTCTGCGGGCTATGGGTTTCGAGTCCTTTGAGTCTGTTTCAGTTATGGCGGAACCTAGCCCTCGTAAAGGGCTAGATCAAGACGTTTCTGTGTGGCGGTATACGCGCCTGAGGTCAATGGAACGATTGCACAAATTGGCGTGTGCGTGATAATTTCGGACGGCATAGCCAAAGCTGTGATAACCCACCCTGCGCGCCGCTTTTGCCGTTCAGGTTCGGGTTTGTGATTGTATTGGGCGTTTAATTGACTTATTTCGCCTCCAAAGCGCTTTGACGCGCGTGGCAATTTTTCAGGAGCGAAAATCATGAAGAAACTTCCATGGTTACTGGTGTTGGTGGTCGGGGCAGTTGCGGCGGCTATGACGTTCGAGCTGCAAAAAGCCCGCGATGCGGCTGCGATTGTGCAGTCTGAACTGGTGGCGGCAAAAACCGAAGGGGCGGCCGTTAGCGCGTCTACCGCCAATATGGCTGCCGAACTGGCCGCTGCCAAAGCCGAAATCGCCGAGAAATCCGCGTTGTTACCATCGCTTGAGGCAGCACTTGCTGCCGAAAAGGCCGAAATTGAAACCTTAAAGAATTCTGCGGCGCAAGGGCAGGATTTGGCGGCGCAAATCGCTGACGCCAAATCAGCAATTGCCGCGAAAGATGCGTTGATTGCGGATCAGGAAGCAGCTTTGGCCAGTGCAAAGGCTGAAATTCAGTCGATTTCACAGAGCCTTGAAACATCCAAGGCCGAATTTGCCGCCGCTAATTCAGCGCTAGCAGATGCAAAAGCAGCGCTAGAGGCAGTCCTGCCAAAAGTTAGCGAGTAGACATAGGTTCCATAACAGTTCAGGCGGGCGCTTTTCGACCTAACAGATGATCAACCGAAAACACGCTGGCGCCTTTGATGATAAGCACAACAAGGATTGTCAGCCAAAACAATCTTTGATCCAAAATTGTGCTGTCCGGCACGCGATCAAACCAGGCACCCAGCGTGTCGGGTTGATTGATGCCACCATGCCCGTAAAGATCCGTCAGGCTTTGAAGCGCCACAAACCCTATCATTCCAAGAGCTGCCAAACGGGTGAGCAAGCCAATTGCAATCAGCAGGGGCAGAATGAATTCGGCCGCGGTTCCGGCAACCGCAACCGCCCAATGAAACCAAGTGAGGGCATCGGTATTATAACTTGCCGCCTCCATCGCCTTGGGGAAAATTTGTGCGTACCCGCCAAGGCTGGGGTGAAACAAACCGAAAATGCCCTCGCCAAGCTTCGTTTGCGCGGAATTCCAGTAGTAAATCAAAAGCGTGGCGGCGAAGGTAAAACGCGCGAGGCTTGGCAGCAGCCAATCACCGGCAAGCCCTGAAATGGCGTTGAAAACCCCGTTATAAAGCGCGATTACTTTGGTCACAGCCTGTCCCTTTCGATTATTCTTGTTATTGCGCGGCCTTTTAGCAGCAGTTCCAACATCGCGCTAAGATCAATCTCGCCAGCCTGATCAAGGACTGTGCCAAAGGTCACTCCGTCGGATAATTGGCGAATGAAAGCTGCACCGTTTTGCGGCAACAGACTAAGGTCAGGGTCAAAACCCGGTCGGGTGATCAAAACATCCTCGGACGCCATCGCCGGGTTTTCGGCACCGTAGACCATGTTAAATCGCCAAATCGCCAGAATAGGCCATTCCGACTGAACCACCTGCACCGCGGGCGCGATGGCAAGCGAGGCCGCAAGCAAGCGTTCGGTTGGCAATGCCTGCAATTCCTGCGGTGTGATCGAACTTGAATCCGCTGCGTGATAGGATCGCCGGATCGCCAGTTCCAAACGCGCCACATCGGGCAGGTAACCGAGATGCGCAAAGGGTTCAAAGCTTGCAAGAAATTCCGCAAACGCGTCGCCGTAAAACATCATCAGCGGCGAGGTGGGCGGGTACGCGCGCACAAATATTCCGGCCAGCCCCGAAAAATTCTGTTCGCCAATCAGCTTTTGAATGACCGGAAAGCAATCGGAAAGCGCGTCACTTAATCCGACAATGACGTTGTTTCGGTAGACGTCAAACCGCTTGCCGGCCGGGCGGCCCTGAGGGTCACAAAGGCCTGCTGGGGTCGGCAGGATTGGATCGAACAAACCCAGATTAAATGCGGATTGGGTGACTGTCATTTTACGTGCAGTCGCGCAAGCAGGCCACCGGCGACATCGGCTTCGGCTGACAGGGTGGCCCATTCGGGGACGTCATTGTCCCACTCGATCAGGGTCGGGTGCGCGCCTGCGGCTTGGATTGTATAGTCATATAACGCCCAAACCGGGTCAATCACTGCCGAGGCGTGGTTATCAATCAGCAATGGCGCGCCGTGTTCATCCTGTTGCGGTTCATGCCCGCCAAGGTGGATTTCACCGATTTGATCCAAGGGAAACGCGTCGATATAGGCCGTGGCATCGGTCTGTTGATTGATTGCCGAGACGTAAACATTGTTGACGTCAAGCAGTAGGCCGCAGCCGGTTTGTTGGCACAAACGCGCCAGAAACTCGGTTTCCTGCATCTCGGTTTCCGCATAGGCCAAATAGCTGGACGGGTTTTCCAGCAACATGCGGCGGCCCAGATGGGTTTGTACCTGATCAATATGCGCGGCCACCCGTGCCAGCGTTTCAGCCGTATAGGGCAGGGGCAGCAGGTCGTTCAGAAAATGGCTGTCATGGGTCGACCAGGCCAGATGTTCGGAAAAGCTGGCGGGTTCAAGCCAGTCAAGCAGGCGTTTCAGCCGCGCCAAATGATCAAGGTCCAGCGGCGCTTCGCCACCGATTGACAGGCCAACCCCGTGGACGGAAATCGGAAATGTCTTGGCCAGTTCACGCAGTTGCGCGATTGGCCGCCCGCCGCCACCCATATAATTTTCGGCGTGAACCTCCAGCCAGGCAACCGATCCCGGGCTTGCAAGGATCGCATCGAAATGTTGGGGCTTAAAGCCGACACCGGGCCGATTTGGCAGTGTGACAAGGCGCTGAGTGGTCGCGTCTAGCATGAAATCATCCGGGCAAATGGCAGATAGTTAAAGTACCTGTCCCCGCAGCATAGCCGCGGAGACAGGGGGAGTGTTAAGCGGGAATGTCGCGGGTCAAAGCTTCAAGCGAGCCCATACGACCGCCCGGCAGTGACATGGTTTCACAGGTGCCAGCAGCGACAACCTTGAACGAGTTGCCCTGATAATCAACTTTCGACGTACCGGCGCATGTTGTGCCAGCACCGGCTGCGCAATCATTTTTGCCTGCTTCTGCAACGCCATAGCACTTTTCACCATCAGCGGCATAGGACGGTGTAACTGCCGAGGCGGTCAACGCTGCGGCAACGGCGGCGGCAACGGCGAATGTTTTTACATGGTTGGACATAGTTTGTTTTCCTTCGGTTCTGTTAATCGGGCCGCCAAGTTGCGACAGAACATACCTACGAACGTAACCGCGCTCGAACCACTCACAAGGACGTGCATCACCACGCCGTTACCACCTGTCAGATTTTGTGAGCAAATTTTAAGGAAATGAAAGGTTTTTACGGCGCTCTGTTTCAATTTACAGGTTTCAGGGCGCCGTAATGTTTCAATCAGAAGGGATCAGATCGGGCGGCGTTGCAAGGGCGCGCATTTCCGTGATCATCTCGGCAAGTGATTTCACGTTACTGTGTTTATCCCCTAACCGGCGAACCGACACGGTGCGATCCGCCACTTCCTGCTTTCCGATCGCCAAAATCACCGGAACTTTGCCAACCGAGTGTTCGCGGACCTTGTAGTTGATCTTTTCGTTGCGAATATCGGCTTCGGCGCAGATGCCCGCCGCTTGCAGGGCTTTGGTCACCTCAAGCACATAGTCGTCAGCATCCGACACAATGGACGCGACAACCACCTGACGCGGTGCCAGCCAGAAAGGCAGTTTGCCAGCGTGGCTTTCGATCAGGATGCCGATGAACCTCTCGAACGAGCCTAACGTTGCGCGGTGCAGCATGACCGGGCGATGCTTGGCACCATCCTGACCGATATAGTTGGCGTCAAGCCGTTCCGGCAGCACAAAATCGACCTGATGCGTGCCGCATTGCCAGTCGCGGCCAATTGCGTCGGTCAGCACAAATTCCAGCTTGGGGCCGTAAAACGCACCTTCGCCGGGGTTCATTTCAGGTTCAATGCCCGCCGCGCGGGTTGCGGTTAACAACGCTGCCTCGGCCTTGTCCCAGACCGCGTCGGATCCGGCACGGGTTTCCGGTCGGTCCGAGAATTTGACTTTGAATTGCTCGAACCCAAGATCGCGATAAACCCGCGACAGGAACTCGATATAGATTTTGGTCTCGCTTTCGATCTGGTCTTCGCGGCAGAAAATATGACCGTCATCCTGCGTAAACCCGCGCACCCGCATGATCCCGTGCAAAGCGCCCGAAGGTTCATAGCGGTTGCACGCGCCAAATTCGGCCATCCGCAGCGGCAGGTCGCGGTAAGATTTTAACCCCTGATTGAATATCTGCACGTGACAGGGGCAGTTCATTGGCTTGAGCGCATTCACCGATTTTTCGCGGGCGTGTTCTTCGTCAACTTCAACGATGAACATGTTTTCCTGATACTTTTCCCAGTGGCCAGACGCCTCCCACAGTTTGCGGTCAACGACTTGCGGGGTGTTCACCTCGACATAGCCACCGGCGATCTGGCGGCGGCGCATGTAATCCTGCAAGGCCACATAGATACGCCAGCCGTTGGGATGCCAAAAGACCTGCCCGGGGGCCTCTTCCTGCATATGGAACAGGTCCATCTCGCGGCCCAACTTGCGGTGGTCGCGTTTCTCGGCTTCTTCCAGCATCAAAAGATGCGCCTTGAGGTCGTCTTTGTTCTTGAAAGCGACACCGTAAATGCGTTGCAGCATCTTGTTGTCGGAATTGCCGCGCCAGTAAGCGCCGGCAACTTTCATCAGTTTGAACGCATCGCCCGGCACTTGGCCAGTATGGACAAGATGAGGCCCACGACACAGGTCTTGCCAATGGCCATGCCAATACATCCGGATCGGCTGACCTTCGGGGATCATGCCGATCAGTTCGACCTTATAAGGTTCGTTGCTTGCTTCGTAAAACTTCAGCGCGCGGTCACGGTCCCAGATTTCGGTGGTGACAGGATCACGCTTGTTGATAATCTCGCGCATTTTCTTTTCAATCGCGCCCAGATCGTCGGTCGAGAAAGGTTCAGCCCGGTCAAAATCATAATACCAGCCGTTTTCGATCACCGGGCCGATGGTGACGCGCACGTCAGGCCAAAGTTCCTGCACCGCGCGCGCCATGATGTGGGCGGCGTCATGGCGGATCAGTTCCAGCGCCTGCGCGTCGTCTTTCATCGTGTGAATGGCGAATTGGCTGTCCTCGGTTATCGGTTGGCTGAGGTCGGAATGCCGCCCGTTAACGGTGCAGGAGATCGCTGATTTTGCCAGAGATTTCGAGATATCCTCGGCCACCGCCATGCCGGTGATGCCAGCAGGATAGCTGCGTTGATTGCCATCAGGAAGGGAAAGGGTAATGTCGGCCATTTCGGCGCGCTCCTCGTCATTTTGGCGCCTACGAAACGCCCGGTTGCGGTATAGGGCGATATTGCCATTAGAGAGAGAGAAGTCAAGCGTTGCCAGTGCGCGGGTGGGGCGGCATATTGGTCGAAACACATGCAGGATAGCCATGACCGATACCCAGTTTCTGACAACGCTAACAGGTCGGCGGATCGCCTATCACAAAACCGAAGGGCAGGGGCCGACGGTTGTGTTTCTGGGTGGCTTCAAATCTGACATGGACGGTACCAAGGCGCTGTTTCTTGAGGCTTGGGCCAAACAGGCGGGGCAGGGGTTTTTGCGGTTTGACTATTCCGGCCACGGCAAATCGTCGGGTGCCTTCACCGACGGGTCGATTGGCGACTGGGCCGAGGATGCAAAGGCTGCGATAGGTGCGTTGACGACCGGCAAGGTGGTTCTGGTTGGCTCGTCGATGGGGGGATGGATTTCCTTGCTGGTGGCGCGCGCTTTGCCAGATAAAATCGCAGGGCTGGTCGGGATCGCTGCCGCACCTGATTTTACCGAAGACAGCATGTGGGAAGGTTTTACGCCTGATCAAAGGGCCGAGCTTCAGGCAAAGGGCCGGATCGAGTTGTCCTCGGGATATGATGACGGGCCATATGTGATAACCCAGAACCTGATCGAAGACGGACGCCGTAATCTGGTTTTGCGATCAGATTTGGGGTTGCCGTTTCCTGTGCGCTTATTGCAAGGCACGATGGATCAGGACGTTGACCAGTCTGTTGCGGTGCGGTTGCTGGATCATGCGCAGGGGCCGGATATTCGGCTAACGCTGGTCAAGGGCGCTGATCATCGGTTTTCAAGTGACGAGAACCTGCGGCTGATTGGTGACACGGTGCTGTCGGTCCTGCAAAAAATAAAAACCTGATACCGTCAGGATTCGCGTGACATTCCTTTAAGACTGCTGTTTTGTCCCCAGACGGAAAAGCCCCGCGAAAGGTGCCACACTGAAACCTCTAGATCTTTTGCTTGCGCTTTCGGTTCCGATTATTTGGGGGCTGGGGTTTACACTTGCCAAAGTTGGCTTTGTCCACTTTGCATTTCCGCCTATCCTGTTAAGCGCGCTGCGCTTTGGGCTGACGTCGTTGATTTTGGTGTTCTTTGTGCGCCCGCCGGTTGGATATTTCCTGCCGATATTCTGGATCGCACTGGTCAGCGCGACCATTCAGTATTCCTTAACCTTCACCGGCCTGGACGGTCTGGACGCGTCTACCGCGATTATTATCGTGCAACTGGAATTCCCGTTTATGGCGCTTTTGGCGATGATATTGCTGAAGGACCGTCTGGGTCTGAAGGGCACGCTTGGCGTGGCGTTCGCGTTTATGGGCGTTGTACTGATCGCCGGTCAGCCGTATCTGCGCGAAAATTTAACGTCTGTGGCCATGGTTGCCAGCGGGGCCGCTGTTTGGGCGTTCGGGCAGATTATGATCAAGCAACTGAATGGTGCGGTCGGCAGTTTCACCCTGATCGCATGGGTCGCGGTATTCGCAACCCCACAACTGTTTGCACTGAGCTGGTATTTTGAGGACAACCAAATCGAAGTCATCCGCGCCACCGGCTGGCAGGGTTGGGGGGTCATTGTTTATCTCGGGGTCATTATGACGGCCCTTGGATATGGAATTTGGTATCACCTGCTAGGCAAGTATCCGGTGACAAAAGTCGGGCCGGTATTGCTGCTGCTGCCGGTCACCTCAATAATCGGGTCAGTCGTGTTGCTGGACGAAAAACTGACATGGGTTGAAATGTTGGGGGCGGCAATTGTGATCGTCGGGGTTTGGTTTGTCACCTCACACAGGCAACCGGCCTAAAGCGCAATCCCGATCACAATCATCATCAGACCCATCGCAGACAGCCCCATCGCGGCCATATTAAGGGCGACGACCTTTTGCAAACGGGCTTTCATTTCGGCATCCGGCAAGTTTGCCCGCTTGGCCGAAACCGCAAGCCATATACACCAGCCAAGCCCGGCCAGCCCTAATAAGGCGATAAACGCACCCAGATAAATAAGGAATTCCATTGCCAGCCTCCGTTCTTGCGGTCGAGCTAAAGAAAACCGCGTCAAAGCGCAAGCTGGGTCTTGAAGGGGCCGGGCGGCTTGGCTAGGAAAGGGTCTGGATTTCAACAAAGGACGACAAAATGAATGATACCGTAAGCGAAGGCACTTACCGCGTAGCAACGGAAGAACTCAGATCCTTTATTGAACGCTACGAGCGTCTGGAAGCCGAGAAGAAAGACATCGCCGACCAGCAAAAGGAAGTGATGGCCGAAGCCAAGGGCCGTGGGTATGACACCAAGGTTTTGCGCACAATCATCAGCCTGCGCAAACGCGATCCGCAGGATTTGTCGGAAGAAGAAGCCGTGCTTGAGCTTTATAAAGAAGCGTTGGGAATGTAATCAACGTCAGTTACGGCGAGATGAAATCAACCCCGGGCATCCGTTCGATCGCAAACAGATCCTGTTCATAAAATTCGGTCAACCGGGTCAGATATTCTTCGGTCCAACCGGGTGTTTCGACTTCCGGTTCGTCGTCTTCTTTTTCAAACTTGTCCAGAAAGGCGCTTAAAATCCGCCGTCTTTGGGTTTCATTGGCCGGCGGGCGGGTTTCAAGATAAGCCGCCATTCGTTCAACCCCTTCGGGCAGCATGATTGAATTGACGAAATCATCCAAACCCTCAAGCTTGGTACTTGTATCACTGTCGGCTATTTCATGGATCAGTTCGCGCCAGATAAACGGCGTATCTTCATTGCTCCAAACCCTGAGCGGCACATTCGGCAGCTGCGCTTTGATCCGGCTGATAACATCGGACCAGCGCAAGGACATCGGGTCGATATGCGCCAGATATTCGGCGAAACTAGGCGCTTCGGTTTTGGCGAAACAGGCAGGCAGGAACGTCGCCGGATTGCGCAACGCCAGACAAAACTCGACGTTTTCGTCAGGGAACAGGTTATAAAGCTTCATGACCTTTTCGGCGGCTTCAGGGTAAAGCCCCTGGCCGGAAACAACTTTTTTAACACCACACAAAAAAGCGTCGTTGGAAAAGATGATCCGTTCGGGCCGGTCTTCGGTCAGAATGGAATCAAGCATGATTTCCTGCACCTCAGGACTTGCAGGCTCGCCGTTCAACACCAAAAGGGTTTCACGCAAAATTGCGCGGAACCGGCCCGGATTGGGCACGATGATCCCTTCGCGCGCCAAAATCGCACGATTTTTGGATAAGCAGGCCTGTATCTGCCCGTCATCTGTACAATGTGCGCCAATATGGAAAACTATCTGCATCGAGGTTATTCTGTCTGACCGGTTTGTTGTTGCTTTGCACATAAGTATACCGGCTTTTATGGACAGGGAAACCGCTTTCCGCTAAGGCAGGGCGATAATGGTCGAGCAAACGAGTCAGATAAGGCCCAGGCGCGGCTTTTCAATTCCCGATCCATGGTCCATCGGGGCCTTGGTGATCGCGTTGATTGTGCTGTTGCCAATCGTGTCGGTCGTTTGGATTGCCTTGCAGCCCAGTCAGGATATCTGGGCGCATCTGATCGCCACATCTCTGCCGCGTTATTTCGCCAACACGTTGATTCTGATGACCGCAACCGGCGCTCTGACTGCGATGGTCGGTACTGGTGCGGCGTGGTTGGTGGTTATGTATCGCTTTCCGCTGCATGGGTTTTTGCAATGGGCGTTGCTTTTGCCTTTGGCGATACCCGCCTATATCGGGGCTTATGCTCTGGTGGATTTCCTGGAATATGCCGGACCTGTGCAGACCGCTTTGCGGTCGGTCTTTGGCTGGACTTCGGCGCAAGATTACTACTTTCCAAATATCCGCTCGCGGGTTTCGGCGGTTATTGTGATGTCTGCGGCGTTTTATCCCTATGTCTACCTGCTGGCCCGCGCGGCGTTTCGTGAACAATCCGTCGGTGTGCTGGAAGTATCACGCGCGCTTGGATGCGGACCCTGGCGGAGCTTTTTTCGGGTTGGATTGCCCTTGGCGCGCCCTGCAATCGCTGCCGCCGTGGCGATTGTCATGATGGAGACCGCCAACGATTTTGGCACGGTCGAGTTCTTTGCCGTCCAGACCCTGACAACCGGGATATTTACGGTCTGGCTGGAAAGCTCAAACGCCGGTGGGGCGGCACAGATTGCGGTGGTGATCCTGGGCCTCGTCTTCATCTTGGTCGCGATTGAAAAAAATGCGCGCCGAAAGATCCGGTTTCACCGCACAACCAGCAAGCAGGCCCTGATCGAGCCACGTAAACTCAAACCTTTGGCGGCGTTGCTGGCGATCCTGCTGTGCGCCATTCCGTTTTCGGTCGGGTTTGTTTTGCCGGCTGGAACGATCGGCTGGCATGCGTTGGATACGTCCGGAATTTGGACAAATTCAGATCTTTATGTGGCGCTGTGGAATACTGTCTGGGTTGGCGGTATTGCGGCGGTTTTGACGGTGACGGGTGGGTTATTGTTGGTCTACGGGTCGCGCTTGTCTGACTCGTCCCGCCTGCGTTTCTTGCTGCCCGCGACCACCATTGGCTATGCCGCCCCCGGCGCCGTGCTTGGCATTGGCCTGTTGATCCCTCTGGCGGCATTTGACCAGCGTTTGGCTGACCTGATCCTGAGCCTGACCGGGATCGAGCCCGGGCTCATTCTGACCGGATCGGCCTTCGCGTTGATCCTCGCGTATTTTGTCAGGTTCTTTGCCTTCGCCCAGGGTGCATCCGAGGCAGCGCTCGGGCGCATTTCACCGTCCTTAGCGATGGCGGCGCGGTCGCTTGGTCAAAGCCGGGCAGGCACCCTCAGGAAAGTCCACTTGCCATTGATCCGAGGGTCAGTGGCGACCGCACTATTGTTGGTTTTCGTGGATTGCGTAAAGGAATTGCCCGCAACATTGTTGCTACGCCCCTTTAATTTCAACACGTTGGCCACCAGCGTCTATGACGCGGCCTCGCTTGAAAACCTAAGCGGTGCGGCCCCTGCGGCGATTGTCATAATGCTGGTTGGGTTATGTGCGGTTCTTCTGCTGGCGCGTTCAGCGCGCTAGTGCGAAATTTTCCACAGTCAGGGCGAAAAACAACTTGCCAAGGCGCGCCTACCAAGGCTAAACCCCGCCGCGGAAGCCCCTATAGCTCAGCTGGTAGAGCAACTGATTTGTAATCAGTAGGTCCGCGGTTCGAGTCCGTGTGGGGGCACCAGTAAAATCAATGACTTAGCATATAACTCACTGAATCCATTACTGCTTTGGGTTACAAATGGGTTACAAAAAACTTCTGATTGATGGTTAATCAGGCCCTAATCAGCCTGATATTCTGCACAACAAGCTGCCACGATTCGGTTGAGCTTAGAAACCTTGGACGTTGCAGGCCCGTCAGATCGTTTTGCGAAGGTAAAATTACCGTACCACGCAACAACTGCGGTTATGTTAATACACTGCCAGCTCAAAAAAAACCTCAGGGGCCCGTCACGCTTTTGCAAGTAACTCATCTGGTTTGTTCGCGATCGATCAGCAGATCGCGGGTGGGCCTTCGCGGGCCGCGGGCCTTGGGCCATGTTTTTGGAAAACGTTTTGTG
>ERZ890510.1163-NODE-1163-length-17901-cov-7.266278_pt1 | contig 17901 bp, 19 predicted proteins | sample MGYA00521265_ERZ890510 | MGnify/ENA primary metagenome ERZ890510 (study PRJEB32303, sample SAMEA104408624) | aquatic metagenome | biome: Brackish water; feature: Chemocline; material: water | place: Baltic Sea | collected 2014-10-26T21:54:00 | depth 110 m ...
GGCCATAGCGCGCTGGAACCCGGTATCCGGGCGGCGCTGGTCAATGCCACCGAGAGCTTCCGGTTGTCGGTCGCTGACGACGACCTTTTCGCCCCGCGTTTTCCCTGGGAGACCTGAAGGACATGTCATTCGATCTGCCGCCGGAACAGACCGGCGCTGCCGCCTGGTATGGCCCCGAGATGAAGACACGCTCCGATTGGCTGCTGGCGCTCGCACCTGCCGAAATCGCCGAAATCGAGACAGCGGCCAAAGCGCTGGCATCACGCGAAGCCGACGTCGCCGCCGTGACGGCCAACGACTTCCCGCTGCCAACGCTCGGACCCAGGCTCAAGGCACGAGTCCGCGACGAGGTGCTGAACGGCCGTGGATTTTTGCTGCTGCGCGGCCTGCCGGTCGAGCGCTGGTCGATACGCGAGGCGGCAACGGCGTTCTACGGCCTCGGCGCCCACCTCGGCAGCGCACGCTCGCAGAACGGCAAAGGCCACGTGCTGGGCCATGTCCAGGATCTCGGCCTCGACGTGAAGGACCCCAACGTTCGCATCTATCAAACACACGAACGGCAGACCTACCACACCGACTCCTGCGACATCGTCGGATTGCTTTGTCTCATGACCGCCAAGTCGGGGGGGCTGTCGGCGCTGGTGAGCTCGACCACGATCTTCAACGAGATGCGGCGCCGCCGGCCCGACCTTCTGGAACTGCTGTTCCAGCCGATCGCCACAGATCGGCGCGGCGAAGTGCCGGAAGGCAAGAAGCCCTATTTCGAGATTCCTGTCTTCAACTGGCACAAGGGCTTTCTGAGCGCGATCTATCAGCGCCAGTATGTCGATTCGGCCCAGCGCTTTGCCGATGCCCCGCGGCTATCGCCGGCCCATGTCGAGGCCCTCGACATGTTCGACGCGCTGGCCGGTGACCCGAAGCTCCACATGTTCATGGAATTCAAGCCGGGCGACGTGCAGCTCGTGCACAATCACACGATGCTGCATGACCGCACCGACTTCGTGGACTGGCCGGAGCCGGAGCGCCGCCGTCATCTGCTGCGCCTGTGGCTGGCGGCATCCGATGCCCGGCCACTCCCCGAGATCTTCGCCCAGCGCTATGGCGCGGTTACCGTCGGTGATCGCGGCGGCATCATCGTGCACGGCACCAAACTGCACGCCCCGCTCCAGGCGGTCTGACGCAGGTGGTTGACCCGGAGGGTGGTCATCCCTAATTGAAAGCCGCCTGAACACGCTACCGCAACCAGGGACGACATATGGCCGGCGATCCAACTGCGGGCGGCGCCCCGGCTGAGATGCCGGACGAAACGCCCGAATCGAGCCTCGACATTCCACCCAAGCCGGAAGACTTGGCCGAGCTGCAACAGCTCGTCGAACGTCTTGAGGCAGAGAATGCCGACCTGCAGGACAAGCAGCTCCGTGCGCTGGCAGAGGCCCAGAACGTACGCCGACGTGCCCAGCAGGACGTCGAGAAGGAGCGCAAGTTCGGCATCGAACGCTTCGCGCGGGACGTGCTGTCGGTGGCCGACAATCTCGGCCGTGCCCTTTCGGCTCTTCCCACGGATCTCGAGACGCTCGATCCGGCGTTGCGCAACGTCGTTGTCGGCGTCCAGGCCACCGAACGCGAATTGCAATCGGTGCTGGAGCGCCATGGCGTGACGCGCGTAGAAGCCCTCGGGCAACCGTTCAACGCCGAATTCCATCAAGCGATGATGGAAATCGACGACCCGTCGGTGCCCGCCGGGACCATTCTGCAGGAGATGATCCCGGGATATCTGCTCGCCGGACGCCTGCTGCGCGCAGCGATGGTTGCCGTATCCAAGGGCGGACCGGTGGTTCGGCCAGCGAGTAACGAGAACTAGATTTTCAGCGCGGTCATTTGGAGGTCGATTCTCACGCCGAGCCGGCCTATGGCGATATTTGGCCGCGCGATTTTCGTACGCCTTGCCCGCTGGTGCCATTGCAGGTGGCCCAGCAGGACCTATATAGCCCCTATCCTGACCCGGTTTTTCGGCAGGAAATCACAGATCGGGGGTCGATCTGGCGCCTTTGGGGCCGGACCGATCCGCCTAGCGAGAGAGTAGCAACATGGCGAAAGTCATCGGTATCGACCTCGGCACGACCAATTCGTGCGTCGCGGTCATGGAAGGCGGCGAGACCAAGGTTATCGAGAATTCGGAGGGCGCGCGCACTACGCCGTCCATGGTCGCATTTACAGATGCGGGCGAACGCCTTGTCGGCCAGGCCGCCAAGCGGCAGGCCGTCACCAATCCGCTCAAAACCCTTTATTCCGTCAAGCGCATGATCGGGCGGCGCTTCGAGGACCCGATGGTCCAGAAGGAGATGTCGCTCGTCCCCTTCAAGATCGTGAAGGCCACCAACGGCGATGCCTGGGTCGAGGCTTCGGGGCAGACCTACAGCCCCAGCCAGATTTCTGCATTCATCCTCGGCAAGATGAAGGAAACTGCCGAAGCCTATCTCGGCGAAAAGGTCGAGCAGGCGGTCATTACGGTCCCGGCCTACTTCAACGACGCCCAGCGGCAGGCGACCAAAGACGCCGGCCGCATCGCGGGCCTTGAAGTCCTGCGCATCATCAACGAGCCGACCGCGGCGGCGCTGGCCTATGGCATGGACAAGCGCAAGACCGGCACCATCGCGGTCTACGATCTGGGCGGCGGCACGTTCGACGTGTCGGTCCTCGAGATCGGCGACGGCGTGTTCGAGGTCAAGGCGACCAACGGCGACACCTTCCTGGGTGGCGAGGACTTTGACGTCCGCATCATCGGCTACCTGGCCGACGAGTTCAAAAAAGAGCAGGGCATCGACCTGCGCAACGACAAGCTTGCCCTGCAGCGCCTGAAGGAAGCGGCCGAGAAGGCCAAGATCGAACTCTCCAATTCCAAGGAGACCGAGATCAACCTGCCGTTCATCACCGCCGACGCGAGCGGCCCCAAGCATCTCGTGATCAAGTTGTCGCGCGCCAAGCTCGAGGCTCTGGTCGAAGACCTGGTGCAGCGCACGCTTGAGCCCTGCAAGGCCGCGCTCAAGGACGCCGGCCTGCAGGCCGGTCAGATCGACGAGGTTATCCTGGTCGGCGGCATGACCCGCATGCCCAAGGTGATCGAGGTCGTTAAGCAGTTCTTCGGCAAGGAACCCGCTCGCAACGTCAATCCCGACGAAGTCGTGGCGGTCGGTGCGGCAGTTCAGGCCGCCGTGCTGAAGGGCGAGGTCAAGGACGTCCTGCTGCTCGACGTCACGCCGCTGTCGCTCGGCATCGAGACGCTGGGCGGCGTGTTCACGCGCCTGATCGAGCGCAACACGACGATCCCGACCAAGAAGAGCCAGACCTTCTCCACCGCCGACGACAACCAAACGGCCGTGACCATCCGCGTGTTCCAGGGCGAGCGCGAAATCGCCGCCCAGAACAAGATGCTCGGCCAGTTCGACCTGGTCGGTCTGCCACCGGCACCGCGCGGCCAGCCGCAGGTCGAGGTCACGTTCGACATCGACGCCAACGGCATCGTGCAGGTCTCGGCCAAGGACAAGGCGACCGGCAAGGAGCAGCAGATCCGCATCCAGGCTTCGGGCGGCCTCAGCGAGGCCGACATCCAGAAGATGGTGAAGGATGCCGAGCTCCACGCCGAGGAAGACAAGAAGAAGCGCGAGCTGATCGACGCCCGCAACCAGGGCGAGGCGCTGGTCCATTCGACGACCAAGCACCTGACGGAGTTCGGCGACAAGGTCAGTCCGACCGAGAAGGCCACGATCGAAGGCGCGCTCGAGGCGCTGAAGACGGCGTTGACTGCCGAGGATGCCGAGGCGATCAAGACCAAGACCAACGACCTCGCCCAGGCGGCGATGAAACTCGGCGAGGCGATGTACAAATCCCAGCAGGCGGAAGCGCAGGCTGGAGCGACCGCGGGCGATGCCGCAGGTGGCGCGAGCCAGGCCAAGGACGACAAGGTCGTCGATGCCGAGTTCGAGGACGTCACCGACAAGAACAAGAAGACAGGCTCCGGCTGAGCCGGGTAGAAATGCAGGATACGATGGCCTCCCGTGCAAGCGGGAGGCCGACGCATGAGAGGCAAGTGGGGGCTGCGTAGGGCGTATGTCGCAGGACTATTACGAGCTGCTCGGGGTCAGCCGTACGGCAAGCGCTGACGACATCAAGAAGGCGTTCCGCAAGCTTGCCATGCAGCATCACCCGGATCGCAATCCAGGTGACCAGGAAGCCGAGAAGAAATTCAAGGTCGCCAATCACGCCTACGACATCCTGAAGGATCCGGAGAAGCGCGCGGCCTATGATCGCTACGGCCCGGCCGCCTTCGAAGGCGGAGCCGGACCCGGCGGCCCCCAGGGCCAGGGCTTCGATTTCGGTTCGGTGTTTGGCGACATTTTCGACGAGATGTTCGGCGGCAGCGGACGCGGTCGCGGCGGCCGTGGCGACACGCGCGGCCAGGATCTGCGCTTCAATCTCGAAATCACGCTTGAGCAGGCATATTCCGGCACCGAAGCGACAGTGCGAGTGCCGAGTTCGGTGTCCTGTGAGGTATGTCACGGCAGCGGTGCCGCGGCCGGTTCCAAGCCGCAGACCTGCCCGACCTGCCAGGGCCGCGGCCGCCTGCGCGCCCAGCAGGGTTTCTTCACCGTCGAACGTGCCTGCCACGCCTGCCATGGCGCTGGCCAGATCATCGACAAGCCATGCCGGGGTTGCGGCGGCCAGGGCCGCGTGCGCCGCGACAAGACGCTCAAGGTCAACATCCCGGCCGGAGTAGAGGACGGCACACGCATCCGTCTGTCCGGCGAAGGCGAAGCCGGCGCGCGCGGTGGACCGGCGGGCGATCTCTACGTCTTCCTCTCGCTGCGTCGCCACCAGCTTTTCGAGCGCGAAGGCGCCGACGTCCATTGCCGCGTGCCGATCTCGATGGTGCAGGTGACGCTGGGCGGCAACATCGAGGTGCCGACGCTCGACGGCAAGATGGCCCGCATCAATATTCCAGCCGGCACCCAGGGTGGCCACCAGTTCCGCCTACGCGGCAAGGGCATGCCGATCGTGCGCTCGAGCCAGCGCGGCGACATGTACATCGAGATCAACGCCGAGACGCCGACCAACCTCACCTCAAAGCAGAAGGAACTGCTCAAGGAGTTCGAGAAGGCCGGCAAGACCAGCCCCGAGTCCGACGGCTTCTTCAGCAAAGTGAAGGAAATGTTCGGCGGCTGATGGCGGGCTTTCTCGCCTCCGCCTGGGAAATCGGACTGTCGGCGGCGCTCCCCGTCGTCGTCGCTCTCGCCATCTTTCTTGCCGCGGCACGGGGCCCGCTGGCGCCGCACATCCGCGCCTGCGCCGGCATCGTCGGACCATACTTTGCCTCGGTGTCGATCCTGTTCGGCCTGTTCGCCGCTCTGCTGGTCAACGAAGTCTGGCAGAGGGCCGACGAGGCAAAGCGCGCCGTACAGATCGAGAGCGATGCCGTCCAAATGCTGGCTCACTTCGCGCGCGCCAACGGCATCGACACTATCGTGATCCCGCAGCTCAAGGCCTACGTCGTCGCGGCAAGTGCCGAGGATCCCTACGCCGCGACGATCACGGCCTCACGCAGCGAGACCGGCAAGGCCTATCTCGAACTGTTGACGACCCTCTCCCAGGCCCATTTCCTCGACGCGCCGGCGCGTGGCGCGATGCTGACCGCAACACGCGATCTGCTGCGCGCCCACGACGAGCGGCTCTATCTCGCCAACGACATTACGGCACCGATCAAGTGGCTCGCCATACTGGTCTTCGGTGCCATCACCCAGATCGCGTTGCTGCTGGTTCATGTCGACAAACCGCACGCCATGCGCGTGGCGGTCGGATTGTTCACCATCGCCTTCGCCTTCTGCCTGGTGATCGTGGCGATTTTCGATGCACCGTTCGAGATCGTCCTGGCCGGCGAACCGGGAACGAGCCTGCGACTGGCTCTCGACAGACTCTAGCAGCCGATCTTCCTCGCGACCTCGATGATCGAATTGCCGACGGCATCCCAGTCGCCTTCGGCCTTGAGGTCTCGCTTCTGACCTGGACCATGCTCGGTCGGCCGATGCACGAATCCGGTCGACAGGCCGCACTTCTGCGCCGCCGCCAGGTCGCCGTTGTGGGCGGCGACCAGCATCACCTGCTCGGGCTTGAGGTACATGCTGTCGACCACGCCGAGATAGGCCTCGGGGTCGGGCTTGTAGTGATGGAAGGTCTCGCCCGAGAAGCAGTGATCCCAGGGAATGCCGCTGTTCTTGGCCATGTTGATCAGCAGCGCCACGTTGCCGTTGCTGAGCGTGGACACGACATACTTCTTCTTCATCATGCCGATGCCTTCGACCGAATCGGGCCAGGGGCGGAGCTTGTGCCAGAGATGGGTGAATTCCCAGGACCCTTCCTCGCCCGGATGTTTCAGGCCGCGCTTCTTCAGGAGCATTTCGAAGGCCTCCTTGTGGAGATCGTCGATGCGCGTCCACGGCAGCTCTTTCTTGCGCACCCGGGCCATCTGCGGCTGGTAGAGGCCGCGCCAGTCGTCGGCGAAGCTCGTCCAGTCGGTCTCGATCCCGTATTTCTTGCCGAGCGCCGGCAGATCCTCGATCAGGCTGCCGCGCCAGTCCACGACGGTGCCGAAAACATCAAAAATGCAGACCTTGAGATTGGCGAGATCCTTGGGCATTGGGTAGCTTCCTCACATGGTTTGGAAGCACGATAGAGTGAGCGGCGCCGACGGCAAGCCCAGATGCGGCTGGGTTTCGGACGACCCGCTCTACCAGAAATACCACGACACGGAATGGGGCCGGCCGCTGCGCGACGACCGCGCGCTGTTCGAGCTGCTGACCCTGGAAGGCTGCCAGGCCGGCCTTTCCTGGATCACCGTCCTCAGGAAGCGCGAGCACTACCGCAAGGTCTATGACGGCTTCGAGCCGGCGAAGATCGCGCGCTACACGCCGGCCAAGCTGGCGAAGCTGCTGGCCGACCCCGGCATCATCCGCCACCGGGGCAAGATCGCGGCGAGCGTCACCAACGCGAAGGCCTATCTGGAAATTGTCGCGCGCGAGGGCTCGTTCTCGAAGTTCCTGTGGGCCGCGGTCGACGGCAAGCCCCGGAAAAACCGGCCGAAGAACCTGAAGGGCGTGCCGGCCAAGACACCGGAGAGCGACGCGCTCTCCAAGAAGCTTTCCAAGGCCGGCTTCAAGTTCGTGGGTTCCACCATCTGCTACGCCTTCATGCAGGCCTCGGGCATGGTCGACGACCATGTCGCGGGCTGCCATTGCGCCAAGGAGTAAAGCGTTGACCAAGCGTGTCTACATCGCGGCCCTCGGGACCGAGACCAACCAGTTCGTGCCGTTTCCGACCGGCCGCCGCGCCTACGAGGAGTATGGCGTGTGGCGCGGCGACGCCACCAAACACGAGCCGACCAGCTTTACCGCGCCGCTGCATGTCTGGCGCAAGGAGACGGAGAAGCGCGGCTGGACGGTGATCGAGGGCCTCGCCACCTTTGCCGCCCCGTCGGGCACCACCGTGCGCAAGGTCTACGAGGATTTCCGCGACGAGATCCTGGTCGGCATCAAGGCCGCCCTGCCGCTCGACGCGGTGCTGATCAACGTCCACGGCGCCATGGTGGCCGACGGCTACGACGATTGCGAAGGCGACCTGCTTTCCAGGGTGCGCGCCATCGTCGGCCCCAAGGTGGCGATCGGCGCCGAGTTCGACCTGCACTGTCACCTGAGCGCGCTCATGCTCGAGAGCGCCGACGTGCTGGTGGGTTACAAGGAATATCCCCACACCGACACCATGGAACGGGCCGCCGAGCTGTTCGCCATCGTCGCCGACACGGTCGAGGGCAAGGTGAAGCCCGTCATGGCACGCCATGACTGCCGCATGATCGCGCAATATCGAACCTCGGTGCCGCCGATCAACGAGTTCGTCACGCGCATGAAGTCGCTCGAAGGCAAGGACGGCATCCTCTCGGTCTCGCTCAGCCACGGCTTTTCCTTCGCCGACGTGGAAGACGTCGGCACCCGTACCCTCGTGGTGGCCGACGGCGACACCGCCAAGGCCGAGGCGCTGGCCAGGCAGCTCGGCCAGGAGCTGTGGGACAACCGCGAGCGCTACGCCACCAAATACCTCACCGTCGCCGAGGCGATGGACCGCGCCGCCTCGCACAACCAGGGCCCGCTGGTCCTGGCCGACCGCGCCGACAACCCCGGCTCCGGGGCGCCGGGCGATTCGACCTTCGTGCTGAAGGCGCTGGTCGAACGCGAGATCGGCCCGGCGCTGTTCGGCGTGATGTGGGACCCGATGGCCTTCCGCATCGCCGAGGAGGCGGGCGAGGGTGCGCGCCTGCGGATGCGGCTGGGCGGCAAGTCGGGCGCGGTGAGCGGCGACCCGGTCGACCTCGACGTCACGGTGAAGAAGATCGCCCGCGGCGTGCGCCAGCCCTACGGGCCGGTGATGGTGCCGATGGGCGACATGGCGCTGCTGTCGTCCGAGCATGTCGACATCGCGATCTGCACCTTGCGCACCCAGACCTTCCATGCCGACGCTTTCCGGGCGGTCGGCGCCGATCCCGCCGACTACCGCGTCGTGGTGGTGAAGTCGGCGCAGCATTTCTACAACGGCTTCGCGGGGCTGGCGAAGGAGATCCTCTACGTCGCCACGCCCGGCGCCGCCGATCCCGACGTCACGCGCTGGCCCTACACCAAGCGCCGCACGCCGTTCTGGCCCAAGGTCGCGGACCCGTGGAAATAACGACGCCTGTGCGTCGGGAAAATCGTGTCGGAAAATTCAAGCCGTTGATCGGCAAGGCTTTTAGCCGGGCCTTTCCCGACACCCGCGTGTCGAATAATTCGGGCGGTGTCGGCGGCATCGAGCTCACGTACTCGGCTGCAACCGGAGCCCGTCGAGTTCGACGGGGGGCGGCGGGGCGAGGGCAGCGGGCCGCCACCCGGCAGTTCTTATGCAAAAAAAGCCCGCCGCGGCTGCTGCCGGGCGGGCGCATGGTCAAGAAGACCGGCTGTCAGGTGGCGGGCCGCAGCAAAGCGAGGAACCTCGCCGCCGCTTCGCGCACTTTCACCCAACCGGGATGGTCGATCACTTCCTGCCACGGCAGTTCGGGACCGCCGATACTGTCGAAATGCTCCATGCTGTCGATGAACGCCTTTCCGGCCGCCTTCTGCGCTTCGTCGAGATCGAGCTCAGGGCGCGCGTACTCGCCGAGGAAGGCATCGCTGAATACTTCATTGTAGATTTCGGTCGGCGTGGAAATATACCTGGTCTTCCCGGACCAGACCTCCCGCAAGAAATCTCGATCAGCGATCGAAGCGAGGACTTCGTAGGCATCGTTACGCCAGATCTCCTTATCGAGTGCCATGGTCTCACCTCCAGAAGAAGTATACGTCGTAGGGAATGTGCGCGTCGGGTTCTTTGCGAGGATTGGAGCCTCCGACGCGTTGGCCATTTCGATCCTGCAGCGCGCCCCAATTTCGATCGATCACGTACGGCCGCTGCCGATTGGGATATGGACTGTTGGGATCTCCCGGCATGATCCTTATGTGGTCATGTTCGTTGTTGGGATTGACATAGGTTACGCCTCCACCCTTTCGCGACAGAATCACCTGCCAGTCCCTCGGAATACCCAAAGGCCTCTCCAGCCGACCGCCACCCGGCAGCTCCCCGCCACCGACCGAAGTCGCTGCGGGTCCACCGGGCGAGGGCAGTGGCCCGCCGGCGGCTCTTGCCCGGGCCTCCAGCAATTCCTGCCGGAGCCGCAGAGCCGCTTCACGATCCGGCACCCGGCCAGGCACAGAGAGCGTGGTCAGAGCGGGATTGTTGGGCTCCAGTCGCTCCAGAGCTTCGCGGTGAGCATTGTAGATGCTTTGGCGCGTTTCCTCGGCGGCCGTCGGTTCGCGCCGCCCCGTGACCCGGCGCGACGGCGTGTTGCCACTGTTAGCCTGCACGATATTGGGGTCGCCGGCATGGTCGCCGGGCGGGCCTTCATCAGTGTCGTCGAAGATCGCTTCGCCGGTCGATGGGAGACCTGGCAGCGCCTCCGGCTCCGCGACGGGAACGGACGAGACATCGGGCCGGATACGCTCAGTCTCTTCGGCGACGAACCCCTCGATGTCCTCGCCGGCCGGCACACGGCCTTCGATGGCCTCGAAACCATCGAGCCGGTCGCGGGCGTTGGCGCGGGCATCGGCCGCTTCCGGGCCATCGGTGCCGATGCCGCTGGCGTCGAGCGCCCTGTCGATGCCGTGCCGCGCCCACCGGTAGCGAGCGAAGGCCGGGTCCGAAGTCCCCTCGACGATGGCCTTCTGGGCGCCGGCGAGGCGCGCGTGGTCCTCGTCGTCGAGCGAGAGGCGATGGCGATCGAGATCGACCCCAGCGAAGGCGTGGGGCTGGTAGATCATCTGCCGGTCGAGCCGTTCGAAGAGGTCGCGGTCAGTCCGGAGGCGGCCTTGAATGTAGAAGACTTCGAGGCCACGCCTTTGGTCCGGCGCCAGCCAGTCGCGGATTTCTAGCGGTATCGCCAGGAAGGACGCACCGGGGTTCTTCCCGAGCCAGTCGAGGGCAGCGACACCGGCCTCGGCCTGCTGCTTGTTCCATTGCCGCTCGGCGCGGCGTTGGGCGAATTCCGCGATCTCAGCGATGCGGGCACGCACCTCCTCGCTCGCATTGTCGGGCGTCAACCCGGCGGCACGTTCCGCGAAGACCTCGGCGCCGGGCGGTCCCGCCGGCTCGATCGGGATGCCCGCCATGTCGCGGTCGACGTCGCGTAGAGGGCAGCCTCGCGGGCCTGGACAAAGCGGCGGTCGAGGGTTGCCTGACGTTCCGGGGCGATCACCGGGCGGGCGTGATCGTAAAGACCCGAGGCACCGGCGAGATCGTCTTGATCGATCGCTGCTTCGACCGCGCCGGCATAGAGATCGGAAAGGCCACCGCGAACCCTGGCGTCGGTCTCGGCCGGATCCCGGCCGCGGCGTTCGCCCTGGTGACGCAGTTCCTCGACCGTGGTCCGGCCGAGCTGCCGCAGGTAGGCCGGGTCGTGCCACGAAGACGACGCATCCTGCTGCAGCCCGGCGATGCGGTCGGCGATGCTGGCATCGTCGACCTCGACCGTGGCGCGCGCGGCCAACCGGCCCAGCGTGCCGGCGGCCCAATCCAGCCGTGTCTCGATCAGCGGCTCCAGGATGCGGCGCTGGCGCGGGCCCACGGCCTGGGCCAGCGTGCGCTCCTTCAGTTCATCGAGCGCCGGCAGGGCGCCCGCAATGGCTTCGAGCGCCGCCTCGCCGCTCTGCGCCGCAACCCCGGTCTCGGGCGCATGCAACAGCGCCCGGACGCCGCTCGAAAACCCGGTGTCGAGCCGGCGCGCGAACATCTCGTCGAGGCGGACCGTGTGCTCATCGTCATTGTCCGGGAGGGGCGGCCACGGCTCCGCCGCGGGCCCTGCCTCAGGCAGGCCCGGGATACGAATGCTTCCCATGTTTGGTATCTCCGCAGGCATGAAAAAGCCCGCCGCGGCGGGAGTGCCGGGCGGGCTGGTCTGGCGGAGACGAAGTCCGCCAGAATAGGCTTTTTCTTAGCCTATTCCTGTTGAACTTGTCAATAGTCCCGAAAAAATACCACTACAGCAGCGGTTCGAGCGCCTCGCGCGTCGTCTTGCCCTCGACCACCGGCAGGACTTCGAACTCGACCACGTCCTGCCAGTCGGCGATCCAGCGCTGGAAGGTCGTGATGTCGTCGGTCTCCATGAGCTGGAAACAGCGGCTCAGATCGGCCGTGACATGGCTGGTCAGGAACTTCAGCCCCTCGGGCAGCGCCCGGCCCTTGTCGCGCAGCTTGCGGTACACGGCCTTGCCATCCTGTCCCTTGAACGTCTCGACCACCATGAACAGCATGTGTCCCTCTCCCGTTGGGTTGATTAGTGTACGCCAACGAACTCGCAGGAGAACGCCATGAAGATCGCCATTGCCGGCGCCGCCGGCCGCATGGGCCAGATGCTGGTCCGCCAGATTGCCGGGACGCCGGGTTGCAGCCTGGCCGGCGCGCTGGAAGGTGCCGGCAGCATTGCGCTCGGCCGCGACGCCGGCGAAGTCGCGGGCATCGGACCGGACGCGAAGAGCGTGAAGGGCGTGAAGATCGTGTCGGACAGTGCCGCCGCCCTGGCCACCGCCCAGGTGGTGATCGACTTCACCGTGCCGGCCGCCACCGTGGCGCTGGCCAGGATTGCCGCCGACAAGGGCGTGGCGATGGTGATCGGCACGACCGGCCTCGATCCGGCCCAGACCGCGCTCGTCCACGAGGCCGCGAAGAAAGTGCCGATCATGTGGGCGGCCAACATGGCGCTGGGCGTCAATATCCTGCTGGCGCTGGTCGAGAAGACCGCCGCGATGCTCGATCCCAGCTACGACATCGAGGTGATGGAGATGCACCATCGCCACAAGATCGACGCGCCGTCGGGCACGGCGCTGGCGCTCGGCCGCGCCGCCGCGGCCGGCCGCAAGGTCAAGCTCGAGGATGTCTGGCGCAAGAGCCGCGACGGCCACACCGGCGCGCGGCCGGCGGGCGAGATCGGCTTCGCGGCGCTGCGCGGCGGCGAGGAGGTGGGCGTGCACACGGTGATGTTCGCGGCATCGGGCGAGCGGCTGGAACTCAGCCACCGCGCCTTCAGCCGCGAGACCTATGCGCTGGGCGCCGTCACTTCGGCCAAGTGGCTGGAGGGCAGGAAGCCCGGCCTCTACGGCATGAAGGACGTGCTGGGGCTCTGACTTCCCGCAAAGCCGACATCAACGGCTCCGGCGCTGTGTCATCCGACGTGCCCCCCGACATGCCCCGGGGCCGAGGACCCCTGCTTCGCTGGTTCATCTCGTCCGGCACCTTTGGCGTGCCGCAGGCAGCGGGGCCTATCGCGTTCTCGCTGGTTGCGTTGAGCCTCACCGGCCAGACCAGCGGCGGCGCCGCCATGATGCTCGCCATGACGCTGGCCCAGGTGGCCGGCGCCATCCCGATCGCCCGGCTCGGCAGGAACCTGCCCATCGCGGCGTTCCTGAGGGTGCTGGTGGTCATCCGGACGCTGGCCCTGGTGTCGGTCGCCCTGCTCGCGGCCTACGACGCCTCCTTCACCTGGCTCATCGTGCTGGCGGCCGTCGCGGGATCGGTCAACGGCGCGGCCCACGGATATCTGCGCGCCGTGCTCAACCATCTGACGCCGGCGTCGCGGTTGCCCCGGACCCTCGGAATCGCTGCCACGCTGAACGAGCTGACGTTCGTGCTGGCTCCCGTGGCGGCTTCGGGTCTCGGCACCGTTTCGCCGGCTTTTGCCGTCCTGGCGCTCGCGGTTGTCGGCGCCGTTCCGGCCTTGTTGATCCCGAGCACGGGCTCGGCCGCCATCGCCGATGTGCGCGGCGTCCAGGGCTCGCTTCTGAGGCCCGCCATCCTGCTGTGGCTGTTGTGTGCCGCAGGGGGAGGCGCCGCGGTTGCGGCCATCGAGATCGGCGCCGTCGCGCTGGCCTTGAACTTCGGCTACGAACCGGCGCTGGCCATCCTGTTCACGGTACCGCTGTGCCTGGCCTCGGTCGCCGGCGGGATATGGGTCAGCGTTCGGAACCGCATGGCAACGCGCAAAACCGTGCTGGCCCAGCTCCTTGTCATGACAATGGGATCGGCGCTCGCGGCGCTCAATCTGTCCATCGCGGCAACCGTTGTCGGAACCCTCCTCATCGGCTCGGTTCTGGCCCCCCTGGCTACGTATTACTCGCTCAGGCTCGACACGCTGGCACCGCCGCAGCGACGCGCAGAGGTGTTCGCCCTGCTCCGCACCGCCAACGCCATGGGCGTCATCTTTACCAGTGCAGTGCTGACCGTCGTCTCCCTGTCGATGGCGTTGATCGTGGTCACGGGCCTGATGATCGTCGCTACCCTGGTTGTCGGGATTGCGGCAAGAAGCCCAGCCTCTACGGCATGAAGGACGTGCTGGGGCTTTAGCGGGCTGACGAGTTCGGCGACTGGCCGGCTGACGAAGCTGCCGATCCGGGATGTCCGCAGTTCGGTCGCTACCGGGGGTAAACCGGACATGACGCCGACAGGCCGTCACTTCGGCTCATGACCCAAAGCAGATAATCATATCCATTCAACGATCACGCTCATGACGGTGTCGGCAGCCCATGGGTTCTCCGGAATCCGGCGGAATGATAGCTTTCGCCCCACTCTTGGGGGGTCATCTGGGTTATGTCGGTTCAAAGGGGCAACAGGATGAAAAAAGCATATCTACTGTTCACCATGCTGGCGTTAAGTCTGGCATGCATATCGGACGCTGACGCCCAATACCTTCCGAACTTTTCACCCGTGGCCGGGCAAAAGACCACCATCGAACTCGATACGCCGGATGGTCATCAATCTGAATGGATCAAGGATGATCTCGGGTCGATTTCAGCGCTCAGGGCGAAATGCGTGGTCACGCGTCTCGGAAAGCACAAAAATGGACCCCGTTTCAGCTTCAAGGTCTTTCAGCCGACCCAACAAAAGCGGGTCGGTTACGGTCTGGGTGTGAAAGCCAATGAAGGTGAAACGGCTTTGCGAACCGAAGTCATCTATTGGGATGTTGATAATTGGAATCTGCAACCGGCTACGTCGCATCCGCGATTGCGGACAGACATGGCCGCGGCGAGGTGTCTGCCAAAATTCAGGCACACATAATCGTGGCTGTGGTCCAACTCTGGGAATCCCCTTCTGGCACGAGGCTGCCGATCCGGAATGTCCGCAGTTCGTAGGTACCGGGGGTAAACCGGACATGGCTCATAAGCCACAAATCGGTAGCGCCTGATCCGCAAGGACTTGGCCGATCCGTTTATCTCGCCGCCTCCTGGGAGTTCACCAATTCAGCGCTCAGCTCCATAACGTACCTTTTGCAGAGCCAACATTTTCGTCCTCGGCACCTTCAAGCCATTGCCCGGTCGTCCGAAGCAATTCACGTTCCGAATATCGCGCGCATCGCGGGGAAGAGCGAGGATCACAATGTATCGAACACTTCCTCCCCAAGCCTGCGTCGACCGGGGGAAGGAAGACAGATCGACGTGTTACTTGCTGAACGCTGACATGACCCGCGCGATCGAGGATCACATTCACCTTGGCGTTGCCCTTGAGGGCGCGAGCATGCCAGGTATCGTCCCTGTATCGCACGACATCGGTGACGGCACCGAAGCCGGCGTTTTGGATGACCGACTTCGCATATGTCCACCGGCTGCGTCGGATGCTGGCCGAGGCCGGTGCGAATGTGGAAATCCACACGATCCGGGGCGCTGGCTACCTAATGGCCGCGGCAAAGCGCGACGCGAAGGCCGGTGCGTGAGGCAATGTCGAACTAGCTCAGTGGGGTTAGGTCGGCGGCTCTCCACTCCGCATGAGGTATCCCGTCGTTGTCGTCGCTTCCATCGCGGTACGCATGATGCCCCCGCATATGCCCCGCGTCCGTCTTTGCATTGGAAGCCGGCATCTCCGCCCAGGTGTGAGCGAAGGCTGGGTATGAGTTCGCGATCCGGGCCGGCAGGCATGGACCCTTCCGGCTGCGGCGGTGGCTTTGGAGGTTGGCGATGAGCGACCCGACGAGCGACCCGACAGAAGAGGTCGCCGATTTTGCCGTTACCCACTCCTAACGCCGTCCTCGGCCTGGCGAGCGCCGCGGCCGGCGGTACCCGGGATTTCAAAGCGGAACCGGGGCGCATCGACAAGCAGGCTTGGCGTGCCATTCACAAGTGTTGCCCTACAAAGTGACCCCACCCTTCGAGACGCGCCCTTTGGGCGCTCCTCAGGATGAGGATGCTTTGTGGCAAGCTTGCAAAGACAGCGCCTATGGGTGGCGCACTCCCGGCAATGAGCTACTCGTCCCACTCGTGCCTGAACTGCGGCGCGCGCATGTCGGCGAGCGCGGCTTTCAGCCGTTCGCCCAGTTCCAGTCGTGCGTCGGGCGAGAGAAAGCGGCCGAGCACCAGCCGGTTGCCTTTCGAAATCGCGATCAGCCGTTCTTCCGTCACTTCGAGCCTGAGCCAATAGGCGTCGAGCCTGTGTTCCTCGCGCTCGCCGTCGGGCGCCACGCGGTCGACCAGCAGCTCGCGATCGGTGAGCACCAGGGTCTCGCTGCGCCTGGCATCGAGGTAGCTGCGCTTGAACAGCCACCACAGCAGCCAGATATCGAGGCCCATGAAGCCCAGGACCGGCCAGGCGCCCAGAACCATCATCGGCACGCCGATCAGCAGGTTGGCCGCGATGGCGCCGCGGATCACCCACTTGAAGCCCTCGGGCGAGAGGCTGCGATGGGGGCTGAGCGAGGTGGCAAAACGAATCGCCGCAGGATCGGAACTGGCGGGCATCTCGGTCATGGTATGAAGCTATATGGCCCTGATGAAGACCGCCGTCATCCCCGAGTTCTTTGCCCGCCTCGCGAAGGCGATGCCGGAGCCCGAGACCGAACTGGAGTACGAAAACCACTTCCACCTGCTGGTGGCAGTGGTGCTGTCGGCCCAGGCGACCGACGTCGGCGTCAATCGCGCGACGGGGCCGCTGTTCAAGGCGATCAAGACGCCGGCCGAGATGATCGCACTGGGCGAGCGCAAACTGATCGACCACATAAAGACCATCGGCCTGTTCCGCACCAAGGCCAAGAACGTGATCGCACTCAGCCATCTTTTGATCGAGCGGCATGGCGGCGAGGTGCCGCGCGACCATGCCGCGCTGCAGGATCTGCCGGGCGTCGGCCGCAAGACGGCCAACGTGGTGATGAACGTCGCCTTCGGCGAGGCGACGATTGCCGTCGACACCCATATATTTCGTGTCGGCAACCGCACCGGCCTGGCGCCGGGCAAGAACCCGCTGCAGGTCGAGTTGAGACTCCTGAAGCGCGTGCCCGAGGAATACCGGCTGCACGCCCACCACTGGCTGATCCTGCACGGCCGCTACACCTGCAAGGCACGGACGCCGATGTGCCCGGGCTGCGTCGTGCACGACCTTTGCACCTTCAGGGGAAAGACGTCGCTCGCGGCCTAGGCTCAGCGCCCGAGAAGCATGGCGATGCGGGCGCGCAGGAGCTTGCCGATGAACCTGACGGAGAAGCCCGGATAGACCGGCACGTCGTTTGGAATCTTGCTGCCTTCGGGCGCGAACTTCGTGCAAATGCGCATCTGAACGGGCGCCACCTCTCCCTGAATTCGCGACCGGTACAGATCGACCCAATGCTTCGAGTCGTCAAAGCTGAGGAGCATCGCCGAATTGCAGCAGGTAGCGACGACTCGGTTCGTGTCGGACTTCGGCCTGATCTTGCAGTTTTTCAGCAGCTCCGTACCGCGCGAGCATCTGACGCGGTCCTTCCGGTAGAGAACGTAAGCCGTCCCGCCATCAGGATCCCGGACAAGTGGCGCATTCGGCAAGGCTTCGATCTGGCGCGCACCTTCCTGGCAATCGTCGCAATAGCAGGCGACGCAGTTGATAGGCGCGCCGGTCGCTTCGAACTCGACGCTCCCGCAGACGCAACGGGCAATCACGCGAGCGCCCGCAGGCCGGTGCGCAAGGCCTTCGCGTCAGCCTGGATCAGCCGCTCATCGATCTCCGCGTGGGTGCGCCGCCACGTCGGCAGGGCCGAGCGCAGCGCCTTGTGGCCGGCCTTCGTCAGCGTGAGCAGACGGCCGCGCCGGTCGTCCGGATCGACGGCGGTCTCCACCAGCCCGCGCCGTTCCAGCGGCTTCAGGTTGGCCGTCACCGTCGTGCGATCCATCGCCAGCAGCGCCGCGACCGGCCCGACCGACGGCGGGGTGCGACGATTGAGCGACATCAGCAACGAGAACTGTCCGCTGGTCAGGTCGAGCGGCCGCATCGCCTCGTCGAAGCGGCGCGCCAGCG
>ERZ890510.1165-NODE-1165-length-17854-cov-3.946401_pt1 | contig 17854 bp, 15 predicted proteins | sample MGYA00521265_ERZ890510 | MGnify/ENA primary metagenome ERZ890510 (study PRJEB32303, sample SAMEA104408624) | aquatic metagenome | biome: Brackish water; feature: Chemocline; material: water | place: Baltic Sea | collected 2014-10-26T21:54:00 | depth 110 m ...
GTGGGGAACTCGCGCTCGCGGGCGTGATGGGTCCAGTCACCGGTGCAACCCGTCAACAGCAGCGGGCGCGGGGCAATGAGACCGGCGTACTGCAGATTGCTGTATTTCAGATGCAGCTGCGGTGCGTTTTCGCACACGCAGCCCCCCTGGAAATGACCGGAGAGCATGACCGCTGGCGCCACGACCTGCACGCGCTCATCCACGGCGGCGAGAAAGTATGTCTGTGTGGCGCCCCCCGATTCTCCGGTACAGCCGACACGTTTGCTGTCGATATCGCGGCGGGACAGCAGGTAATCGAGGGCCTTGATCGAGTTGTTCAACTGCAAGCCGAACATGCTCAGGCCCAGCATGTTGGCAGCGCCTTTCTCCGGACCGGAGAGCAACGAGCGATGCTCCAGTTGCATCGTATCGTGATCGTGGCCAATCATGGAATAGGCGAAGGCGGCACAACCCAGCAGGGCGCTGTTCATGGCCCGATGGGGGACGGAGTACAGGTCCAGCGGCACGGTGCGGGCGTGCATGGCGTGACCGTGCGGGTGCAGGATCAGTGGCAGGCGACCCTTGTGCCCCTTCGGTCGGTAGAGGTTGCCGACCAGATAGAGCCCGGGCAGGGTCTCGATACAGATGTTCTCGATGACCACACCCTCATGCTCGAAGCAGCGGACGATTCGACCACTGGCTTTGAAGGCGGCCGTCTGGGCGTTGAGACCGGCGCACAACAGCAGATGCCGGCGGATCTCTTTCCGCGTTTTCTGCCAATGGTCCAACTCCCCCCACACTGGAAGAGGCATGACACTCTCGTAGTTGCGGTAGTTGTAGGCGCGCGCATCAGGGCTCAGCATCAGGTCCGATTCAGGTGCAGCCATTGGTCCAGGTCTCCGCGACAGTTGGGGGCAGTAGACAAAAACCGTACGCCATCGAACGACTCACCGCCAACCCGGGGTCGGTTCCCGCAGCGCAGTTTTTCACCTATTCTCAGCAACATGAGCGCCAACAACGACATCGATATTCGCGCCCTTCGGACACAGTTTCCGGCGCTGAACAACTTCGTCTGGCTACAGAATGGTGGTGTCTCCCTGACGCCGGAGCCTGTGGCCCGGGAGCACATACGTCTCATGGAGGAGCTACTGGCGCGCGGTCCACTGCACGTCATCTATCCTGAGGAGGAGTACCCGCGCCGCCGCCGGACCATGGAGCGACTGGCGAAGTTTCTTGCCGTGGAAGCCGATGAACTGGCTCTCATGCGGGGTGTTAGCGAGGGTTTTCAGACGATTCTGCGCGGCCTTACCTGGCAGGCGGGGGATCGCATTGTGATCTCCGGAGACGAGGAGGCAGCGGTGCTGTTGCCGTGCCTGCATCTGCGCGATCGTCATGGTGTGGAGGTGGTTGAGCTGCCGCTGATCGACGATGACACCGCCCTGCTCGAAGCGGCTGCCAGGGCCCTCACGCCGCAAACAAGACTGCTCGCCCTCAGCCACGTAACCACCGATCTCGGCTTCCGTTTGCCCGTGGCACCGCTGTGTGAACTGGCCCGTGAGCGGGGGATCCTCAGCTTCCTGGATCTGGCACACTCGGGTGGCGTGGTGCCCATGAAGCTGCGCGATCTGGGCTGTGACTACGCCGGGCTGTTGTCGTACAAGTGGATGATGGCTCCGTACGCGGCAGGAGCATTGTGGGCCCGACAGGAGAAGTTGCACGACATCGAGGTCACCTACGCTGGCGGTCGATCCGAAAAGTGGCTCGATTTCGCCACGGATACCTACGAACTGCCCGACACGGCCCAGCGCTTCGAGTATGGGCCCTGGTCGTGGCCATTGGTACACGCCTGGGCCACATCGGTGGATTGGCTCACGGCAATTGGCACCCAGGCCATCTGGGCACGGGTCTGCCTCCTGACGGATCGTCTGAAGACGGGACTCGAAGCAATCGATGGCGCCGAGCTGTACACGCCTCGCGCTTCTGCGGCATCGGCGGCGCTCGTGAGTTTCGGGCTACGTGGCTGGACCGGTGTTGAACTGGCGGCAGCCCTGCGCCAGGGCTGGAACATCGTCATCAAACCGTTGCCACACTCCAGGGAGGGGCTGCGCACCAGCCTGCCCTTCTATCTGCTGGAGAGCGAAGTGGATCTGCTGCTGGCAGCGCTGCTCACACTCAAGGCTCGCTGATGCCCGTGGCGGGCGAGACCGCTACGGTCCACCCGTCATCGTTGATGGTGACAGTTGCCGCATCACCCTCCAGCTGCAGTGTCACGGCAGGAGCCACTTTGCCTCGATAGGGCAGCAGCAGCGTGGCGGTGATGAAGGGCAGTGCCACGGCCCGCACAAACTCCAGCATGGGTGCCGGCTCGATTTTGTTGTAGCTGGCCGAATACCAGCCTGCCTTCGGCGACATCTCGCCGAGCCGGATGCGGGCCTCATCCCAGACACCACTGGTCAGGAGCAGCAGATTCGCGTCATCGAATTGTGTCGTGGCTTGTGCCCCATGCAACTGGATGGTTCCCGGGCCAAACTGGAAACGACTCTCGATGGTGTGGGTGCCTGAATCCTGGGTGCCAGTGCCGCGGAGGGTGTCAAACAACAGCCAGAACGTCTGCCCGACGAAGACGACCTCGCGATGATGACGGACCTGAATGGCGTTGTCAGGCCCATAACCAAGATCATAGCAGGCAGAAGCCCTGCAGTCGCTGCCCTCCTGGGTGAAGGACAAGGAGCCTGACCCCGGTGCGATGGATTGCGCGATCCAGGTGTCCGGTCGACCCCGACTGTGCTGCCCGGCACCGTCGATGGTGATCGTGGAGTGGGCCTGCGTGGTGACGAGGTAGGGCAGAAAGGAGACCTCGGAGCGGTCATACAGGTGGCGCCCGGGATCGACGAGAAAGTCATGCCCCATGGCATGCAACCAGAAACCGAGTTTGTCCTCGTGCTGGTGGCTGCGGCCAAAGGGACCGCCGTCGAAAGCCATGTAGAGGTCACCCTCATCGGGAGGCTGCCGCAGGAAGGCGACACCCGCCCACGGATAGGCTTCCGCTTGGAGGGATCGGGCCTCCGGGATCATGTCGGCCAGGCCGATCCGTCGCAGTCGTTCAGCGGTGCGGGGTACGGCCTCGGGATCACTGTCGTTGAACGCAACCTGGGTCCTGCGACCGGGCGTCACCGTCTGTTCCTGGTAGCGCACCATCTGGCGCAGCAAATCGAGCGTCCGTTGTTGCAGTGTCCGTCCCAGTTGCACACAGCTTTCCGCACAGGTCAGGATGTTGTTGACAACGACGGCGTGGTAGTGCGGCGTCAGTTCATCCTGCACACCATCCGGCAGGATCTGCTGTGCCACCTGTTGCCCGAGGGTCTCGATGCAGTAGTTGGCCAGACGATCCAGGTCGCGGAACACGGGCAGCGCTGCAAGGGTTGCCAGCACGCCCTGGCAGCCGATGGTGGGCCAGTTGCCGGCATGGCCGTTGGTGACGATCTCGAGGTAGCGACTCTGATCGTGCAGCGACTTGAGAATGTGCAGCAGCTCAAGGGGTGCAACGGTCTCTGTCGGAAGCAGTCGCTGCAGACACCGGGCCCACACCGAACAATGAATGGTATTGTTGAGGTACGAGCCGAACATGTACGGTGTGCCGGCAAAGCAGCGCTGCATGTCGCACTTGCCGATCCAGTCCAGCATGAGGTCGATTGCCTTGCGACTGTAGCGCTCATCCGAGGTGGCGATGTATGCATCGGTCAGAGCGACGAGATAGGTGCAGCGATTGAGATCGTGCCCCCAGTGCGCCGTACCCGGGTTGCGGTCCCAGTCGAAATCTTCGCCCAGCTGGTGGGTCTCGCCATAGAAGGTGAAACGGTGCTCCAGGGCATCGTCGGCCACCGCATCGTGGATGTGCACGGAAACACCCGTCGGCAGCGGCTGGTCACGGGTGGATGCCGGATCCTTGCGACAGGCATCGAGCACGGCTGCGGCGGCGCCAGTTGTGTCGCCGGCCGCCAACGCCGCTGCAAGGCGGGGGACGCGGCCGTGGTCCAGAAGCCCGGTTGCGGCTGTGATGAAGGCTGCCTCTGTCATGTCGCGCTCGTCGAAAGAACCGAGGATCACGAAGATCTCGGCGCGACTCTTACTCTTCAGTTCTTCCAGGTCCTGCCGGTCGTACCGCCCGTGCGCATCCATGGCTGGTCTCACAACTCCATGAAGTAGTTGACATCCTGATGCTGGATGTCGAATCCGGCGCGCTCATAGGCCCGCCGTGCTGGCGCATGGGCTTCGTCGAGGCCCGTGTGCACCTTGGCAAAACGCATGCCGGCGGCCCGCATGTGGTCGAGGACGACGGCATACATCTGCTGACCGATGCCGCGCGAACGCCACGCAAGAGCCACGCCATTGTTGCCGATCTCACCGATTTTCCCCTCTTCATCGAGGCGGAATGTGACGAAGCCGACACACTGGCCTGCTTCTTCACAGACAAAAACGCGCTCCGGGTGCGCCTCGCACGTGTGGCGGACCTGGTCTCCTTTGGCCGTCGCCGCATCCGGCACCATGGCGGCAAACAGAGCCTCGCCATAGGTGCGCCTGAACATGGCATAGATGTCCTGCCAAGCGGAATCGGCGATGGCGACGACGGTCGCCACATCCTCCGGTGCAAGGGGGCGGATCATGATGTCACTTCCACAGTTTCACCTCACACATCAGGCCGATCTGCAAGTTGCAGATGCCTTCGCAAAGATCCAACGCAGTGCCTTCAGACGGACGTCTGCAGCCCCGCTGCATCCCAGGCGGCGATGCCGCCTACGAGATCCATGACCTGCGCGAAGCCATGCAGCAACAGCAGGCTGGCAGCTACGGCAGAGCGGTAGCCCCCGGCACAGTGCACGATGATCGTCCGGTCCCGTGGCAGCGCATCGAGCTGCCGCAGCATCTGCGGCAAGGGCAGATGTATGGAGTCAGCGATGTGCCCCCCTTCGCGTTCACCGGCGGAACGCACGTCGACGATACAGATCGGCACGCCTTCCTGGCGTTGCTCGTGCAGGGTCAGGGCGGTGATACGTTCTACGCGCCCCACCAGATGCGGGCTTGCGGCGAGGGCCATCATGCCATCCGCCAGATATCCGACAACATTGTCGAAGCCGATGCGGCCGAGGCGCATCGTCGCCTCCTGCTGGCTGCCGGGGGAGCCGATCAGCACGATGGGTCGATCGTGGGCCAGCAGGGCGCCGGCCCAACTGGCGAATTTGCCGTCGAGATCGATGTTGATACTACCCACCAGATGCGCACCGGCGAAGTCATCTCCTTCGCGTATGTCCAGCAGCTGAGCTCCTGCGTCGCGCCGGGCGAGTGTCTCCGTCAGACTCAGGGCAACAAGGCCCTCACCGAGACTTTGTTCGAGGGTCGGTCGCTCCCTGGTGTTCATCTCTGCGTCATAGCTGAAATAGCTGGGCGCCTCGTGCTGGTCGGCAGTGACCAACTGGATGAAAGTTTCCTTGTCCATCGGCTGCAGAGCGTAGTTGTACTGGCGTTGCACGCCCATGGTCGAGAAGGTCTCCTCGCTGAGGCTCTTGCCACACAACGAACCGGCACCATGCGCCGGATAGACGAGCGCCTCGTCGGGCACGTTCGGCAACAGTTTGGTGTGCAGGGAGTCATAGAGCAGGGAGGCCAGATCATGGGCGGTCCAGCCGATGGAAGCGCCCAGGTCCGGCCGACCCACATCGCCGATGAACAGCGTGTCGCCCGTAAGAACGGCCTGCGGTGTGCTGTCGCTTTGGGCAAGGTTGTAGACCAGGATACACATCGACTCGGGCGTGTGGCCGGGTGTTTCCAGCGTCACCAGGCGCACATTGCCAAAGACGAGCTCGTCGTTGTCGTGCATGCCTGTCGCCGCGTATTGGGTCGTGGCGGCGGCGCCAAGGTGGATCTCGGCGCCGACGCGATCCCGCAGTTCCAGGTGACCGGAAACAAAATCGGCATGGAAGTGTGTGAGGAACACATGACGGATCTCCAGCCCCTGTGCCTCCGCATCGGCGATGTAGTGATCGACGTCGCGCTGGGGGTCCACGACGACGGCTGTTTTTGTCGTTTCGTCCCCGATCAGGTAGGAGGCGTGGGCAAGACAGCCGAGGTAGTATTGCTGCAGCAACATGGGCGGCTCCCGAACAGGTTGGCAAACAGGTTGGCTAGCAGAATCAGCAAACAGATCAGACAAGATGCGGAGATGCCAACGGAGATCCAACTCAGCGAAAAGTGTGCTCTTTGGGTCGTGCCGACAAGTCACTGTCAGAACCGACCGGAAGTCCCTGTAGGCATTGACTGTTAGGCTGGACACGTCGGCCCCGCCTCTGTATGCTTGCGTGCATGTTCGCCCTCCTTGCCGGCCCCCGTGCCGGGCCTGTCCCATACCCGCGGAGGGCTCACGCCGGGACGGCCTTCTGATGTCTTTTAATCTGGAAAGTACCGAGTCTGTGGCGGCGGGCGTGAGACGCATCGCCCACGAACAGTTTACCGGGGTTTCCCGGGCTCTCACCGAGGGCTCAGGGAACCGTGACGACGACATCCATTCGGCGCGCAAGGCGATGAAGCGGATGCGTGGTCTGTTACGACTCATCCGGGGCCAGCTGTCTACGGATGAATACCGCAGCGAAAACGGGGCATGCCGCGATGCCGCGCGAAAACTGGCGGGCCTGCGCGATGCGACCGTCCTGGTGGCAACTCTCGATTCCCTGGCGACCACTGCCGATGACGGGGCACACCCCATCTGTGTGTCGGTGCGCCAGATGCTGGAGGAGCGCCGCCGTGCCGCATACGATGACGGGGCGGCGGCGCGCGACGGCGCCGTGGCAGAGGTCCTGGAGCATGTACTGGAGGCTGACGCCCGTGTCGATTCCTGGCCACTGAAACATGCCGGCTGGAAAATGGTGAATGACGGCCTGCTGCGTATGTACCGCCGTGGTCGCAGCGAGTTTGACGCCTGCAGCTGGCAACCGTCCACGGAGCGTCTTCATCAGTGGCGCAAACGGGTGAAGTATCTCTACTACCAGATGCAGATCCTGCAGCCCATGTGGCCCGGCATGATGGCCGCCTGGCAGGAGGAGCTCGACCGCCTGGGGGACCTGCTCGGCGACGATCACGATCTGGCGGTGCTGGCGCAAAAACTGCGGGAAGAGAACCCTTGCACCGATGTCGGGCCGTTGCTGATCCAGATCAGCCATCGTCGCTACAGCCTGCAACGACAGGCTCTCATCCTTGGCATGCGCCTCTTCGGCGAACGTCCCCGTGATTGGTCCCGTCGATGGCATGCGGCCTGGCGGGCCTGGCAGGAGGAGTGCATTGCCCCCGACCTCGCTGGGATTGGGATCGCTCTCGCTCCTGAACCGGCAACACCGCCGGGGGCCACGCCCGAGCGTATGGCTGACACACACTGCAAGACGGGGGAGGGCCCCCTGTGGCACAGTGACGAATCGTGTCTGTACTGGGTCGATATCCCGGCAGGAATTCTCTACCGGCTCAACCCGGTGACCTCCACCCATGAGCAGGTGTTTACGGCAGAGGTCGCCATTGGCGGTTTCACCATCCAGGCGGATGGATCCCTGCTGTTGTTCCTGTCGGGGGGCGCCATCGCCGTCTGGCGGCAGAATGAGCACCTGGAATACATCATCGAGGGCATCACCGTCGAGCGCGAGTCGCGCTTCAATGATGTCATCGCCGACCCCATGGGGCGCGTCTATTGTGGTACGATGGCGGGACCCACCGGCGGCGGGCGACTGTTTCGTCTCGATACAGATGGTTCATTGACGGAACTGCTCGACGGCGTCGGGTGTTCCAATGGTATGGGATTCTCACCCGACCGCCGCCACCTGTACTACATCGATTCTTCGACGCGCAAGATCGACCGTTTTGACTGGGACAAAGCGACGGGGGACCTGCGCAATCGCCAGGTCTTTGTCGACACCACGGATGAAGAGGGTGTGCCTGATGGCATGACGGTCGACGCGGAAGGTTTCGTCTGGTGCGCTCGCTGGGACGGCAGTTGCCTGGTGCGGTACCGGCCCGATGGCATCGAACAGCAGCGCATCGAGTTTCCTGCCCGCAAGGTGTCCAGCGTCACTTTCGGCGGCGCCGACCTCGACGTTCTCTACGTGACCACCGCCGGTGGCGATGATCGTCTCACCGAAGGGGACGGGGCGGGTGCCCTGTTCAGTCTCCGGCCGGGGGTTCGTGGTCTACCGGAGTTCCGCTCACGGGTCTGTCTCTGAACGGAGCGACCGCAGCAGGTGGGCCGACCTCCATTCCCCTTCGTCGTCAGGGGGGCCTGACCCGCCGCCTGGTCTTCAGCTTCGTCACGCTGACCCTGCTGGGCCTGGGGGGGAGTGGCTGGGTCCTGTATCGACAGGCGCTGAACAGCCTCGAGGAACAGCTGGCGGCCCATCTGGTGGCTGAAGCCGAACTGGTGGCCGCCTCCCTTGGCAGTGGTTATGTGACCCACCTGCGCCCCGGCATGGACCACATGCTCCTGCACAGAGGGCTGCAGGCGAGACTGCGTGGGACACGGCAAGCCCTCGGTGCGCGCCGCATCTACGTGTTTGATCGCAATGGCCGTAGTCTCGTCGATACCGAGGAGGGCACGCGCATTGGCCGCGAAGTGCATCTGCTGCGGTTCCACAACCGCCAGGTCGAGGCCATATGGCGGGGCGAACTGGCGCATACCAAACGCTTCACCGACGACGACACAGGCGCCCATTACATGACCGGCTACGCGCCGATCTACGCCGGCAATGAGATCGTTGCCGGCGTGGGCGTCGACATTGGCGCCGGTTACATGGAATCCATCGTCGGTTTCAAGCGTTCGATCTATCTGCTCGCCGGCCTCGGTACACTGCTGACCTTGTTCGTTGGTGTCGGTGTGGCACGACACATTACACGGCCCGTGCAGCGGCTGGTTACGGCGGCGCGTGAGATCGGCCGGGGCAACCTGGAGCGCGAAATCCGCGTGGAGGCAACGGACGAGATCGGCTATCTCGCCGAAACCATGGAGGAAATGCGCAACAAGCTGCTGGCGCGCGACGCACAGCTGCGCCAGATGTTGGGCGGTGTGGCACACGAGATCCGCAACCCACTGAGTGGGATCGAGATCTACGCCGGTTTGATCGCCGATGAGTTGCCGGATGGAGATCCCCGCAAGGTGCACATTCAGAAGGTGAGCGCCGAGGTGCGGACGCTGAACCATGTGATATCCGAGTTTCTTGACTTCGCCCGTCCGTCGTCGCCGCAACCTGAAAGTGTGCTGCTGCACAAGGTCGTCGAGGATGCCGCTTTCGTTCTGCTCCCCGAAATGGAGGCGGCGGGGGTCATTTTCCAGGGACAGGTGCAACAGGAGATCCGGGTTTTTGCGGATGCCGAACAGGTGAAGCGGGCGATTGTCAATCTGATGAAAAATGGAGTCCAGGCTATGAGGAACGGCGGTACGTTGACTGTAGGGGCAAGGCACGTCGGTGACACCGGCGGGCACGTCGCCATCGAGGTGACCGATACGGGTCCTGGAGTCCCCGACGAAATGCGTCGACGACTCTTCGAGCCATTCTTCACGACCCGCGAAAAAGGTTCCGGTCTGGGTCTGGCGATCGTGCAGAAGACAGCAGAGACCAACAACGGTCGTGTGGAGGTCGAGTCTGAAACCGGTCGGGGCACGACTTTCCGTGTGATTCTGCCGGCGCTGCCGGCCCTGACTACGGTGGCAGAATGAGTCGGGTTCTGGTCGTTGACGATCACGATGCTGTGCGCACCGGCGTCGCTCTGCTCATCGAACGCATGGGCCATTCCGTGGACACCGCCGGCAGCGGCGACGACGCCCTGGAGCTCTGTGCAGCCGGAGAATTCGACCTCATCGTCACCGACTTCCGTATGGAAGGGCTGGATGGTCTGCAGGTGCTGCAAATGGTCAAGGAACGGTGGCCCGCCACCGACGTCATAATGGTTACAGCCCATGGCAGCATTGATGTGGCGGTAGAGGCGATGCGGCATGGCGCCGCTGATTTTATCGAGAAGACCGACCTCTATCAGGTGCTGCCGATCAAGATCGCCCGGATTCTTGAACAGCGTCTGGCCCGCCATGAGCGCGATCGGCTGGGCGCAGAGAATGAGTACCTGCGCGAGGAGATCAGTGATCGCTTCGGTGAGATTGTAGGAAACTCTGCGGTAATTCTGCGCGTGCTGGCGGCGGTGGAAAAAGTGGGGGGTACGGATTCGTCCGTACTGCTCTACGGCGAGAGCGGCACCGGCAAGGAACTGGTGGCCAGAGCCCTGCATCGGGCCAGTCCTCGGCGCGATGGCCCCTTCGTGCGCGTCAATTGTGGGGCATTGCCCAGAGAGTTGGTGGAGAGCGAACTCTTCGGCCACGAGAAGGGGGCATTCACCAACGCCATCCGACAGCGCAAGGGCAAGTTCGAACTGGCGGAGAAGGGCACGATTTTTCTCGACGAAATCGCCGACCTGCCGCTGGAGACACAGGTGAACCTGCTGCGTGTATTGCAGGAAAAGGAATATGATCGCGTTGGTGGTGAGACAACCCTGCAGGCGGATGTCCGTGTGGTGGCTGCAACCAACCGTTCCCTGATGGCGATGGTCGCTGACGGCACCTTCCGCGAGGACTTGTTCTACCGGCTCGAGGTGATTCCCCTGCACCTGCCGCCCCTGCGCGAGCGCAAGGAGGACATCCCGCTGCTGGTGGAGCACTTCCTGGTGAAAAAATCCCGGGAAATAAACGTGCCCCTCCGGCGTCTCACCCCTGAGGCCATGCGAATTCTCTGTGACTACCCCTGGCCGGGCAATGTGCGCGAACTGGAGAACATCATTGAGCGAACGATCGTGCTCAGCGACGGTGAAACCATCGGCCCCGCAGACCTGCCCTTCGACAGCAGCGTCGAGTCTCCCGTACGGGACCCGGGGCCGATCGCCGCCGACGGGGCTGCCGATGCCACCGAGACACCCCTGACGGCTCGGCTCGAGAGTCTGGAACGCGACCTCATCCAGCGAGCGATGCAACAGGCCAGAGGGGTAAAAACGCAGGCGGCAGAACTGCTTGGCATCAAGACCAGCGCCCTCTACTACAAACTGGACAAGTACGGCGTCGAATACGCCGAAAAATGATGCGTCGAATCACCCTTCTTCTCCTGCTGCTGGCTTTCTCCACGGCTTCCGTCGCACAGATTCGAGATCTGACGGTGCTGCAGGAGCGCCGCAGTCGCCTCACGCAAAGCTCGGACTCGCTGATGTCGGTACGTATCCGTCTGGTGGCACAAAGGGACTCGTTGTCAGCGCGAACGGACACCCTGTGGAGCCTGGATCCGGAATCGACTGAATTGCTGCGTGCACGCGCCGCGTCCCGCATCCTGATCGCCCGCTTGCAGTTCATCGAAAGCGGCCTGGATAGCCTGGCAACGGCAGGGGACTCCCTTGAGGCGGAGCTGCGCGATTCGTACGACTGGGAAATGAGCCGACTCCACGGCTTGCTCAGCAAAGATGGCTACGACGAAGGCCTGTACCGACAGTTGCTGTTTTTTCAGGAAGAGCGAGAAGGGCTCGGCAATGCCATCAGCCCGGCGACGCATCGCTTTGATGGAAACCATGACCTGTCGATCGCGGCAACGGATGGTCCCGATGAACTGCGGCAGAAGATCGAGTTCGCTCAGGACCGTGTGGCGGCCCTGCAGGAGGAACAGCATGAGGTCGCCCGCCAACTACGCTTCATCGATCGTCGCTTGCTGATGATGCGCAAATTCCGCCACCTGGCGGCGGAGATGATGCATCTGCGCGGCGATGACGGTGACATGCTGCAGATGCGTGTCGTGGAACGGACCGACGGTCCGGGCGTTGAGATCGTTCATCCGGAGGCTCAGGAACCGCATATCTCCGCCGGCGTGCCGTCGCTGGCCTCGGCGCTGGTGGACTCAGCGGGGACGCCAACTCCGCTGGAGGCGCCCTGGCTGCTGAAAGCACAGCGGCTGAAAGCCCGGGCCCAGGAACTGGGTGAAGTCGAGGCGGTACTGCAGCAGCGGATCGGCGTATTCCACGAGCATCTGTCGCGTATTCTCGAGGGCGACGAGTAGACTCACCCCGCCCGCAGAGTCAGACAGGCGATCTGGGACGGAGCGCCAAAACGCATGGGAGGACCCCAGTAGCCAACGCCTCTGCTGACAAAAATCCAACCGTCGTTGCCGGCACGGCGGTGCAGACCGGCAACGATGGGTTGCTGCAGCCGCACGAGCAACGACCAGGGCAGGATCTGTCCACCATGTGTGTGGCCACTCAGGGTCAGACAGGCGCCAGTACTGGCCGCCGCAACTGCCACGCTCGGCTGATGTGCCAGCAACAGGCGCGGTCCTTCCGGGGCGTTGGCGAAAATCGCGTCCGCATCCGCTGTGTGGCGCCGATCACTCGGCAAACCTTGGGCACCGGCCGGATCGGGCAGGCCGCCAATGACAAGTCGGGCGTTGCCTTTCGTGACCACAGCATGATTGTTGCTGAGCAGATGAAACCCGAGAGCCTCGATCTTCGCCATCCATGCCGCCGCATCCCAGTAGTAGTCGTGGTTGCCGGTGCAGAACCAGGTACCCAACGGGGCCGAAAGCTGCGCCAGAGGCGCTACCTGCGCAGCGAGATCCGCTACCGTGCCGTCCGCCAGGTCCCCGGTGAAACAGATGAGATCGGCGTGCAGTTCATTGACGGCATCTACCACGGATTCGACAAAGGGCAGGCGAATCGTTGGCCCCACGTGCAGATCGGTAATGTGGACGATGCGCAAACCGTCGAGATCGGCCGGCAGCTTGGCGATCGGCACGGTCAGGTGGGTGACGGGTGGTTTTCGCTGGGCCTGATACCAGGAAAACCCGGAAAGTACAAGAGCTACCGCGGGGCAGAGACCGGCGCTGAGGCGGATCCAGTCCGTGCTGGATTCTGCCGGTGACAGACTTATCCCTGTAAGGTGTTGTACAAGCAGGAGGATTGTCCACAGCAGATCACGCAGGAGCACGACATCAAACAGGACGACGGCGCACCCCAGTCCCAGCCAGGTCACCCACGCGGCGGGGCGATGCCAGCGCATTGGCAGGTGACCGGTTCGCAACCCTGCCAGCAAGGCAACCGGTAGCAGGGCTACGATGACGGTAGCCGTAGTCCACAGCCATGACAGGGATGGCAGAGCCGATTGCAGGCGCCATGAGGGATAGCCGAAGATGATGCCGACAATCAACAGAAATACGGCGAGGAACAACGAGGATACTCCTGACGCAAGGAATGATATGAACCTGATGAAGATACTGCCCGGACTGGGAATCTGCCTTGTACTGCTGGCTTCTTCGGTGCTTGCCGACGATGCCCTGGAGGGTCGCCATATCACTGTCGATGGCACGGGTACCGTGCGGGCTCGCCCGGATCTGGCCATTGCCGAACTGGGTGTCACCTCGCGAGGAGAATCGGCGACAGCCGCCATGGCAGAAAACAACCGCATGGTCGCCTCACTGTTACAGGCATTGAGGGATCAGGATGTCGCCGAGGCCGACGTGCTGACGACGGATTTCTCTATTCATCGGGAGCAGCAGAATCGCCGCGGCGTTGAGGACGGACAGGAGCAGGAAAGTTTTGTTGTGCGCAATCTGGTGCAGGTCACCGTTCGTGACATCTAGCGCGCCGGTTACCTGCTGGACAAGCTCGTCGAGGCGGGGGCCAACGAAGTTCGAGGCATACGCTTCACGCTGCAGGACGACACCCAGATGGCTGTGCAGGCGCGTGAACTGGCTGCCACGGATGCACACACCAAGGCCGGACATCTGGCCCAACTGCACGATGCACGCCTTGGCAAGGTGCTGCGAATATCCGAGTCCGGCTTCCGTGCCGCGCGCCCCGAAGCGATGATGATGCGTGCCATGGACAAGTCGAGTTCCACGGTAAGTGCCGGGGAACTGACATTCACAACTCAGCTGCAGGTCATATATCAACTCAAGGACTGATCATGAGATATCGCAACGTGCTGATCGCTGCCGGCACGGCCGCCCTGTTGGGCGTCGGCTGCCAGGCGGACACAATTCTGCGGACCGAGTCCGCCGACGATGACCGCGTAACTGTCTCCGGTTCGGCGAGCATTGAGGCGAGGCCGGACATAGCGACAGCAACCATCGGCGTGCAGACCTTCGAGGCGGACGCTGTGATCGCGGTCACGGCGAACAACGAGAGGACAGTGGCCGTCATCAACGCATTGCGGAGCCTCGGTGTCATGGAGCCGACATGCAGACGAGTGGCTTCTCGATTGCACCACAACGCGCCTACAGTGAGGATCGCCCCGACTCGATCACCGGATTCTGGGTGCGCAACACCATTTCGGCGACCGTCCGGGACCTGGCCACCGTCGGCTCGATCCTGCAGGAGGCAATCAACGCCGGCGCCAACGAGATCTATGGACTGCAGTTCGCCCTGTCGAACCCCGATTCTCTGAAAGATATCGTCCGGGTTCTGGCGGTAGAGGACGCCCATCATCGGGCCGAAGCGCTCGCCGTGGCGGCAGGTGCCCGCCTGGGACGGATCATCAGCCTGAGTGAATCCTCCGTTTCTGTGCCCTACTATTTCCGCGGGGCCCTCGAGTCCGACATGGCAGGTGTGCCCGTAGAACCGGGAGAGGTGGAGGTCGCAGCCAGCGTCTCGGCCGTATACGCTCTGGAGTAATGGCCGATACCAGGTCAATCTGTTACCTTGCGCGGCTATGACATCTGCCGCTGATCTGCTCCGTCTCGTACGGGATCGCCTCGACCCGGGTGGTCCCGTGATCGACGCCCACGTGCATCCTCTGGACAATTTCGGGGGCTTCCACATCGACGGCGTTCGCGGCGATGTGGACCGACTTCGTGGCGCCGCCCGCCGCGTCGGCATCACACGTGCCTGCCTGTTTTCCTTACACACCACAGTACCGCGGGACCCGACACCGGCACAGTGCCGCCAGGCCAATGACTATGCACTGGCCATGCGCGACGCCTCGGATGGTTTCTTCCTGCCATTCTGCTACGTCAGCCCGACGACACCCGCTGCGGCTGTTGCGGAAATCGACCGCTGCGTCGCCGGGGAAGGCATGGTGGGTATCAAACTGTGGGTGGCGCAGCGGGCTACAGATCCACGACTGGATCCGATTCTGCAGCGATCCGTCGATCTGGCGGTGCCGGTGTTGCAGCATGCGTGGCGCAAGACGACGGGCAATCTTCCTGGAGAGTCCTTCCCGGCCGATGTCGCCGATCTGGCGCGGCGGCATCCACAGGCCCGCATCATCATGGCCCATCTCAATGGCTGCAATCCCCGCGGTGTCGAGGATGTCCGTGATTGTGACAACGTCTTTGTCGATACGTCCGGTGGGGATCCCGAAACAGGTATGGTCGAGCTTGCCGTCGAACGTCTCGGGGCACACCGGGTCGTCTACGGATCGGATGCGCCCATACGCCACTTCGGTGTAACCCTGGCCAAAGTTGTCGGGGCTCGCCTCAGTGATGTCGACAAGCGCGCCATCCTGTGGGACAACCTCAAGGGTTTGCTGCCGGAGCGGGCCGGGCTGGGAGGCATGGAATGATAGACACCTGTGTCTGGACCGGGCACTGGGGCAGCCTTGCCATCCCCGGGACGCCAAGTGATGTCATCGATTCGGTCACCGCCGTCGGCGCCACAAAGATCCTGCTGTCACCACTGAACGGGGTATGGGCGCACAACCTGCATGCCGCCAATGCAGAGGTCTATGCTGTGGCGGTTACCGATGAACGGGTGCTTGCAGCGCCGTTGCTGGACCCGACATTGCCAAGCTGGACCGAACAAGTGCAGGTTGCCGTAGATGTGGGGGCGCCCCTGGTGCGCTGGTTACCGGCCTATTCGGGCTTTGCTCTCGAGTCTGCAGACGGGTGGGCGCGGATCGTTACCGACGCACAGCGGATTCTGTGGGTGCAGACACGCTTGGAAGACCCTCGACGTCAGCATCCGTTGGGGGTCGTGCCCGACGTCGATGCCGCTGCAGTGATCGATCTTGCCCGCCGGCATCCGGATCTGGCCGTTGTCCTCGGCGGGGCAACGTGGAAAACTGTGCTCGATTTGGCGCCGGCGATTCTGTCCCTGCCGTACTGCTACGCCGACACCTCCATGGTGGATGGTGTCGACAGCGCCCTCCGTCTCGTCGATGCGGGTCTGGCGACGCGTCTGTTATATGGGTCCCACGCGCCCCTGTTCATGCCCCTCGGAGCTATGGCGCGGATCGTTTTCGATCTTGATGACGAGACGGCGCACCTCATCCTGCACGAAAATGCGAACACGCTGTTGGACCGCGGCCGTTGACGCCTGCTGCTGCGCCCTTGTTTTCAGGTGCGCACCGCACGTTGGCGCCGAACACGCGCCGGCACGTCATCTTCGCGAGTCTCCGACGAATGGATTCCCAGGGACCGATCCGTCAGTGGCAGGTCCATGCGTACACCGCCCTGCCGATGCGATTGGCGCAGCGCGATGGCCACCTCGAGCGCCGCCAGGCCGTCGGTATCGCTGCAACGCACTTTTGTCCCTGTCTCGATACCGGCGATCAGTTCATCGACCACACTCAGTCCCATGCCACGGATGCGCGCTGGCAGGGGAAAGGGGATGCGCGCCGGCACGTCGCCTCCACGGGGGCCGCCGGGCACTGTGCGCCACAGCTCCCAGTCGAGGCCGCCCGCCAGGGAGCGGACCCGCTGCTCGGTACCGATCACGTCGATCTCCCACGATGCCTGCCCTGTGGGCATCGAACGCAGATAGGCGCGCACACCATTGTCGAAGGCGAGGTAGCCGTTGCCCATGATGTCGCCCTCGCCAGCGGCAGCCACATCGGATTCCATTTCACCGAAGACCCAGGTGACCTCACCGCCGGCCAGATAACGGATGATGTCGATGGCATGCGAGCCGTTGTGCGACAGACCACAGTTGGCATAGGCAGTCACCTGCAGCACAGCGCCGAACTCGCCGCTGTCGATGCGCCTGCGGGTCTCAGCGAAGGCGGGGGTCCAGCGGCGGGCACAGTTGACGGCGACCGTGACGTTCTGCTCGGCGCAGATCGCGACGATGTCATCCGCCTCGGCCAGGGTCAGAGCCAGTGGTTTCTCCGCCCAGATGGCGCCGACACCGGCGGCTGCAGTATCCAGGATGATACTGTGACGCACGCGGGCCGTTGTGCAGATGCTGACGATGTCCGGTTTCTCCACGGCGAGCATCTGTTTGTGGTCGGCATAGACGTGTTCCGTCGACAGCCCCCAACGTGCCGCAAAGATCTCACGCTGCTCAGTATGCGGGTCGGCGCCGGCAACCAGCTCCACACGCTCGTGCGCGGCATAACTGGGCGCATGGCAGTAGGGGAGAAAGAGTGTGCCGCCCTGCTCGATCTCGTCGTCGAAGGTGCTGCCCATGCGGCCGAGGCCGATGACGGCTGCCCGGTAGGTCATATGTATTCCACCTTTCTCTGGAGAAAGGTCACACGGTAAACGAGAGGACGCCCATTGTCCATCCCGTGACCTCCATGCGCATCTTCGCCATCTCCGATCTGCACGTTGACTTTACCGCCAATCTGGAACAGGTCCGTTCCTTGTCGAGCGTCGATTACGTGACAGATGTGCTGCTCGTCGCCGGGGACGCGTCCCATCGTCTGGACCGCGCTGCGGCGGCGTTGGCCGCTCTGCGGCAGCGCTTTGCCCGTGTCTTCTTTGTGCCGGGAAACCATGATCTCTGGGTGGATGACGGCGAAGAGCTGGTTGCCGACGAAGTCGTGGAAACATCCCTGCAACGCCTGTCGTCGCTGGAAAGCCTGTGTCGTCAACTCGGGGTGGAAACCGAGCCGGCC
>ERZ890510.1167-NODE-1167-length-17829-cov-6.780072_pt1 | contig 17829 bp, 14 predicted proteins | sample MGYA00521265_ERZ890510 | MGnify/ENA primary metagenome ERZ890510 (study PRJEB32303, sample SAMEA104408624) | aquatic metagenome | biome: Brackish water; feature: Chemocline; material: water | place: Baltic Sea | collected 2014-10-26T21:54:00 | depth 110 m ...
GACCACCTGGTCGGCGCAGTCGTCCTTGTCGGCCGCCTTGCCCAGCAGCGATGCCTGGCGACCCTTCTCAACCACCTCCGGCCGCAGGTTGGCTGTGGCGCGCGTGCCCTCGAGCAGGCCCGGCGCGACGCAGTTCACTAGGACCTCGGGCGCCAGCGCCACGGCCATGCACTTGGTGAGATGGATCAAACCCGCCTTGGAGACCGCGTAGGCGATCGACGAGCCGGTGGGACCCAATCCCGCGACCGACGAGATATTGACGATCCGCCCGCTGCCCTGGCGTTTCATGACCGGTGCTATGGCCTTGGTTAGAAGCATCGGGCCGGTGAGGTTGATGTCGATGATCTTCGTCCATTCCTCGTAGGTGAGACCGTCGAGATCGGTGAAGGGGATCGACTTGTTGTAGGCGGCATCGTTGACCAGGATATCGAGACGGCCAAAGCGCTTCACGACGTCGTCGACCAGGCCTTGCACCTGATCGCGCTGGGTTACGTCGCAAGCGAAAGCGGCGGTTGCGACCTGGTGCTTTTCCAGGTCGCGCGCGACGTCCGAAGCTTGGTCCTTGCTCTGGGCGTAGACGACCGCGACGTGGCAGCCCTGTGCGGCGAGCGCGTGGCAGATGCGCTGGCCGAGCCCGCCGTTGCCGCCGGTGACAACGGCGACTTTGCCTTTGAGTTCCATTCTTTCCTCACACCGTTCGCGCATTGCCCTTCCAGAATTGGTAGAGCGCGGCCTCGTCGCCGTTGAACAGGTTGCGGTCGCAATGACCGACGCCGGCGACGGCACGAGGCGCGCTGCCGTGAGCGAAGTTGGCCGCGGTCTCGTCGGCGACATACTGCCAGAGCTTCCATCCCTGGCGCGCCCAGGCGTTGGGCACTTCGGGGATCTCGCGATAGTCGGCGAGCCACAGGTCGCATCGTGCCAGGGTCGAGCCTGGCGTCACGGTCGCTCCCAGGCTAAGGCGCCGGCGGCCATAGACCTCGCCATTGGCCCACTTCGGGTGGGTGTAGAGCAGGGGCAGCCTTCCGGTTGCCCGCTGTACCGCCAGCACGAATTCTTCCGCCTGGGCGAGCCTCATCGTGTTGGTTGGCCTGCGCTCATTCGGTTCGAGGTCGAGCGCCATGACCGTCGATGGTCCCGGCTGACAAGCGGAAAGGAAGGTGGCGGCCTGTTCCGCACCCGAATTCTGGCGGGTGCCAAAATGATAACCACCCCACAGCAGCCCCGCGGCCTCGGCCTGGCGACGGCGCTGGGGGTACGCGGGATCGATCCAGTCGCCTTCGCTCACCTTGTGGATGACGGCGAGGATGTTGCTTCGACGCACTGCGCCAAAGTCGGTAACGGTCACGTTGTTGCTGATGTCGATCACCGCATCCAGCCCGGGGACGGCATGCCGTGATGTTGCCGCCGTTTGGTCAAATCCAGAGCCCTTGGGGGGCGTTCCGCCGCAACCGGCGAGCGCAGGAACCGTCAAGCCGGCCAGTCCACCAAACATATTTCTGCGAGAGATCATTCGGGCAACGTTTCCATTAAAGGGGGGGCGGAGCGTCCAACGATCCAGACTATCATGTCTGCTCGCGGAAGCGGAGAAATGCGTTCCGAAGCCGATTGCGTTGTCACAAGCACTTGACCTACGGTTGACACCGACTTCTACCTCAGGAGATCGGCACCCCACCCATGGTCCAGAAGACTCACCAGCCCGTCGCGTCGGGGTTTGACGCGCTGAAGTGGCGCTGCATCGGTCCGTCGCGTGGCGGCCGCGTTGTCGCCGTCTCGGGCGATCCGGTCAACAGGATGGTGTTCTATTTCGGTGCCTGCGCCGGCGGTATCTGGAAGACGGTCGATGGCGGCGTGTTCTGGCAATGCGTTTCGGATGGGTTCATGGGCAGTGCCGCAGTCGGATCGATCGCGGTCGCGCCGTCCGATGCCAACGTGATTTACGCCGGCACCGGGGAAACCGCGGTCCGTCTCGACGTTTCCTACGGTGACGGTATGTACAAGTCGACCGATGCCGGACGTACCTGGAGCAACATTGGACTGAAGAACAGCAAATTCATCGGCCGCATCTGCATCCACCCACAGGATTCCGAAACTGTCTATGTCGCGGCCCTGGGCGACGTATTCGGCCCCAATTCCGAGCGCGGCGTCTATCGCTCGCGGGACGGCGGCAAGACGTGGCGGAACGTCCTGCACCGTAGCGACGCCGCCGGCGCGATCGATCTCACGATGGATCGCAACAATCCACGCATCCTGTTCGCCTCGATGTGGGAAGTGCGGCGCAACTTCTGGAACATTTCGAGCGGTGGCCCGGGCAGCGGCCTGTTTCGCAGCACCGATGGCGGTGACAGTTGGCAGGAGATCTCGCGCAATCCGGGACTGCCTGACGGTCTGCTCGGCAAGATCGGTGTCTCGGTTTCGCCCGCCCGCGCCGGCCGCGTCTGGGCGCTGATCGAGGCGGAGAGCAGTGAGAAGACTGGCGACAGGACCGGCCTTTACCGCTCGGATGACTACGGCGCGCGCTGGACCCAGGTATCGGCCAATCGAGACCTGATGCACCGCCCCTGGTACTATACTCACGTCTTCGCCGACACCGGCCATGCCGACACCGTCTACGTTACCAATCTGCAGATGTGGAAGTCGACCGACGGCGGCACGAGCTTCGGCGAGATCACGACCCGTCACGGAGACAATCACGACCTGTGGATCGACTCCAATGATTCCAGCCGCATGATCGAGGGCAACGACGGCGGCGCCCATGTCTCGTTCAATGCAGGCGCGTCGTGGTCGACGATCTACAATCAGAAGACGGCGCAGTTCTATCGTCTCGACATCGACAACCAGTATCCCTACCGCGTCTATGGCACCCAGCAGGACAACACCTCGATCTCGGTGCCGAGCGCGTCTGAATGGGGCGTGATCACGTTGGCCGACTGCGCCTATCCCGGGACCGGCGAGAGCGGCTTCATCGCGGTCAACCCGCGGGACCACAACATCGTCTATGTCGGCGCCGTCGGTTCCAGCCCCGGCGGCGCGGGTGCGCTGCAGCGCTACGACCACCGCACGCGCCAGATCCAGTTGGTCAATGTGTGGCCGGAGGAATCGACCGGCATCGCGCCGAAGGACCTGAAATATCGCTTCGCCTGGACCTTCCCGATCGTGTTCTCGCCGCATGATCCCGGCACGCTCTATGTCGGCGGCAACTGCGTGTTCCGTACCCGTGACGAGGGTATGAGCTGGCAGCGCATTTCGCCCGACCTCAGCCTGAACGACCGCGGGCGTCAGGGCCATTCCGGTGGCCCGATCACCCGCGAAAGCGCCGGCGCCGAAGTCCATGCGACCTGCGCCTGCGTTGTGGAATCGCCGCATCGGGCGGGCGAGATCTGGGCCTCGACCGACGATGGGCTGGTCCACGTTACACGCGACGACGGCAAGAGCTGGCGCAACGTCACGCCCAAGGGGATGCCTGAGCTGGCCTACGTCGGTTGCGTCGAGATTTCGACGCACGATGCCGATACGATCTATATCGCTGCCACACGTTACAAGCTTGCCGACTACAAGCCCTATCTGTTCAGGAGCACCGACGGCGGCAAGAGCTGGAAAGCCATCAAGGGCGACCTGCCGGCCGGCGAGATCACGCGCGTCGTCCGCGCCGATCCGGTTGCCCGCAGCCTGCTCTATGTCGGGACCGAGACCGGCGTCCATTTCAGCCTCGACGACGGGCTGAGCTGGACGCGCATGACCGGTGGCCTGCCGGTGGTGCCGGTCTACGACCTCAAGCTCAAGGACACCGACCTTGTTGCAGCAACGCATGGCCGCGCGTTCTGGATTCTCGACGACGTAACGGCACTGCGCGGTCTTGCAACAGCCCGCAAGTCGACGCGCCTGTTTGCGCCGCGGACTGCGATCCGCACCAAGCTTCACTGGAGTGCCGGCGCCAATGTACGGGGCGGCATTGCCTATGGCCCGGCCTTCGGCATCGACGGCAGCACGGTCATGGTCGAGAAGCCTGACGGCACGCGGGTGCGCGAGCATCTCGATGTCGGCGAGAACCCGCCGAACGGCGCGATCGTCTACTACTGGCTCGCCGAAGATGCCAAGGAGCCGGTAACGCTCACGTTTCGCGATTCAGCCGGCCGCAAGATCGTCTCGTATGCCAGCGACGCCAAGGACGCGACTCCGGCGCGGCGGCCCGGCACCAGGGCCGGGCTGAACCGCTTCGTCTGGGACATGAAGTATCCCGGCCCGACCAGGCTCGACTATGACCTGGCGCCGCCGCGGCCCAAGCCGCTGGCGCCCGACCCCGAAAACCCGCCCGGTCCGACCGTCGTTCCCGGCGCCTATGGGGTCGACTTTGCCGTCGGCGGCAAGATCCAGGCGGCGAAGTTCACCGTGGTCAAGGACCCGCGCCTGGCCACCACACCCGCTGACTACGCCGCCCAGTTCGGTCTGCACAAGGAGCTTGTGGCGTCGCTGTCGAAGTTGAAGCAGGCGCTCAACCGGCTGCGACGGATGAAGCGACAGCTCAGTGAAGCCGCCGACCGGGCCGGCAAGGGCGAGCGCGCCCTGCGCGGCCGCGCCACGTCGATCGGGCAGAAACTCTCGGCCATCGAGCGTGTGATGGTCGATCCGCAACGCAAGTCAGTACGCGACGTACTGCGCAACCCGGCCGGCCTCAACGACACTTTGTTCGACATGATCGCCATGACGACCACTGCCGATGCGGCCCCGACCAGCCAGACCACGGCGGTATCGCGCGAGGTTATGGACAAGGTCGATAGCGAGGTTGCGAAGTTCGAAGCGCTTGTCGAAGGCGACATCGCCCAGCTCAACGCCGCGCTCACCAAGGCCCGTGTGCGCCACGTGAGCGCGATCTAGCTCAACAAAAGCAGCAAAGGGGACAGACAATGGACTTCATCGAAAAGCTCTTCGGTCTTTCGCCCGACAACGGTGACGGCTCGACCGAAATGCTGTGGCTCGCCGTCGCGGCGATCGTCGTCGCGGGCTTCGTGTATTTCCGGATCCAGCGTCGCAGGGCGGGGCGGTAGGGGATCGACCGCCATGCAACAACTCGCCACCGGATACGGCCTGATCGAAGGCCCGGTCTGGGATCCGGCCCATGGCCTTTACTTCAGCGACGTCCTCAAAGGCGGCGTATTCCTGCTCGATCATGCCGGTACGGTGTCGCAGATGGTGCCCAAGCGGCGCGGCATCGGCGGCATGGCACTGCACGAGAAGGGCGGGCTGGTCGTCGGCGGGCGCGACATCGCCTGGGTGTCGCTCGGTGACGGTGCGACCAAGACGCTGCTGGCGCTTGATGCCATTTCCGGTGCCACGGGCTTCAACGATCTCACCACCGACCGCGCCGGCCGCATCTATGTCGGTTCGCTGGCCTACAAGGTGTTCGGCGGCGAGGCGCCGAGGCCCGGTCATCTACACGTCATCGATCTCGACGGCACCATGCGCACCCTGTCGGACGGTGTGCTGCTCACCAACGGTCTCGGCTTTTCGCCCGATGGCCGGCACCTCTATCACAGCGATGCCCGCGCCGGCCTGGTGCGGGCCTATGACGTGGCGGCCGATGGCAGTGTTGGCCCGTGGCGTTCCTTCGCGGTCCTGGGCGATGGCCAGAGTGCCGTGCCCGACGGGCTGAAGGTGGCGGGCGACGGCTCGGTCTGGGTGGCCGACGCCCACGGCGCTCGCGTCGCGGTGTTCAATGCCGATGGCACCCACCGTCATGATCTCACGGTGCCGCTGCCGATGGTCACCAGCGTCTGCTTCGGCGGCGACGACCTCTGCGATCTCTATATCGTCACCGGCTCGCGCGGCGGGCCGCACGAGAACTGCGGCAGCATCTTCCGTACCCGCGTCGACGTCGCGGGACTGACGCTGTCGCCCGCCCGGGTAAAGCTCTAAAGAGACGCCGCTGATATCGGTGTGACGTCACTCGAAAGAGTGAAAGAGGAGCCGACATGATCGAACGTCTCCAGGGCTTCCCCGACACTGTCGTCGCCATTTCCGCCCGAGGGTACGTTACCCGGAGCGACTACGAGCGTGTACTGATCCCGCAGGTCAAACAGGCGCTCGACCGGCACGGCAAAATTCGCTGCTACTACGAACTCGGCGCTGACTTTTCGGGATTCGAGCCGGGGGCCGCCTGGGAAGACTTCAAACTGGGGCTAGAGTACCTCTCGCGCTGGGAGCGAATCGTCGTGGTGACCGACGTCGACTGGATACGGCTGGCGATAAACACTTTCCGCTTTCTGGTACCTGGCGAAATCAAGGTTTTTGCCACTACGCAGTCGGCCGAGGCACGCGAATGGATTAGTGCGATACCAGGATCGGCACCGTCATCTGCCTGAACATGGTGCGCGTGGCGCCGCCGAGAACGAATTCGCTGGCACGGGAATGCCCATAGGCTCCCATCACGATCAGATCCACGCCTTCTTCCGAGGCCTGAGACAGGATCGTTTCGCCAACCATGGCATCGTCGACAACCAGCTCCCGGGCTGTTGCGACTATGCCATGATGCGCCAGGTGAGTGACGATTCTCGTGTCTGGCCGGTCGGGTTCGTCGCGGCGCTGGCTGTCGGTGTTTATGGTCAGTATCGTGACACTCTCGGCTTTCCTCAGGAGCGGCAGCGAGTCTCTCACGGCCCTGGCCGATTGCGCACTTGAGTTCCAGGCGATCAGCACCTTGCTCCCCAGTGTCGTGAAGTTCCCGGCGTAGGGCACGACGAGTACCGGGCAACCGGAATCGAGAGCAACGCGTTCGGGGATCTTGTACTCAGGCCGGGGCAGCGGTTCCTCGGGATCGATCTGGCCAACGATCGTGAGGTCCGCGTAGCGGGCATGCTGGGAGACCGCGCTTCCGTCCTTGTCGCCGACTTCCAGCCACAACGTTGTCGTGCCGGTGCGGCGCAGCGCCTCCTCGAACTCGGCCTTGACCTTGTCGCGCACCCGCAGCCACCATGCCCGCATCGTCGGCTCGGCGTTCAATGCCATCTCCTCCACCATATAGAAGGCGACGTCGTCTGCCGCGGTGGTGAAAAGTCCCGTGAGGCGGGCGTCGAAGGTCTTTGCCAACCGCGCGGCGATCGCCACCCGCGCCGGGCAATGTTTGGAAACGTTCACGTGGACCAGCAAATCCTTCAGACCCATGACGGACCTCCTCTCCGTGGTGGAATGGACGCCTTGCCCGAAAATGGGCCGGAAAGGCGTAGGCATGAACCCGGCTGAGGATCGACCTGCTTCACGACGCCCGGTCCCACCCATTCACCCAAGTCGTAACCCCATCCGGGAGGCCTTCATTGATCCATGACAACGCAGGGCTTGCGAAGGGTTGGTCCTAGAGCCTCATGTCGGCCGGGTCTTCGCTCTCCATGGCATGATCAGGAGCGATCCGGCGATCAGGCAGCCATAGACCGCCATGCCGGTTGCCATCGCGGCGAACACGCCGTCGAGGCCCATCCCCAGCTTTTCGACGGCGAACCAGCCGCCGACCGTCGCGACCGCGACTCGCACAAGTCCTGCGGCGACCGGAACCGTCATGCGGCCGGCGCCCTGGGCCGCGAAGTAAAGCGCGAGGCCGAGGCCAAACAGGCAATAGAACGGCGCGACATGAGTGAGGTAGCCGGTGCTGGCGGCGATCACCTGCGGCGCCGAGGTGAAGAGTCGCGACCAGTTCTCGGGCAGCAGCGCTGCGGCCCAGCCGATCGCGCCGATCGTGACGAACGCCAGCAGCCCGCCGATCCATGCGACCCGCATGGCGCGCTTCCAGTCTTGCGCGCCCGACGCCACGCCGACCATCGTCGTGAGGCCGGTGCCGACGCCGTAGGCGAGTGGCGCTACCATGTATTCCAGCCGCAGGCCGACACCGTAGCCCGCCAGTGCGTCGGTGCCGAAGCGGCCGACCAGCCCGGTCATCAACACGGCGGCGAGGCTGGCGACGGCCGTCGCGAAGGAGCTCATGATACCCACGCTCAGGATCTCGTCGAACAGCCGGCGTTGCAGACGAACGCCACCGAGCCGCGGCGCGACACCCAACCTGCCGCGCCACACGGCGCGCGCCAGCAACAGAGTCTGCCCGCCCATGGTCACGATCCCGGCGGCACCCGGCCCCATCATTCCGAGGCCGGGCCAGCCACCAGCGCCCAGCGTCAGCACGCCCGCGAGCGGCACGTAGATGATCGACATCGCGACTCCGTAGCGACCGGGTGTTGCCGCGTCACCGGCGCCGCGCAGAAGGGCGCCAAGAAAGGCACTCGTCCATACCACCACGCAGCCGCCGAAGATGACATGACTGAAGGCGAGCGCCTGCGCGAGCGCGACCCCGTTGCCACCCATCAGTCGATAGAGCGCAGGCGCCGCCATCCAGCCGAGGATCACGAAGACGAGGGCGAAAGCCACCGCCAGGACCAGCGCGTGCAGCACAAGCGCGCGCGCATCCTCGAGCCGCCCTGCACCCAACGCGCGCGCGAGCGCCGACGCGACGCCACCGCCCATGCCGCCGTTGGCCATATTCTGCATCAGCACGAGGAAGGGGAGCACCAGCGCGAAACCTGCCAGCGCATCGGCGCCCAGCTGCGCGATGAACCAGGTCTCGGCAATGGCGACGAAGATCTGAACCGCCATGAACCCGGTGGTGGGGCCGGCCAGGCGCAGCAGGCTCGGCCCGATGGGCGCGGTCAGAAGAGGATGGGACAAGGGGGACTCCAGAAACAGCGCACTCGCACGGCGGTGCCGTGCTCTTCCTGTCAGCCGACAGGAGACCGAAAGAGGTGAGTTAGCGCTGATCCATTTCGAAAGTGTCCCTCGAAGCGGCCGGCACTGTGACGCGGCCTGGTGGGAATGGCAAGGTGGCATAGGCACGGCCATCGCGCTGCGGTCGGCGCATGTTGGCAGGGCAGGCCAATTCGCCGACAATCCCGCCAATGGATTACGATTACATCGTCGTCGGCGCCGGCTCGGCGGGCGCCGTCGTCGCCAACCGCCTGTCGGCCGATCCAGGCAACCGCGTGTTGTTGCTGGAGGCGGGCCCCGCCGATTATCCGTGGACCCGTATTCCGGTCGGCTCCGCCCGGATGATTACTAACCCCGCTGTCAACTGGCTCTACAGCTCGGAACCCGAGGAGAGCACGAATGGTCGCCGAATTCCGGTGCCGCGCGGCCGTCTGCTGGGCGGCTCCAGCGCGCTGAACGGCATGGCCTTCGTGCGCGGCCAGGCCCAGGACTTCGACACCTGGGCACAGATGGGCAACCAGGGCTGGAGCTACGACAGCATCCTGCCGTTCTTCAAGCGCATGGAGGCCTACGAAGGCGGTGGCGACGATCGCTTTCGCGGCCGTGACGGTCCGCTGCGCGTTACCAACCCTGAGGCGCGCGAGCCCTTCTTTGCCGCGGTGATCAAGGCGGCGGGCGAGGTCGGGATCGCCCACAACCCCGATTACAATGGTGCCAGCCAGGATGGCATCGCCATGAGCCAGGCCACGATCGCCGCGGGTCGCCGCATGAGCACGGCACGTTGCTATCTCGACCCGGTCCGCAAACGGCCGAACCTCCACATCGAAACAGGCGCAGTTGCCGATGCTCTCCTGTTCGACGGCAAGCGCTGTACCGGCGTGCGCTACTCCGTCGGCGGTCCCCAGGGAAGCAATGTGCGCGACGCGCGGGCGGCGCGTGAAGTCGTGGTCAGCGGCGGCACGATCAACTCGCCACAAATGCTCGAACTGTCGGGCATCGGCCAGCCCGAGCGCCTAAAGTCGATCGGTATCGAGGTACGGCAGGCCCTGCCTGGCGTCGGCGAGAATTTGCGCGACCACTATGCGCCGCGGACAAAGTGGGCGGTCGCCACCAGGGGCATCACCTACAACGACACGGCGCGCGGCCTCGGTCTCGTGCGTCAGGCGCTGCGCTATGCCATTTCGGGGCGGGGGCTGCTCGGCAGCGTAGGCGCACCGATGCGCGCCTTCGTGCGCTCGCGCGACGGCCTGGCGGCACCCGACCTGCTGCTGGGCTGGGTGGCGATGCTGACCGAGCCCGGCCCCCGGGGGCCGAAGATATCCCGACAGTCCGGCGTCACCTGCTATGCGCACCCGATGCGGCCGGAGAGCCGGGGCCACATCCATGTCGTTTCATCGGACCCGCGCCAGCCGCCCGCAATCAACTTCAACTTCCTGTCGGCGCCAGTCGACGCCGCACTCACCGTGCGTGCCATCCGCATCGCCCGCGCCATCATGACCGCGCCGGCGATGGCGCCGCTGCAGGTGAGCGAGATGGCGCCCGGTACGGGCAGGGATAGCGACGACGAAATCCTCGACTGGGTGAAGGGCGCGGCCGAGACCACCTACCATCCGGTCGGCACCTGCAAAATGGGTTCGGATGCGATGGCTGTCGTCGACTCACAACTCCGCGTCCATGGCATCGCGGGGCTGCGAGTGGCCGACGCCTCGATCATGCCGACGCTCACTTCCGGCAACACCAACGCGCCCTCGATCATGATCGGCGAAAAGGCGGCCGATATGGTGCTGCAGGGATAGTCGCGGCCCCAGCAGGGGCCGAATGCCGACGTGCGGCTATGCTAGGTTCTTTTTGAAGAAGGCGATCGTGCGCTCCCACGACAGCTTGGCGGCCGCCTCGTTGTAGCGCGGCGTCGAGTTGTTGTGAAAGCCGTGCTGGGTGCCGGGATAGATGAACATCTCGTAGGAGACGCCGGCGGCCTTGAGTGCCGCCTCGTAGGTCGGCCACATGGCGTTGATGCGCTCGTCGTTCTGGGCGTACTGGATCAGCATCGCCGCCTTGATCGCTGCCACCGCTTCGGTCGCCGGCGCCGCACCGTAGTAGGGCACGCCCGCCTGCATGTCAGTGCCCAGCACCGTGGCCAGCCAGTTGGTCGCCCCGCCGCCCCAGCAGAAGCCGGTGACGCCGAGCGTGCCGGTGGAAAGTGCCTGCGTCTTGAGCCAGCGCGCGCTGTTCAGCATGTCGGCGCGCAACTTCGCCGGATCGAGGCCGGCCTGCAGCGTGCGGCCGTCGTCGTCGTTGCCGGGATAGCCGCCGACCGGGAACAGCCCGTCGGGCGCCAGCGCCAGGAAACCCTCGGTCGCGGCGCGGCGGGCGACGTCCTCGATGTAGGGATTGAGGCCGCGGTTCTCGTGGATCACGAGGACCGCCGGGAATGGGCCGTTGCCTTTTGGCTGCACCAGGTAGCCGCGCATCGTGCCGGAAGTGCCGCCCGGCGACGGATAGGTGACGTACTTGGCCTTGATGCGTTCGTCGGTGAAGGAGATCGTCTGGGCGCTGGCGTAGCGGGGCATCAAGGCCTGCGCCATGGCGAGGCCACCGACGGCCACCACCGCGGCCTGCTGCAGGAAGGCGCGACGGTCGATGCGGCCGTGGCAATACTCATCATAGAGGTTGAACACGCGCTGGTCGATTTCGAGCTGAGTCACCGAATCCATGTCGTTGCTCCTCCGCCAAAACGCCTGAAATGCTATTTCCCCGTGCGCCCCAGCACCTCCGCCGTGTGCTCGCCGAGGTTGGGCGAGGGGCGGCCGGAGCGGGGGCGGGTGCGGTCGAAGGTGATCGGCAGACCGATTACCCGCGGACCGGGTTCCTCGCCCGGTCGGGCCGGGAGCTGATGCACCATCTCCGAGGCGGCGAGCTGTTCGGTGGCGGCGAGTTCGGCGATGTCGTTCACCGGGCTGCAGGGCACGCCCGCCTTCTCGAACGCCGCCAGCCAATGGGCGCGGTTCTGCGTCCGCATCGCCGCGGCGATCAGCGGCAGCAACTCGGCCTTGTTGGCCACCCGTTGGGAACCAGCGGCAAAGCGCGGATCGCTTGCCCATTCGGGGTGGCCCAACACCTGCGCGCAGCGCGCCCACAGGCGATCGTTGCCGGCGGCCAGGCAGACCGGGTGGTCGGCGGTTTCGAACAACTGATAGGGCACGATCACCGCCCCGCCGGTGCCATGCCGCCGGGGCGGCACGCCATTCGCCAGATAGCCGTTGAGCTGGCCTTCTACCCAATGCACTGCCGAGTCGAACAGTGAGGTGTCGACCAGGCAGCCCTGGCCGGTCTTGTCGCGCATGCGCAGTGCCGCCAGCGCGCCGATAGTGCAGAACATGCCGGTAGCCTTGTCGTTGATCGAGGCGCCGCAGAAAGTCGGCGGATCCTCCGGTCGGCCGGTCACGCTCATCATCGCGCCGTAGGCCTGCAGCAGCGGATCGAAGCCAGGCTTCATCCGCATCGGCCCTTGGTAGCCGAAGGCCCAGATCGAACAGTAGATCAGCCGCGGGTGCCGCTTCAGCATCGCCTCGGGGCCGATGCCGATCTCGTCGACGACGCCCGGACGCAGGTTCTGAATCAATATGTCGGCGCTTTCGCAGAGCCTGTTCAGTGCCTCGACATCTGCCGCCAGCTTGAGGTCGAGCACGACCGAGCGCTTGTTGCGGTTCTGGCTGTGGAAATAGAGTGACGTCACGCCGTCGGCCGCGAACGGAGGGCCCCACAGGCGGGCATCGTCGCCGCCGTCGGGCTTCTCGATCTTGATCACGTCGGCGCCCATGTCGGCCAGCAGCACGCCGGCGAGCGGGCCTGCCAGGGCCTGACCGACCTCGATCACGCGAATTCCGTCGAGCGGTAATGTCACGGGTGCCCTCTCTCCGATGCTGTGCCTGCCGACGTTGGTAATGAGGCAGCAGGCGTCCGTAAAGATCGTGTTCCTCTCTGCAGGCTCAGCGCGCCATGCCCGTCGCTCCATCCGGAACGTCATAGAAGGCGAGCGTCATCGCCACGCTGGTGTAGTGCCCCATCAATGTGATGACGTCGGTGATCCCGACGTGTCCGAGCGCCTTGACGGCGCGGTCGTGGAGCCCGCGCGGTACCCATCGGGCGTTGGACAGCACCATGGCCATCTCATAGACGACCTGTTCCCGTTCGTCGTCGAACGCGGTCGGCATGCCGCCGACGAGGGCCTCGACCTTGGCGGCCGGCAGCCCGGCTGCCTTCGCGATCCGTTCGTGCGCCGACGTCGGATAAGCCGAATTCCAGTGGCTGGTGATGACGCAGACCGCAATTTCGCGTTCGCGCTCGGTCAGGGAAAAGCCGCCCGGCTGGAAATGCGCGCCGAATGGGCCGATGGCTTTCGCGAGCTTCGGATTGTGCACCCAGATCTTGTTCGGTCCCGGCAGGCCGCCGCGGGCCGCCATCATCGCCCTGTATCCCTCCTGCTGTTCCGGGGTCATCCGGTCGTACGGGATTTCGGCGTAGCGGCCGAAGGTCGGCATCTCGGACATCGCCTTTTTCCTTTCTGTCAGTTCGCGGGCGACCAGCCATAGGCTCTGGCGCAGGCGCCGCCCATCAGCATCGCCCGCTCAGCATCGTTGAGCCGCTTGGTCTCGAGGAACGGCCTTACCGTCTGCTCGTAGTTGACGACGGCGAAGGCGCGCGTCCAGTCCGTGCCCCACAGGCAGCGCTCGAACCCCCAGGCCTCGAACACGCGGGCGAGCGGGTCCCAGATGTCGTTGAAGGGATAGGGCTCGCGCGACAGCGTGCAGGCGCCGCTCACCTTGATCACCGCGTTTGCGCGCTTCGCGAGTTCCAGCACCTTCGGCAGGTCGGCCCACGGGTTGGGTGGCGCGGGCGGGACGCGCGGCTGCAGGATGGCGAGGTGATCGATGATGAAGCGCGTCTCGGGATGGCGGTCGATGACCGCCGTGCCGGCCTCGACGTTTTCCCAGCAGAGAATGTTGACCGGAAAATCGTGGCGCACCGCCGCGCGCAGGATGCGGTCGAGGCCGGGGTCGCTCGGCGAACGCCCCTCCTCTTTTCTCAACATGATGCGGATGCCGACCGCGCCCGGGACCTTCTTCCACTCTGCGATGACGTCGCCCACCGCGGGATCGTCCGGGTCGACCGGCTTGACGATGGCCATCCGCGTCGGGTGCGCCTGTGCCACCTCCATCGCATAGCTGGCGTCGTAGCGATACTGGGAGAAGGCGGAGATGAAGATCGCGCCATCGACGCCGACCTTATCCATCGCCGCCACCATCTCGTCGCCCGTGACGTGAGGAGGCCAGTTCGGTTGGGTAGCCCAGGGCCGCTTTGGCGTGTTTGCCTCATAGGCATGGACCTGCGAATCGATGATCGGCATCGGGTACCTCCTATGCCGAGGATACCGGACTCCCGGCTTCCAGTACCCACCGATGTATGGAAAGCTTGTGGCCTCAACTCAGAGGGCGGAACAGACCATGCACGACATCGTCATCCGGGGCGGCACCATCGTCGACGGCACGGGAGCGCCGGCATTCGAGGGCGATGTGGCGATCGAGGGCGGCCGCATCGTCGAGGTCGGCGGCAGGGCAGGTCCCGGCCGGCGCGAGGTCAAGGCCGACGGACGCCTCGTCACGCCAGGCTGGGTCGACGTGCACACGCATTATGACGGCCAGGCCACCTGGGATCCCGTGCTTGCGCCGTCGTCCTGGCACGGCGCCACCACCATCGTGTTCGGCAACTGCGGTGTGGGCTTCGCCCCCGCCCGCCGCCAGCACCAGCAGGCGCTGATCGATCTGATGGAGGGCGTGGAGGACATCCCCGGCATCGTGCTATCCGAAGGCCTCAAGTGGGACTGGGAGAGCTTCCCGGATTACCTCGACGCGCTCGCGCGGCTGCCGCGCACCATCGACATCGCCGCCCAGGTCGCCCATCACCCCTTGCGCGTCTATGTCATGGGCGAACGCGCCATCGCCCGCGAGCAGGCGACGGCCGAGGATATAGAAGCCATGGGCCGGCTGACGGAGGAGGCGTTGAAGGCCGGCGCCGTCGGCTTCACCACCAGCCGCAGCGACCAGCACAAGACGCTGGCCGGCGACCTGGTGCCCGGCCGCTATGCCGAGCACGAGGAGCTGATCGCCATCGGCAAGGCGATGGGCCGTGCCGGCCGCGGCACCTTCGGCATGCTCTCCGACTTCGAGGACGAGGCCAACGAGTTCCGCTGGATGCGCCAGGTGGCGAAGGACAGCGGCCGGCCAGTCTGGTTCCTGCTCACCGACCGCAGCTACGATCCCGAGCGTTGGCGTCGCCTGATGGACGGCGTCCGCGCCGCCCGCGCCGACAACCTGCCGCTCTTCGCCCAGGTTGCGGGACGCCCGGTGGGGCTGACCCTGGGCCTCGGCACCTCGCTCAACCCCTTCGCGCTGCGCGAGGCCTTCGCCGAGGCGTCCCGACTGCCGCCGGCCGAGATGCTGGCCCGCCTGCGCACGCCCGAGATGCGCCGCCTCGTGCTGTCGCAGGAGGCCTCGCCGCGCCTGCTCGACGTGCTGCCGCCGCTGTCGCGCCAGATCGCGACGCGCTGGGACCGCATGTACCTGCTGGGCGAGCGGCCCGACTACGAGCCGCCGCCGGAGCGCAGCATCGCCGCCATGGCGGCGCGCGATGGCGTAACGCCGGCCGAGTTCTGTTACGACTATCTGGTCGGCGGCGACGGCAGCCGGATGGTCTACTTCCCCGTTACCAACTACGTGCACGGCGACCTCGAGGTCGTGCGGGAACTGATCGAGGACCCGCACACCATTCTCGGCCTGTCCGACGGCGGCGCGCATTGCGGCGTGATCTGCGATGCCTCGCTCAACACCTCGATGCTGGCCCACTGGGTGCGCGATCGCACGCGCGGGCCGCGCATGCCGCTCGAGCGCGTCGTGAAGCGCATGACCAGCGAGACGGCGGATTTTTATGGCTTCCGGGACCGTGGCCGGCTCCAGCCGGGCAAGAAGGCCGACGTCAACGTCATCGATTTCGACGGCCTTACGCTGCATTCGCCGAAGATGATCTTCGACCTGCCGGCCGGCGGTCGGCGCCTGGTCCAGAGCGTCGATGGCTACGACATGACGATCTGCTCCGGCACGCCCATCTTCGAGAAGGGCCAGGATACCGGCGCCCGGCCCGGCAAGCTGGTCCGCTCGGCCGGCTAGCGGATTTTCACGCCTTGACCGGCCCCGGCAGGTCGAGGCCGACGCCGGTCAGGTGCCCGAACGAGGCGTGAAGCCGTTCTATGACCGGTGTCGGCAAGGGCGGGCGCAGGATCGAGTCGACGTTTGCCCGGACGTGATCCTTGCTGCCGGTGCCGAAGAGGATGACATCGGCACCGTCTTCGTGGCGTGCATAGCGATAGGCAGCATCGGTGATGCTTTGCGCGCTGCCTTCGGCAACCAGGAACGCGAGTGGGTCGCCGTCGGCCAGGACCGAGGCGTCGAGATGGCCCTGTTCGACCAGTTTGGCGAAGACGTCGCGGCGATAGGCAGCGTTGCTGAAAATATTGCGCACGACGAACATCAGCAGCGTGCCGATGCCCCGCCGCCGGGTCACCGGAAAGATCCTGTGTCGCGCGCCCTGGTTCGCGAGGCTGTAGGCCAACATGATCACTTCCCAGGGCGCCTCCTCGATCGCCCGGGCCAGCATCTTCTGTTCAGGATCGCGCGGCCCTGTCTCGGTGACGCCGATATGGCGCACCTTGCCCTGCTCCTTGAGCTTCTGGAGAGCGGGCGCCAGGACGTCGCGGTGATGATCGTAGGTCGCCGGGTTGACGGCGTGGAAATGGAAGATGTCGACGTAGTCGAGACCCAGCCGCCGCAGCGCCGCCTCGACTCGGCGGGTTACGGTTTCAGCCGTGTCGTCGGCGCCCCTGAAGATCGCTTTGGTCGAGATCACCAGCCTGTCCCGGTCGTAGAACCGGGCGGCGGCGCCCACGATCTCCTCGGTGCCATAGGCCTCGGCGGTGTCGAGGAAATTGACGCCGAGATCGACCGCCGTGCGCGCGACCGCCACGCAGTCGTCGAAGCTGGCGCCGCGACCGAGGCCCAGGCGGCTGTTGCCGCCGCACCCGAGCCCCGCGACGCTTACGTTCAGGCCGGTATTTCCGAGAGGCCGATAGTCCATCACACGCTCCTGGTCCCTGGCGGCGGATAGTGTCGTACTAATCCATTCCCACCAGTGCCATAGTCATGACCCAGGAAGCCATCTGATATCGAAGGGATGACAGAAATGAGTCGCAGGGTGACCGGATGAGTGGAGCAGGTGCCGCAAAGACCGCGGAGATCGCCGCGCGGGTCGAGACCTTCGTTCGCGACGTCGTCGTGCCCTACGAAAAGGATCCCCGTTGCGGCGACCACGGCCCGAGCGATGAGCTGGTCGCTGAATTGCGCGCGAAGGCGCGCGCGGCAGGTGTCTTGACGCCGCACATTCTTCCGGACGGCAGCCATCTCACGCAGCGCGAAACCGCGACCGTTCTGAAGGCATCCGGCCTGTCGCCGCTGGGGCCGGTGGCGGTCAACACGATGGCACCCGACGAAGGTAACATGTACCTGCTGGGCAAGGTCGGCAGTCCGGAGATGAAGGAACGCTTCCTGAAGCCCATGATCGAGGGACGCGCACGTTCGGCCTTCCTGATGACCGAACCGGCCGGGGAGGGCGGCGCCGGTTCCGATCCGTCGATGATGCAGACCACCGCCGTGCAGGACGGCAATCACTGGGTGATCAACGGCCGTAAGGCCTTCATCACCGGCGCGCAGGGCGCCAAGGTCGGCATCGTCATGGCGAAATCGACCGCCGGGGCCTGCCTGTTCCTGGTCGACCTTCCCGATCCGGCGATCCGCATCGACCGGGTTCTGAACACCATCGACAGTTCGATGCCCGGCGGCCATGCCGTTCTGACGATCGATAATCTGCGCGTACCGGCCGATCAGATGCTTGGGCAAGACGGTGAAGGCTTCAATTACGCCCAGGTCCGTCTCAGCCCGGCCCGCCTGTCGCATTGCATGCGGTGGTTCGGCGCCACCAAGC
>ERZ890510.1169-NODE-1169-length-17825-cov-4.562409_pt1 | contig 17825 bp, 7 predicted proteins | sample MGYA00521265_ERZ890510 | MGnify/ENA primary metagenome ERZ890510 (study PRJEB32303, sample SAMEA104408624) | aquatic metagenome | biome: Brackish water; feature: Chemocline; material: water | place: Baltic Sea | collected 2014-10-26T21:54:00 | depth 110 m ...
TGGACAACATCTGGTTCTCGGTGTTTCTCGCCTGGACCATCAAGGTTGTCGTTCTCAAGTACGGGGGACCGAATGTCTATGCCAAAACCCGTCCCTTTTTCCTGGGGATCGTCCTCGGGCAGTTCGTCGTGGGTGGCATGTGGCTCGTCATCGACAGCTTCACCGGAACCGTGGGCAACGCCGTCCCGGTCTACTGATGGATCTTCTGTGGGCGCAGCACCTGCCCCTTCACCTGGAGTACTGTAACCCGCATGGCCACCGCCACTCCCCGTTCGCTGTTCCGTCGGTATCGTCCGGGCGCCATTCTACCGGTCTGGATTCTACCGGTCTGGGCCCTTCTGCTCGCAGCCACCACCGCCTGGTCTGGTTGTGGTTCGTCGGATCCGGTTGTTGCTGAAGTCGCCGGGCAGACCATCACGGCGGCAGAACTGCGGGCCTTCGTCGAGAAGCTCCCGGATGGACTCAAGAGCACGTACGAAGGGGATGCGGCGCGGCAGCAGTACGTGCAATCTCTCGTTGACCGGCGCCTCATGCTGCTGGAGGCCCATGAGCGTGGCCTCGACACAACCCTTGCCGTGACGCGGGCGTTGAACAACGCCACGCGAGGCCATCTGGCGACACGGTACCAGCGCGAAGTCGTCGTGCGCGACGTGCGGATCGACAAGGCTGCGATCGAACGCCTCGTCGTCGAACGCGGCTACGATCGCGACCGCAAACTGCACGCCATTCTCGTGCACACTCGGGCTGAGATCGACGCCGTTGTCGCCGCACTGCAGGCGGGCGCCGCCTTTGCCGACGTGGCTCGTGAGCACTCCCTCGATGAACGCTCAGCCGTGCAGGGCGGCGAACTCGGTTTCGTCGACATCGAGGCTGCCGAAAGGCTGCACGTGCCCCGCAAGGTTTTCCGCGAGTTGCTTGCGGGTGAGATTTCGGAGCCCCTTGCTGCCGGTGCCAGCTGGCATGTCGTGCAGTTTGTTGAGGACCGCCCCGCCGCCATGAGCCGCGTGCGCAGCCTGCTGGAGGAAGATCTCTACGCCGAGGGTGTCGGTCAGGCGGAAGAAGAGAAGATGGAGTTGTTGCGCGCGAAATTTGCCGTCGTCCTGCATGAGCAGGGCCTGACGCAGATCGTCGATGCCTATCGCCTGCGCAACACGGCGGATCTCGAACTCAGCAATGACCTGCTGTACTCCTTCGGCACCGAGCAGGTCACCGTCGGTGAGGCCCAACTGGCGATACGTCGAGGCGCGCCCACTGCAGCCCTGGCGGAGCGGGAGGGCGCCATTGCCGTGCTGAACCAGCGTGTGCTGACACCCAGGTTGTACGCCTACGCAGCGCTGGATGAGGGCCTGGAGAACGAAACCGACCTGCAGCAGTACCGTCGGCAACTCGCCGAAGACATGCTGCTGGAAAGCATCCGTCGCCAGGAGACGGAGAGCATCGATGTCTCGGATATCGAAATCCGCCAGTTCTACGATGACTTTCCCGAGCAATTCGTCCACGAGCGCTCGGTCTGGGCCGAGGAACTGCTGCTGGGGACCGAGGCGGAGGCCCACCAGATTCGCCGCCTGGTCGAGGAGGGTGCCGATCTGGCGGAGTTCGTCGGGCAAAGCCTGCGAGCCGACGCCAAGAAACGCGGCGCACGCCACCACTACCACCCGCTGGAGGTCGCCCTGTACCCGCGACTCGTCCCGGCCCTGCTTGCCGCCGAAAAGGGCGTGCTCATGGGGCCGATCGAAGTGGATGGCGGCTGGTCGGTCTTCCGCGTCGCCCACGTGGACGAGGGTGGCATCGAGCCTTTTGATACAGTCCAGCGGCGCGCGCGGGCGCTGTTGTTGCGCCGCCGGCAGCAGAGCGCCTTCGGTGCTTTCCTGCAGCACCTGCGCGACACCCACGCTGCCCTCGTGACCATACATGCCGAGCGCCTCCAGGAGGCGCTCCCCGACGAAGTGCTGTAGCATCGTGTGTGTCTCGGTGCGGATGCTGCTGGCCTGCGTGCTTGTCACCGCAGTTGGCTGTGAACAGCATCCTCAGGCCGAGAGCGACCTGGCCAGCGAACGTGGTGCCCAGGCGACACGGACCCAGGAGAACCATCGTCAGGGGGTGATCCTCAACAACCGCGGCGCCCTGTTTCTCCAACAGGGCAGCCCGCGACGTGCATTGAACACACTGACCCAGGCGGTGGAACTGGCGCCGGACCTGCCCGACGCTCAATTCAATATCGGTCTGGTGCAGGCACGGCTGGGCCGCCATGACGAGGCGGTCGCCGCCTTTGCACGCGCCGCAGAACTCGGCTTCGACCAGGTCGATCTCTACGTTGCCCAGGGGTTGTCCTTGCGGGCACAGAACCGCTATGCCCAGGCGGCGGCCGCCTTCGATCGAGCCCTGCAGACGGCGCCACTGCGAGCCGACCTGCACCTGCATCGCGGCGAGGTGCTGCGTGCCATGGGCAGCCTCGACTCGGCACTGGCTTCCTTTGACACGGCGGCTCGCCTCGACACCTCCCTCGGCGCGGCTCACCGCTATCGAGGCGAGCTACTTGCCGCCTCGGGAGACCAGCACGAGGCCGCTTTGGCCTATGAACGGGCGGTGCGCATCGATCCCGCAGATGTCACCGCCCTCGTGGGACAGGCGGAAGCACTGCGCCGACTCGAGCGCTTTGATGCCGCCACCGCCGCCCTGCAGCAGGCACTGTCGCGATCGCCACGCAATTCCCGCGCCCACTACATCCTGGCAAGTGTCGCCGAGGCCGCCGGCGACGAGCACCTGGCGGCGTCCGCGCGGCAGAACTTCCAGCGCCTTACCGAGGCACGCCGGCACTTCGATCAGGGCCAGGTCTACGCTCGCCGGGGGCAGTTTGACGAGGCCGCCAACGAACTGTCGCGGGCCATCGAGGTCGATCCCGAATTTGCCGATGCCTGGCTGCGGCTGGGCGCTCTGCGGTTGGAGGATGATCGCCCTCAGGCCGCTATTGAAACACTGTTGCAGGTGGCCGCCCTCTGGCCGGAGTACCCTGAAGTCCACAATCTGACGGGCGAGGCCTGGCTGCAGCTCGGTGAACATGACAAGGCCCTCGCAGCCTTTGCGGCGACACTGGCACAGGATCCAGCCTCTGTCGCCGCCCACATCGGCAGTGGCCGGGCACATTTCGCCGAGGCCAGATTCTCGGCGGCACAGACGGAGTTTCGCCAGGCTCTCGATCTCGACCCTGACGCACGGGAAGGCTATTACTTCCTGGGTCTGGTTTATGCCCAACAGGGGCGCACCCGCGAGGCGGTCGCCAGTATCGAGCAGTGCCTGGCGGTGAGCCCCGATCACGTTGAGGCGCACTACCACCTGGGACGACTCCTGGCAGACACGGGCGATCTGCCCGCTGCACGGGAGCACCTGATCCGGGCGCTGGCGCTGAATCCGGACCATACCCGGGCCGCGCAGCGTCTTGCCGCACTGGACGGTCCGTGACGGGGGGCCGGCGGGCCATCGGGTTGCTCCTCTTCGGGTGCCTCGTTTCCGTGTCCATCGTTGGCTGCGGGACGCACGATGCTCCCCCGCCGACGGCGACACTCTCCGGCCTTGAAGCGGCGCAACAGCTGATCCTCTCCGGCCAGTGGGAGGCAGCCACGGACAGTCTGCGGGCCGTGGGCCGCACCGGTCAGGCCCCAATCGAGGTGGGGCTGTGTCTGGCGCAGGTGCAACTGGCCACCGGCCATGCGGGACCGGCGCGCCGGCATCTGGACGCCCTGCCGGCGGCGGCCCATGATCTGCCACTGTACAGGGTCCTGCGTGCCTGGTTGCTGGCAGCCTCCGGACAGTCTCTGCGCTCCCAGGCCGCCGCCCGTCAGATTCTGACGGAATATCCCGCGTCGATCGAGGCCCGGGTGCTGCTGGCGCGACTGGCGCTGCAGGCAGCTGCAACCATGGATCTGGGCGCCGCCCGCGCCCTGTGTCTGGAAGTCCTTGATCGGGTCCCGCAGCATCGGGTCGCTGGCAGAATGCTGGTGGAAGCCACGTTGCGCGGCGGAGACTACGTGGAGGCTGTCTCTCTGGGCCAGCAGCAGTCTGCCCTCCACCCCGAGGATGGCCACCTGCAGCTTCTGGTGGGCACCGCCGCCTTCTGGAACAAGGACCACGAAACCGCCAGCAGCGCCTTGCGCCTCGCCAGCGACCGCTTCGCCCACTCCTACACGGATCGCCTCAAGGCCCTGTGGCTTTTGCGTCTGGTCCATGAGGATCAGGGGGGTGATGCAACCGACCTGCCGCCGGAGTACCAGTTCTACTACCACGCCGATCCGGCGACAGTACCTGCCATTCCCCACTTCGTCGATGTCGCCGACTCTGTCGGTGTAGCCAAAGTCGACCGCGGGCGTGGCAGCAGTTGGCTGGACTATGACGGCGATGGCGACTGGGATCTGTTCAGTGTCGGCATCCATGTCGAACACGGGCTCTACCGCAACGACGGGGGGTTGTTCACCGATCAGACCCGGGCCCTGAATCTGGCCGATCACCGAGGCGGGTGGGGCGCGTCCGCAGCCGATGTCGACGACGATGGTGACCCGGATCTCTTCGTCACACGCGATGCCTGGGAGGGGGTGGCGCCGAACTCGCTCTATCGAAACGATGGGGAAGCAGGCTTCACCGATATCGCCCAGGCAGCCGGAGTCGCCGGTCCCCAGGCCAGCTTCACGGCGACGTGGGCCGATTTTGATGTTGATGGGCGTCTCGATGTGTACGTGACCAACGGCGTGATCGCCGACGGCGGCGCCAACAGCCTGCACCACAATGACAGTGTCAACGGCGCCGTTTCTTTCACCGATATCGCCGCGACGGCGGGCGTCGCCGACACCCTGAAGGGCCTGGGCTGCGCCGCCGGTGACTACGACGCAGATGGCTGGCCGGACATCTACAGCGTCAACATTGGTGGCCCCAACCGACTGTACCGGAACCAGATGGGCGCCTCGGGCAAGCTCGGATTCGTCGATAGGGCACCCGCGTCGGGGGTCGTGTTCCCCGTGGAGGGTGGCTACGTGACCTTCTTCCTGGATTTCGACAACGACGGCTCCCTGGATCTGTTTGTCGCCACCATGAGCGGCTTCGAGGATGTCCTGCGCAGTGCCGTCGAAGGCCGCGCTGTCGAACCCAATCGACCATTCCTGTATCACAATGAGGGGGATGGGACATTCACCGATGTCGCCGTGCTCGCCGGACTGGGACGCTCCTTTGGCACCATGGGCGCCGGCGTCGGCGACGTCGACAACGACGGCTCTCCTGACCTCTACCTGGCCAATGGTGGGCCCGAGATGTCTCGCCTCGAACCGAATGTGTTGTTCCTGCAGCGGGGTGACGGCACATTCGCTGATGTCACCCAGGCCGCCGGCGTTGGCAATCTGGGAAAAGGGCATGGAGTCACCTTCGCCGACTATGACGCGGATGGTGACCTGGACCTCTACGCCGGCCTCGGGGGCCACTACAACGCTGACGTCTGGCCCAACGCTCTGTACCGCAACGACGGCCCCGGGGGAGCTTCGCTCTCCGTGCGGGCCCTGATTCGCGGCCGAGATGCCATCGGCGCGCGGGTCGCTGTCCATGCCGGAGCGCGAACCGTCCATGGATCGGTCGCATCCGGCCTTGGTTTTGGCTCGAGCAACGCGCCCACGGTGGTTGCCGGCCTGGCTCGGGGGGCAGCCGATTCCGTCGTCGTCATCTGGCCGGATGGCAGTCGAGACAGCTGGACGGACATCCCCACTGCGGGCCGTCTGACGTTGCGCCCCAGGCAAGAGCAGGACAAGGCTGTCTCTGGCAGGAATCCATAAGGTTTCGTGTCGAAATGGGTAAATCGGGGTCGGGGCCTGGCACCCGTGCTTGACAGCGCCCTGGCGGGACTCCTTCATACCCGCATCTTGCCAGTCCGGTGGCCCCGTCCACCGGCAGGATACCCGGTGCCGTACGAAGCGAGGACAGGTCAATTCTGAGGAAAATCCCCGCCTCGGAACTGGCGTGGCACACACATGCGAGGAAAATCATGACGGTCATGTTCCGCCGCTCTCAATCTCGACTGCTACCGGCAGTGATCCTGGGATGGGCGCTGCTGTGGACTGTTTCCGCCGATGCCCAGAGACGAACCGGCTATCGTCTCACGAACAATGCCATTGTTGTCGATGAAGCCGCCCACTGGGAACGCTGGTCCCTGCCGCTGCATGCTGTGGATCTTGACGCCAATGGTGTGGTCCGTCCCCACAGCTTCCGCACGCGCTACAACATTCTGGATGATCGCGACACCTTTACCCGGACCCTGTCCGAGGTCAGACGCAGCAAGGGCGAGTCAGCGATCCTCAATGTGGACAGCACCGAGACGCTCGACGTGCGCGGTGAGATCATTCTGGACCGCAAGGGCGTGCCGCTCTATACCCATTTCCTGCGTCCAGGTATCAGCCGCGTCGGCTCCAATGCAGCCGATGCGCCCAACATCCTCGATGGTGACCCGACGACGTTCTGGGAACCCGACCCGAAGGATCCCGTGGAAGACTGGTGGGTGGAGATCGACCTGGGGCGGGTTGTGCCGGTGGACGAACTGGTGCTGCATTTCGTCGACGAAGACCTCGGTGACCCCTTTCGACAGTTCCGTGTGCTCGTCGCCCCCGATCAGGAGGCTGTCACAGAGGACGCGGACCGCGTCGATTTCGTCTCCATTGGCGGCACCAACGCCCCCAACGAATCGATTCGCGATTTCCCTCTGACGATGGAACAGGTCCTGGCGAGCCCCGAGTGGGAAGGGCGTATGGTGGAGACGATCCGTATCATCGTCACCGATTCGCGCCAGGGGCGTGGGCATCTGCTGGCCGATGAGGCGGCATGGCTGGATCTGCCTGTCAGCATTCGCGGCGACATCATCTATTACATCCGCGACCTGCAGGGACTCGAAGAGCCTGTGGAACGCGATGTCTACGAGTCTCTCGATGCGGCGCGCCAGGGACGACGCGAGTTTTACCAGCGGGAGCGACCACGACTGGCCGACGTCGAACCTCTGGGATTCGGTGACAACATCAGTCCCGGTATTATCGACGGCGGTGGCAGCGTGTTTCTCACGGGTGGCAACTTTGCCCCCGGACCCGCTTTTGATGGCGATTTCAAGTCCAACTTCCTGCATCTGGTGTGGTCCCCCACCATCGACCGTGGTATCCTCACCGTTGATATGGGGGCAACCTTCTGGCTCGATGCCATGCGCACCTCGACGACTGCACCGCAGCGCTTCATCGACGGTTATGTCGTGCGTGGTTCGGACGGCTCGCGCGATGCCAACGGACGCATCAAGTGGACACGCCTCAGTCCGCGGAGCCGCGAGGACAACAGCATCGACCGTTTCGAACATCTCCTCGACCCGTACTCTGACCCGCGCCCGCTGCGCTTCCTGGAAATGACCGTCGTCTCCGTCGATCCCGGTCGCCGTGGTGGCTACAATACGGGTCCCAGCATCGCCGAATACCAGCTCTTTTCGAGCGGCTACCCGGCACAGGTCGAATTCACCTCCGACCTGATCGAATTGCCCGAGCCCCGTCATTTCGGGGCCATCACGTGGTCCGCCGAGACGCCTGCCGGCACCGATCTGCAGATTCGAACGCGAACCGGCGACCTGCTCGGCAAGGTCGTGCGTTACTTCGACAAGTCGGGGCAGGAGATTACCTACGATGCGTGGCGGAATCTGCTGGGCAGTTTCAAGGGGCCCGCCGACACGATCTATGTGCCCACCTCTGGCTGGTCCACGTGGAGTCGCACCTACGTCGAACAGGGTGAGCGGGTGACATCCCCGGGACTGCGGCGATTCGTGCAGTTGCAGGTGAGCATGTCGACAACGGATCGTGATGTCGCCGCCGCCATCGAGAGCATTCACATTGAGCTCCTCAATCCGGTCGCGGAACGGGTCCTTGCCGAGGTATCGCCCACTGAAATCCCGTTGGCAGGCGTAATCGACACGTTCCAGGTCTACTTGCAGCCAAACTTCATCTCCTCCCCCAGCAGCAGCCTCGGTTTTGATGAGATCCTGTTATCGATGCCAGCTTCCGGTAGCCTGCGGTTGCTGGAGATGGAAGTCGATGCAGGAGATGGCACAACGACGACCTATGAGGCCACCGGTGATGGCCGCTACCTGACAGCGAGCGGCAAGGAATTGAGTGTGCTCCGCCAGTTGGCTGATTCGATCTGGGTGCGGATTCCCGATGCCGTCAACATTCTGCCGAACACGACGCGGGTCTACCACCGGCTGACCATCGAAGGTGAGCAGGTGCCGGTATCAAATGACGATATCGTGCTCTCGGCGCCCTCGTGGGGCCTGCTGGAAGAGGAGGAGCGTGGCGACGTGATCTTCTTCCGGCGCCTGTCGTCGGGCAGCCTCGTTGAAGTCGGGCAACTGGCCTGGCAGGATCTCGATGCGACCGAGCAGGGACCGGTACGGTACTTCCGCATTCTGCGCGGCGACGGGGCCCAGTACCCCTTTGACGCCAAGGGGGACAGTCTCGATGGCGCCGCCTACTCGGCCCTGCCCGCCAGTCAGAAGGGGCGGGTGATCGGCGCCGGGCCAAAGTTGAGGCTGCGCTTTCAAGCGCCAATCTTCCTCAATGGCACAACGGTGAGCCTCGCCGTGCGCCAGACCAACGGCGGGGCTTCGCTGGATGCACCATGGCAGGCGGTGGAAGCCGGTGATGCGGAACCTGCCGTAGATACCAATACGCTGTCCCTTTCCGTGCCCCTGGGTGGTGGGATTGTCGAAGATCTGACCATCAGTCCAAATCCTTTCACGCCGAACGGTGACGGTCACAACGATATCACCCAGGTCGGCTTGTCCGTCTTCCGCATTACCAGTTCCAGAGAGCTTGAAATCAGCGTCTACGCCCTGTCAGGGCGGCGCGTCTGGAGCGCTCGACGCACCGTCAATTCCGGGATTCAGTCCGTGTCCTGGGATGGACTCGACGCCGATGGCCATCTGGTGCCTCCAGGCATCTACATCCTCAAAGCTGACCTCAACATCGACGATGACAGTGCCGGTACCGTGCTGACACGTACCGTCGCCGTCGCCTACTGACCTGATGTGTGGCAATAGCAGTGCCCGCACGCTCCGTTTTTGCGCAATGACTAGGAGGAACCCTGTGGCTGCACGGAACACGACCTGGCTGGTGATCCCCTGCCTGCTCGCCCTGATGGCATCCCTGGAGCCAGTTTCTGCCCAGGAGGACTATGGTGCGCGTATCGGCCAGATCCAACGAGGTGGCGAGGTCTCCTTCCAACCGACTGGGCCGGGTGTCATGCACGACGCCCTCGACCCTGCTGTGCGTCGCTGGTACGTACCGCAGGAGCTCTACAATGAGTATCAGTGGCGGCAGTGGGAGTATTCCAACTATGCCCGCGACTACTATGAGCGCTACGTCAGCATCGTTCAGGAGGGTGACTACTACTACGACGTCTATGGCAATTTCGTCACCAAGGGTTGGTTGATCTTCAACAATTCGCAGACACAGCCGGGCCAGTTCGGTTCATCGGTGCTCAAGAGCAATCGGTTCAACCAGTGGTTCAGCGGCGTGCTGATTTCCGGTGACTCCAAGGGGCAGCATCATTACGCCCTGACCATGGGCGACAAGATCCGCACAACCCTGACTCCGATGACCTTCTCCAAGCCACAATGGGATGGCGTGCAGTTCGATTATGCCGCCGACAAGTATCACGGCACGGTCATCTACTCGCGTCTGAGCCGCCCCGGTGGCTCCACCACGGGCGACCAGGAATCACTGGTGACCAACCTCACCTCCCTGGTGGGTGGGCGTTTCACCGTCGACATGGGTGACTTTGCGACCCTCGGCTTCACGGGCGTCAACTCCCATCAGTCGAACACCCTCGTCGATGGTTTCACGGGCAATCCGATCAGTGGCGAACTGACGGTGGATCAGAACAAGACCCTGTCCGTCATCGAGGTCGTGTTGCGCGACGATTCGCCGGAGGATGGCATCGGCGGCGCCGCCTTCTTCCCTGCCGGGTCCGACATCCTGATCACCTATGTCGATGGCACCGTGGAGCGTGGCAAAGAGATCCGCTTTGAGCCCATCATCGAGGGCGGTTTCGTCCGTGAAGGCTTCCTCGCCGCCGATGGCACCGAGGAGATCCGGCTGCGCTACGACTTTGACAGCCCCGCCTTCGTCAACCGGGCCAGTGGCTCCAAGGAAGAGATCGCCAAGGTTGAATTCCGCTACATCCTGGGTAACGATTATCAGGTCTGGATGACGTCCGACAACCAGCTGAACCAGTCCGATGACTCGGTGCTGCTGCTGGTATCGCAGGCCGACGGCAATGTGCAGGACAATACCAACCTGCGTCTCGTGTCCTTCGAGTACGGCCTGCCGACCTCGACGCAGATCTGGGGCACCACCCTGGAACTGAAGGAAGTCCTCGGTTTTGACTTCTACGGCGAGTACGACATGAGCTATTCGTACCGGAAGTATCCGAACGTGATCAGCAGCAGCCACGAGACGGCTTCCGGCATCCGCGGCGACCGCGGCGCTGATGCGTGGATGATGAACCTGTCGCGCAATGAGTATCCATGGTTCGTCTTCGGCGAAGCCTACAGCATGGATCCGCGCTACAACACGTCGACCTTCACCACCCAGGGCGACGGCTTCATTGACTACGAGGACGAGCGCATCCACGTGGTGGAACTTGTGGATGACAACGATGACCAGGACCAGTTCCCGGACCTCGTGCGCAAGGATTGGCAGGTCGGTGACCCCAACGTGTTTCCCGGCTGGGATGAGAACAACGATTTCATCTCCGACTTCAACCAGAATGACAACCGTTTCCTCAGCAACAACATTCCTGACTACGACGAGCCTTTCCTGCGGCACAGCGTCGACCGTCCGGAGTTTCTCTACGGCGTCGATCTGAACAACAACTTCTGGGTTGACCGTTTTGAGAATGACGAACAGCCCGACTACCCGTATCGCAAGGACCACCGGGGCTTCAACCTCTACGGCGGCATCAATGTCTCGCCCGAGGTGCGCTTCAGTCTGGGCGTGCTGCGCGAAGGTCTGATCTCATCGGACCAGAAGAACCACACCAACTACGCCATGCTCACCGTTGACCGGGATCTGGCCGGCTGGGGACGGTTCCGTGTCTTCGAAATGGTCAAGGATGTGGAGGATGACATCCCCAACGAGTTGCTCCAGTGGCTGCCAAACGCCAACATCCGCACGGGCGAATCAACGAAGATCGAAGACCCCCTCGTGGGCCGCGATGCCTGGATCAACACGCTGTGGATGGGCCACGAATACGACTACAACGGCCTGAAGACGGAAAACTTCGCCAAGTGGGACATATTTGAGTCCCGCCTCGGTGCCGAAGAGCGGGCCCTTCTCGGCCAGCGCAATACGAACTACTTCTTTGGCGTCATCAATCGCATCAGCTATGGCTTCGACATGGGCCTGATCAACATCGAACCGCGGTGGAAGAGCGAGTTCCGGCATCAGACGATCGACGTTGTGTCCACGGAAAAGCGGCGGTCCCTGACGCAACTGGGTGGGCTGCTCATGAGCTTTCCCCTGCTGACTTCGACACAGATGCAGGCCGGCGTGGAGATGACCTTCCACAACGACCTGCGGCGCAATTCCGAGGACTTCCATGGCGTCGTCGGCGCCGCCCAGTTCTCCAATACTTCGGCGTATCTGGGATACGGCGTGACAACACAGGTCGGGGTGAAGATCGATCGGCGCAAGCCCAAGGGGGGTGAAAGCGTCACCATCACACAGACCTTCATCACCGCCTACGCCGGCCTCGAGTAGACCCCCGTGGCCTCGAGGATGTGCCGACAACGGTTGTCTGTAGCACCCTGAGGGTGACGCAGTGAAGTGGCTGGTTCCCGGTACGGTGGCGCTGCTGGCGCTGCTGGCTCGTCTGGGGTATCTGTTCGAGATCCAGGATGGCCCGTTGTTCAGTCGGCCGGTCCTGCTGCAGTCCCTCGACGTTTCCCTGTGGTGGCCGCGGATGGTTCAGGCTGCTGCGGGCAGCGCCTCTTGTGTGCTTGTGTGGTTGATCGGACGCAGGTTGTTCCCCCGGGGGGTGGCCCTTGCGGCAGCCCTGCTGGCAACCGTCTACGGGCCGCTGCTCTACTACACCGGCGAACTGCTGCCGGCAACCGCCGCCGTATTCTCCGTACTGCTGCTGCTCTGGTTGTTGACAGAGACGCCGGCAGAGCCCGTCTGGCGCTGGCTGGTGCCCGGTATGCTGGTCGGTATCGCGACGTTGACAACCCCTGCAGCCCTGCTCCTGTTGCCCTTTCTCCTCTGGTGGCTGGGGCGTTGCCCGCCCCGCTCCGACGACAACGGCACGCTGGGGTGGCTCCGTGGGATCTGGCTGGCCGCAGGCTGTGGCATCATCCTGGTGCCCGTGGTGACGCTGTACGGCGTCTCCCCGGGCCCGGAGAATGTCAGCAGCGGCCTCGACATTGCCGCCAGGATCCACGACTTCTGGCGCGGCGCAGAAATTGCGCACGATCACGACCTATATTTTGGCCGCGACGAATCGATCCTGTTGTCGGGCCTGCTCTGGTATCGGTGGCTCGCCTTTCCCTTCGGTCTCACCGCGCCCCTGGCCCTGGTCGGACTGGCCCTGTTTCTGCGGACCCCGGATGGCCGCTCACGTATGGGGCTGCTCGTCACCGGCTTCGTCGTCAGCGGCAGCCTTTCCGTGCTGCTGGGACCGGTCACCAGCCTCACCCGCCTGCCCTTCGTGCCTGTGCTGCTGTTGCTGGCCTGTTATGGCGCCTACCGGATGTACCGAGGCCCGGGTCGAGTCGCAGCGATCGGCGCTACGGTTCTGCTGGCTCTGCTGCTGAATGCCGGCACCACTCCGTTGACCGCCTCCGTTACGGCCCGTGAGTACTTCTGGCGGGGCCAGGCCTTCGACGCCAGCCAGATGCCGGCCAACGCCATGCGCGAGTATCGCCTGGCGCTGCAGGCCGATCCGGACTTCCCTGAGGCAACGCTCAAGCTCGCCGCCCTGCTGTCGCGACGCGGGGAATTTGGCCCGGCTACGGCGCTGTACCGAGGATACCTGCGCCACGCGCCGGGCTCGATCGTCGCCCGGCGCGAGCTGGCGATGGCCCTGCTGGCAAGCGGCAAACAGGACCAGGCGTTGCAGGAGTTGGAGGAGGTTGTTGCACGAGAACCGGACCGCGCCGACCTGCAGGGCACCCTGGCCTTCGTCAGCCTCGTCTCTGACAAACCGGAGAGGGCAGCACAGGCCTACCGCCGGGTGCTGGCTCTGCGACCGGACTCGTCCCTGGTACGGTATCAGCTGGCGCGACTGCACGAGAGCCAGGGCCGAGGTGACTCGGCCGAGGTCCAGTATCGCCTGTCCCTGGCGGCCGCACCGCAGCACGCCGATACGTATCAGGGCCTGGCGGACCTGCTCATCTCCCGTGCGGCTCCGCCACAGACAGGTGTGACTCTGGTGTCGACGCCAGCCTTGCAGGAGGCCGAGCAACTGCTGTTGCGGGTTCTGCGCCTCGACGGCAAGTCTCTTGCGGCGTACTGGAGCCTGGGGCGGCTGCTGGCACGGCAGGGGCGTTACGAGGAGGCGATGGCTCACTTCGAGGCACTGCTGCAACTGACGCCAGATGAGTACGAGGCGCATCTCTATCTGGGGGGCCTGTACCGGCGGACCGGGCGGGCGGAAGAGGCCGAAGAAGAGTTCAGGATCTATGCGCACGAACAGCGGGCCCGACGTCTGGAGGCGGCCACCCGGACGCAGAGTGAGGAACTGGCACGGAAGTTCTTCGACGGACAGTGATCGACCCGCCGAGGTGGATCAGTAGACGACGGCGACGACGCGGGTCATCTCGTCACTGCGCGAATCCCCCTCGACGGCAATGCGCAGAACATACAGCCCGGGGGACACAAGCTTGCCGGACTCATCCAACCCATCCCAGCCCTTGCCTTCGTAACGCCCGTTGGCCTCGGCAACCGCTGCCAGCACCCGCACCTGGCGGCCACTGAGATCATAGATCTCGATCCCCACCGGTCGTGGCGAGCCGAGGGACAGCAGACTGTAGCCCAACTGCATCACATCGTTGATCCCGTCGCCATTCGGCGAGAACGGATTGGGCTGCAGCCGGACCTGGTCGAGCAGGCGTCCCCGCAGCAGGGCCGGGCTCAGGACGGTGGTGCCCGACAGATCCGGGTCGTCTCCTGGCCCGAGATCTCCCGTGTCCCCTTCATCGATCGGCTGCGTAGCGCCAGGTTGGGTCGAGAGCTTCGCAGACGCGGTGAAGTTGGTGCTGTATGTCAGCACATCCGTCTGGAAGCGGATACGCACGACGGCGCCATCCTGCTGCACAAGCGGGAACTGCACCTCGAAGCTGTGTTCGTCCACCGAAACGATGCCGAAGCCGCCGTCGTCAACCGTGTCGGCGAGGCTGGAAAACTGGCGCGAACCGATTTCGCGGCCCGTCGCATCGAAGACCTGGACCTCATCGATCGATGCCACACGCAGGGGCGTATTGATGGTGAGCCGATCAAAGCCGAGGAGATTCGGTGTGGCCAGGCGCGACAACACCGAATACTCCAGGGGCACCGAGCCGATCTGATCCACCTCACGGGGAAACACTTCGGCGAGCAGTTCATCGGCCAGAGGCGGCTTGAGCAACTCGAACTGCAGGGATTCGATGGCGCGCGCCGCATCCAGATCGTTGCTGTCGAATTCGATCAGCATCTGCATGTAGCGCCGCGGGCTTGGCGAGGTGATGGGAACGCCGACGGTATTGGCCGCTTCCGCAGGAAAGGGCGTGCTGAAGGGGCTCCAGTTGATCAGATCCTCTTTGACGGGGCCCGCATTCCATTGACGGCCCTGAGCGTCGATCTTCGGCAACTTGCGGTACTCTTCGAGGCCCAGTTCGCTGGTGGGATCGTCCACCGAGAGAGCGATCTCTTCCGGGTTGATCCGTCCATTCAGGGTCCGGGTGAATACGAAGGGATCGTCGTCGGTGCCCGTGCGCGTGCGAATGCGGACGGAGGAAAACCTGGGATCGCCCAGGACCTGCTCGATCCAACTGAGCCGGCCCCACACGGCTGGCTGCCCGGCATCGTAGATGTCAGAGATGTATGTCGCCGTCGCCAGATAGCCGATGCCGAAAACCTCAATTTCATCGATCTCAAAGGAAATCGTCGACGTCGACCGCAAGCGCACGTGCTGGACGTACTGTGGCGGATCCAGCGTGACCTCGACGACGTGGTTCTTGTTGTCTGCCTCATTGAGGATCGGTTGACCCCAGATCGGCACGCCCGCCTGACTGAGGGACAGCCCGTCATTGACGAACAGCTCGAAAGATCGCAGAAAATCATTTTCGAAGGGCGTAACCGGGGACGGCTGGATCGTATTGCGCGGATAGAAGCGGATGCGTTCGACACCGAAGCGTCCACCAAGATCCAGAATCACCAGAATGCCCAGTGAGTTCAGATCCTTGCGCTCAAAGGCATCCTGGGCGCCGTCTGCACCAGGCGTGATCAGTTCTTCCAGTGCCAGCTGCAGATCCAGCGCCTTGAAGGTGCCGCTGAAGTCAAAGACATTCGGCGAGCCGATCGTTCCGCCACGTTCCAGTGTGCCGTGGGCGACGTTTTCTCCCGACTCGATGCGCCGGGGCAGAATGGCGCCGACGAAGTCCGTGTTGGCGAAGTCGATCAGATCACCGGGAGCATTGCCGGCGAGCAGCTTGTTGCCATCCAGCAGGGATTGATGCTGGGCCTCGACAGTGGTGACAGCGGCGGTGCCCTCGCCGAGCCAGTTCAGATCCCCGTCGGCACCGATGCGCACCGTTTCCAGCCCACGGCCCGGTTGAGCCTGAAATACGACACACGTGCAGAGCAACGCCAGCAGGCGTAGGCCCCGATCCGGGAGACGCGCTGGAACCATGGATGTAACCTCCTGCACGACAACGGTGAACTGAGGGGGGGGTCAGCTTGGCACAGAAGGAAGATCCGTGCCTTGCAGTTGTCAATCTTGTCTGGCGGCGGCTGGCGCACTACACTTTCGCGCAACGTCCGGATATCCCATCCCTACGGAAGTGCCATGACTATCAATCGCTGCTCCCTGAGTTCTCTGGCTCTGTTGCTTTGTGTCTGCTTCACGGATCGGGCCTCGGCTCGCTCCGAGTTCATTCTCGGCGGCGCAGAGGGCAATCCGTGGGCGACAGCCCTCAGCTCAGAGGGCGCCGTATATCTCGTTGTCGACCAACAGAACGTGCGCACAGTAGCTGTGAGCACCACACCCCACGGCGCCGGGGGGGATACCCTCATCGAGTTCAAGCACGCGAGCTTCCCCACCAGCATCCTGCCGCGATTCTTTGATCCGTCGGTCAATATCACCCTTGCCGATCCCGCGTCGAAGGAGATCGCCAGCATCCCCTTTCTCTACGCCGGGGGCTTTGCCACGACGACGGATGGCTGTGCCGTAGCAGGACAGCACACCCCCATCACCAGACCCATGTTCGATGGCGATGTCAACACGGCTCAGTTTCGCCGGATCACTCTGAGCTCGAGCATTTTCTCGGGTGGGCGGGTGGATGCGCCGCTGTCGGCCTCGGCCTGGCCCGGGGGCACGGTGATCGACTTCGGCGCTGCGGTTCCAGTCAATCGCATTCGCTTCTTTCCCCGCCTGGGTGCCACCGACGATGCCCTGCTGATCAGTGAATTGTCCCAGCCGCGCCCGCCGGATGAGGCCTTTGGTGAGGACAGCTTCGTCGCCAATTACGTGGACTCCTACGAGATACGGGTGGGAGACAACTCCACGCGTTTCGCTGCCAGTTCCTGCGACGTTGTCGCCTTTTCCAAGGGCTTCAGTTGGCTCGGGGTCCGCGATCGTCGCCTTGATGTGCTGCGCTTCACGGAAGAGAACCTCGACGTCGTCGTTGATCTCTCCATGCCGACACGATCCATACGCTGGCTCACCTTCAAAACCTTCCCGCTGCGCAACTGGGAGGTCGCCGAATTCGAGGTCTACGGCGAGGGATTCGTCGAAACCACGTCGTACCGGACGCAGATCCTCGACTTCGGCAAGGAAGTCAACTGGGGCAAGGTGCGCTGGAGCGGTGATCTGCCGGAAGGCACACGGATTCAGATCCGCTCACGGATGGGCAGTGTGCCCGACCCGAACCTCTACTTCGAAGAGACCATCTCGGGTGACATACGACCCATCACTCTGGCACAATATGAGAAAATCGAGCCAAGCGCTCGCCTGGACCCTCGGCCGGATGTCGAGAACTGGAGCTTCTGGTCGCCACCGTACGATTTTGCCGAGGGCGAGCGTGATGTGACGATCCCCGCCGATTCGTGGGAGGATGGAACGGCGCTGTTGTCACGCGGCCCCAGCCGCTACATCCAGTTGGATATCCGCCTCTTCAGCACGTTCACCCGGGCGCCACGGCTCGACCAGATCTGGCTGCAGTTCGGTGAGACACCGCTGGCTCGCGCTGTTGTTGGCGAGATCTGGCCCATTGAGGTGGACTCCTTCCAACCGACGCTGTTCACCTACGTCGTGCGCCCCGAGTTTGCCACGGAGAATTCAGGCTTCGATCGGCTCGAGATCCTGACCCACAGTCGGGCCGAGCAGATCACTTCGGTCTCAATCGATGGCGAACTTCTGGATCTGGACGAGTTCGTACCCGAGATCCAGTCAGACCGGGTCATTCTGTCCTTCCCGCCACTACAGGGCGAGGGGGACAGCTTCAAGCAGTTGGAGGTCACCTTTGAGGTACCGGTGCTGCGCTACGGAACCGAATTCAGGAGTTGGGTCTTCAACAGCCA
>ERZ890510.1170-NODE-1170-length-17801-cov-7.734588_pt1 | contig 17801 bp, 17 predicted proteins | sample MGYA00521265_ERZ890510 | MGnify/ENA primary metagenome ERZ890510 (study PRJEB32303, sample SAMEA104408624) | aquatic metagenome | biome: Brackish water; feature: Chemocline; material: water | place: Baltic Sea | collected 2014-10-26T21:54:00 | depth 110 m ...
ATCACACAACTCATTACGGCCCTTTCAGACCCAGTTATTTTGACACTCCCAAATTATTGCATGATTAAATGGGTAAAAAAGCTTCTTCCAAATGTGTTAACGTTGGTTTTGATGAGGAAAATTGAACAACGACAATGTCAAATCGAACGTCAAACGGTACAATTTCGTTGTTTGTAAAATATTGCCCCGAAATATATCCAAGTTGCTTTTGTTTGTATTCATCAACCCGACTCACCGCATCATCAAGAGAAACATTAAATCCGCTTTTTACCTCCACGACAACATATAATGCATCTTTTTTGACCAAAAGATCAATTTCGCCATTATTGGATACATGCAGATTTTTCTCTAATATTTCGTAGCCGTTCCGTACAAAATACATTCCTGCGAAGAGTTCGCCCATTACTCCAATGTTTCCATGATTTTTTTTTAGACAAAATTTTTTATTGGGGAAATCAGATACAGGATTAAAAGAATTTCGATGAATAGGTGATGCGCCATGTTCCTTAATAGCATCAAAATGTTGCTTCGTTCCGTATCCTTTGTGTTTATCAAAGCCGTATAATGGAAACAGTACGTGATAATTTTGCATCATTCCATCGCGTGCCGTTTTGGCTATTATGGAGGCTGCACTGATAGCTTGTTCGCTCAAATCGCCCCCAACGATGGCTTTTTGATCAATTCCCAATTCTGGAATAAGTTTGTTTCCATCAACTTGTACAAAATCTGGCTTCTTTTTTAAACTATGTATGGCAATATGCATTGCTTTAAGGGAAGCCTGAAGAATATTTATTCGGTCAATATCTTGCTCGTGTACAATACCAACAGACCATGCTGAGGCTTTTTCTTTAATCTGTTGTTCTAGGAACAATCGTTTTTTTTCAGTTAATTTTTTGGAGTCTGTCAATCCATCTATAGGATTATTAGGGTCGAGTATCACGGCTCCTGCAACAACAGGACCTGCCAAAGGGCCTCTCCCAGCCTCATCTGTCCCAGCAATCATTAAATATTGTTTCAACTGAACTCAACAGTAATTGATGATAAAAAATACATGTCTAGAGATAAAACAAAAAAAGTCCAGCGCAACTGGACTTTTAATCTTTTTTTATGACGATACGCTCGACTTAACTAATGGGAGCGACGCCTAAGACATCATTAATAGCACTCACCAATGCTTCTTTTGGTAAAGCACCGACAGCCATTTGAGGTTTGTCGTTTGCAGGCACAAATAGCAGTGACGGAATGCTGCGAATACCGAAAACGCTTCCGAGCTCTTGTTCTTCTTCTGTATTGACTTTATACACACGAATTTTGCCATCGTATTCGTTAGATAGTTGCTCTAAAACAGGACCTACAGCTTTACAGGGACCACACCATTCTGCCCAAAAATCGATGATACATGGCAAGTCACCTTCATACGTCCACTCTTTATTTTTTTCAAAATTAAAAACTTTGGTTAAGAAAGTTTCTTTGGTCAAATTTTCAGTCATTATTTTCTCCAATCGGTTATTATTAAATAGCATTTGGCTGATTGCCAATTCGAAACCTTTGAGTCTAAATGCCTGTACTTGTTACAATTTTGTTTTATGGATGGCTTTATGCCGGGTTTAAATCTTGTCAGACAACGAATTTTCTGTAAAACATGGGATGCCTATATCCAATAATTTTTGAGCAAATATTCCATTTCCAGCTTTCAAAGTTTTCGAAAAAGAACCATCGTAAACGGTGTCTATGCCACAGGAAGGACTCTTCGATTTTAATATTGCCATGTCAACGTCTTGTGATTGTGCTATTTTTAAAGAAATTTCAGCGCCATTGATAAATTCGGACGTCACATCATCGCCATTATTTCGCAACACGTACTTACCCACAATTTCAGCAGGCAACCTTGGTGTCGGTAACCCTCCGGCAACTTCTGGGCATACACCAATAACATCATGAGCTTTGATAAATTCCGAGACATTGGTTACATCACTACATCTGCCATCATAACGGCATTTTTCGCCTAATAAACACGCTGATACTAAAATTTTCATGGGTCTATCTTATTCTCTAGGTCCAATCGTTCCAATAATTATTTACAATACTTTATGTAAATAAAAAGGGGAAACAATCGTCTCCCCTTTCAATAATGCGCATAAAAAATATTTCCTAGAACGTAATCCCAAGGGCAAATCGTTGCACGTCTTTCAAGCGACCAAAATCAGCATAGGCGTAGTCAACCTTCAAGATTGATGATGATCCCCAAATCCGATAATTGAGGCCAAAACCAAGTGTTAAGCCATCTTCAGCCGTATCAAGGAATAAATTCGAATAGCCGCCTCGTAAAAACATGGTTTCCATAATACCAATTTCAGTACCAACATTAACGGATTCCAAATTATCATTAGGGTGTTGTGCATCGGCTGCCCAGGTCCATTTAATGAAGGACGTCTTCATAAACTCACCGGACAGACCCACACGAAATGTTACGGGTAAAGGGAATCTTCCCGTCTGATACTCAGAGTTTACAAATTGAACCGTACCATTATTGTTCACATCAGGGTCGTTGCTAAAAAATAAATCGCGACCTGATAATTGCATTTTCCCACCATAGTTTGAAAGTACAGCAGCAAGACGAATACCGTAAAAAGGCATCACATAAAGGGATCCAAAATCTAGAGCAAACGTACTCGCTTGTGAATGCCAAATGCGCTGAGAAATATATTTTGCGTTTCCACCAATGGAAAAATGGTCCGTAAGACGTCTTGAAATACTGGCAGAAATCGCCAAATCCTGAGCGTCCCATAATTCGCCAGTTCCATGGGGTTTTTCTTCTGTACGAACTAGATCCTCGCCCACGGAAAGTCCCTGGGCCATTAAGCCAATTGTACCGATACCAGGTAATTTCATTGCGAAAGCAGCAAATGTATAGTCTAAATCAGCAATCCATCGACTTTGTACAAATTTAACTTCCGATTGAGTAAGATAATCCAACCCAGCTGGATTCCAAAACATTGAGCTGATGTCACCGGGCATCGCAATAAAGGCATTGCCCATCGCAGCAGAACGAGCATCCGGCGATATTTTTAGAAAACTCGCCGCCGTTGTGCCTGTTTTGGATATTATTTGAGTATTGTCAATTTGCCCTATTACCAATGAGATTGATAGAAAGAGAGTTAAAGCTAAAATTTTAATATTTGATTTCATCATTCTCTCCTTTCCTATTTAATAACCGCAAAGCGGCCAATTATTTCGCCTAGTTCACCTGCATCAACATGGTATATATAGACGCCGTAAGCTATTGGAAAATTATCTTTTGTTGTCATATTCCAGAATTTCTGTCCATCTGCAATAACACTATGATGTTCGAGTGTGTTGACGAGTTCGCCCGCGACCGTATAGATTCGAATCGTACAATCTTGAGGTAGATTTGCGAAGTAAATTCGTCGATCTCCTCGATCCAATTGTTCTTGATAGTTATAGGGTTCAATAATAGAAACCGCGACATAAGGGTTTGGTGCAACGTAAATATCATCGAGACTATTTTTAGCGTCTACAGTGTCGATAGAAGATGCGATAGTTGTAAAGGAGTAAACATCCTCTGCATCAAAAGGGCGAGTCGTTGCGATATAAAATACATCACCTTCTTTCGGAGGCGTTGAGCTGTCAGGATTAGCATGTTCCAACGTCAACTTCCAACCATAGAATACATTATTGACGCGGTTAAATACAACAATCGTTTCATCGACTTGCCAGATACTGTCTTTTGTTGCTACATTCTCGATAACCTCGAACCCTACATGAACAGGCATCTGACCGCTTGTCACATCATAGACTTCAAACGGTGCAACGATACCTCTTAAATCGCTTGTATCTCTAATCTCATTATAAAATCTGATTTCATAATCTCCACCAAGTTTATTATAGAAGGGTTCTAAAATAAAGTCAGTCCAATCAGTTGATGAGCCAGACATCCAACCAATTTTGCTAATATCAAGATTTAGTACATTATCTTTGGCAAATATTTTTAAACCGTCAAAAACAGGATTAGATTCTTCCATATCCATATTTTCACTATCCCAAACGGGAAAATACGTAAAAGCAACGACCAAATTTTCACCTGAAGCGATATGACCCTCAATAATTCGTCTGACCTGTCCATCAATAGCGGAAAATTCGTAGTCAACATCTCTCGTATAACTCACATTCGTTTCAGCAATACCGAGAACAAAGGTTGTATCATTAAGATTCTTATAGGGTAATTGATACCAATAATCCTCAGTAAGGAATAGCTCAAATTGAATAGGTAGTTTATCTTCTACAAAATATCGAATGGGGTCTTCTTTAAAAGAGACATCAAACGCGTTATTTCCTTCAACAATATCAGCATCTATAACTTCAATAAATAAATCACCAGTAGCATTTCCAGCATTATGGAGTACAGCATCATCTAATATTACACCTGCATTATAACCTGCGGCAGGGGCTCGTGGTATAACACGGGCTGTATTAACATCCAGGAATACTTCGTTCGTTTCGGGATTCAATGTAATATTTTTTGAGCATTCAGTTGGCGAAATCAACAATCCTTCATCACCGTGGTCATACGATACGACGGCATAATAATACGTTTGACCGTTCACAACATTATTAGAATCGATAAACATATGAGTTAAGCCCGTATTACTACCCAAATTGTAGCTTACGCCACGATTGTTAAACGGTACGACGCTGAGTCCTGAATATTCATTATCCAAATCAAATCGAGCACTTGCACCCTGAACTGTTTTGAGTGGTTCAAAAAGGAATTTTGAGCCGTTTGCATCCGTAATAGTCTGTTGATCTTGAAATAACGGGTCGGTACTTCTGTAAATCACATATCCTTCAAAATCATATGTTTCAGAAACTGGGTCAAACGAGTCTTCTGCAATATCATCCCAATAAAGCGTGACTTTTTCATCACCTGGAATTGCAGTGACTAAAGGCTTTTGAGGGGGTTTTGCAAATTGATAGTTAAGTTGAAAAATATCATTTGCTGTAATTGCATTCAAGGTCAAGTCGTCATAATCTTCCCCAACGAGCAAAGCAATTGAAAATCGTCGAGACTCCCCTGCTGGTAAAGTGAATTTCCCTGATCCATATAAAAAGATATTATCGCCCGCTTCATCAGCTCCTGTAGAATCAAAATATCCAGGTTGCATGTAATTATTTATGATGTATTCATCATTTTTGATGACATTAAGTCCACCAAAAGCAGGGGCAGCAAATGATGTTAAGCCAATCATATCCGATTCATCTAAATCCGTAAATTCATAGTTTGGTTCACCAGGTTCTCTTGGATCATAAGGATCGCCCGCATTAGGAATACCATCACCTTCACCATAATCACCTGTATTCGGCACACCATCAACGCCGACATCGTGCTTATCTGCATCCCAGTCACCGTCATCGTCAATACCATTGTACCAACTTTCATCGATCATGCCATCATGGTCGTTATCGATACCATCGTAAGGATTACCAGGTGATTCTAGAAATTTGTATCCAAAATATCCAGGCACATAGCCATTTTTATCGGAGATTCCGTCCTCATCCCAGGCATAAACCATATTCAAATCTTTATCAAATAAAGAAAGGTCATCCTGCCAATTGTTGGGACCTCCAATATGAGGGTCTCCCCACATTCCAAATATGACTTCTTCTAGATCTTTATTGCTTTTATTCGTTGCTTTATAAACAAGAAAAATAATGTCTTCTGCAAGTGGATTTGACCATTGGTAGTATCGACATTCAATTTCCAGTCCTAATCCTTTTTTAGATGAATCGGCAAAAGGATAGTATTCAAATTCATTATTTGCACGGTCATCCACCACAAAGAATACTTCCATATCAGAATTGGCTTCATCTTGTTTTAGAGCACCTGGCCACACATAACGCTTGATGTTTTCGTTATACCAGCCTGCGGGCCAAGAATCAGGTTTGCCATCACCGTCTCTATCGATGTCGTTTGACGTTGGCAATTTATCGGTATTAGGGTCGGCGTAAGGAATCGTAAAATCATCATTAAACGCAAGTGGCGACCAACCCCAATAATCAGAGCCGTCGTTTGAAACTTCGCCACCATTCGATGTTAAACCGTCGCTAATAATGAGAGCTTTCCAAATAGGATTCCCATCACCGTCGAGTTGAGGGGATGTCGTGTAAGTTGAATCATTAATCCAAGTTGTATCCAGTGCAATAAAAGCATCTTCATGACTTCCTGAATCAACAACAACTTCGGCACAAATAAAAGGACCAAACTCATAACCATATCCTAGCCCTTCCCATACAATATCTGTTACTGTATTACCAGGTCTTGATATTGAACCATAGTTCCAAATCTCGGTCGTGATTTTATTGCCATTCATGATGCTTTTTTGACGACGAAGTATTTGTGGGTCATCGGCTGCATTTTTCGCTAATAGTCTGTCTTGCCATGTATAATAAAGATCATAGTCAGAACTTGTCCATGTCTTTTCAGGTCCATGTTTAAACCACTCGAGACTTCCTCTTTGCAGAGTTGTTTCGCTAAAGGCAAAACTTGAAAAACAGAGTATAACCAATAATAATTTTATATTTCGTTTCATAATATCTCCTACAGGTCCACTGAGAAGCCTAAATAGGCTGATCGAGGTGATGAATAATAGGTAGGTCGGACTTGATATTCGGACCATGTGTGAATGCCAGGCTCGCCATAATGACGGATGAATTCTTTCGTTTCTTCCGTTGATTGGCTTATAAATGTGTAGGCCGAAGAACCTGTGTCATCATAAACGTATCGTTGATTTAAAAAATCAGGGACATTAAATACTTTTAGAAATACATTAAAATTTCTGCCTGCAATTTTTATGGTTTTATTGGCTCGCATATCAATAGTTGTTTGCCAAGGCTTTCGCTCGCTATTTGAAATGGGTAAATAAGTAGATTGTGCAATAAGTGGGGTGTAAGGCCATCCTGAAGCCAATTTACCAATCATACTCACGCTCCAATTTCCGGAAATACTATACGTAACCGTTGTATTTAAAAGGTGCGATTGATCCCATCCTAAAATGACTATTTCCTTTTCAGCTTCTTCCTCGGAAAACTGACTGAAATAGAATGATCCAGAGCTGACATTATTCCCCTCGGTTTCTTGATAGGTATAATCAAAATGTCCTGAGATGTGTGATGATCTGTCATAGGGTTTTGCGAGACTAATCGTAAAACCTTTTACGGTACCATAATCTTTATTTAAATAGAGTGCATAGCTTGATGGTCCGTATTGACTCGATTCATAGTAGATACTTTGTGTTGCAAGCAAGTTGCGGATGTCTTTGTAAAACGCTGTGGCCTCCAGTGCGATATATTCGCCAAATTGTTGTTGCAATCCAAATTCGTAAATGACGGTCTTCTCGGGTTTCAAGTCCGCATATCCAATAGTAGGCGATGTACCCGCTCCAAAAACTCTATATGAATAAAGATTTGAAAGTGAAGGGAGTTGATAAAAATGACCATAGGAAAAATGAAGAATACCCTTATCCGTTATGGGAAATGCGACGCCTAAACGAGGCGATACAGTTACTTTTGCGGGTGCTGTTTCTCGCTCCCCTGTTGGATCTAACAAATTGATGGGATAGTCACTATTGGGATTGAAATAATCGTATCGTATCCCGACATTCATAATCATACTTTCGTATTCCAATTTGTCTTGGATGTAAGCCGAAGCAAAGTCCGCATCACCTTCGTAATAGGAATGTGTTGGTGAGCCATTTGTGTCCAAAACAGTTGGCTCTCTAAAATATAATCCATCATAAAGAATAGTATAAGAATCAGAATTTAATTTATCGTTTTTAATATCGATTCCCATTTTAGTTTCATGATGTTGACCAATTTGAGTTGTCATATCCCACTTCATACCATAGGTTTGAGAATTCGTATGAGTATTATCCATCTGAGCACCACCCAATAAAAATGTTGCAGAGGCTGGAGATCCAATAATCTTGGATGTTGAAACATCTTTGTATTCGTCCAGCGTTTCATAAACATACTTTTTGAACTCTGTATGATTCTCGTAAATACTTATTTCATAAAACATTTTCCCAAGTGAATGATTCATGCGAATCGAATTTCCACCTTTGGTAGAATAATTATTATACGTTCCATTTGGATTAAATTTATATGTATGTGTATAATTTTTGTATTGCCCATCATAATAAAGCGTTTGAGTCGATATTTTTAAAGTAGGTGTAAGGCGCAAAGTCAACTTTAATAGTCCATTGACGCTACTTGATGGATTCATCGCCACATAGGCACTATCACCATTCATTTCGACATAATAATTATCACTATCAGAAAAATTGGCAGAGTCACTCGGTAAGTGTTCACGGATTCCATAGTAATAACCTTCATTACTACTCATTTTTCCACTCACATTAAATGTTAATTTTCGTCCAATAATGGGGCCTGTAACACCACCCTCAAAGACGGTATTTGCAGACATACTAAAATCATCAATGTTTGGGAAAATATCATTATTTTTGGAAATTCTGTCACCCGTATAGAACGAAAGATTACCTTTAAATTTATCACCGCCTTCTTTAAGTTGAATATTTACAATACCACTCATGGCATTGCCATATTCAGCATTAAAAGCACCTGATACGACTTTCATTTCCTCAAGTGATTGATTAGAGATACTTATAGCGCTACTAAATGCAGTCGCAACGGAAACGCCATCAATATAATACCCAACTTCGTTGGAACGTCCACCACGAATATGGATTGCACCATCTGCGCCTTCATTAACGCCTGCTTGTGTCGTTAACACGCCATAAAAACTTTCAACCGGCATGGATTTAATTTCTTCGGCAGAAGTAACCCTTTGCGAAGACGTTAAGTCTTTTTGAACTAATGGTCTTTTAGCAACGACGAGAACCTCATCGCCTTCAAGGATTTGAGAAGACATCTTGTAGTCTTGAACAGTCGTATGATCCATACTAAAACGAACATCTGTAAATGTCAGCTTTTGATATCCCATATAACTTGCGGATACCGTATAATACCCAGGAGGAATATTTAAAATCATAAATCGTCCATCAATGTCTGATGATGCACCGATCTGTAATTCATGAACAATAATATTGACACCAATTAAAGGTTCTCCTGTGTCCTTGTCCGTAACAGTACCGCTCAATTTTCCAGAAGCTGCCATCAATTGCATATTCATTAAGAAAAATAGGGATAACATACATATCATTCTAAAATAATACTGTGTCTTCTTCATATAAATGGGTTCCTTATATTCTCGTCTTTTCATGTTGTGCATTCATTATAATTCAGAAATGACTGATTCAAATATGAATTGCAAATATTGAAGTATTGTTAACTATTTTTATGTTTAGATAGGACTAAGCAACCAAATCATTCGATAAAAAAGGAGTCATTTTGACTCCCTTTTCATTTGCTTCATTCGTTTTGAATAAAAAATTATTTTATGCCAATGATTACATTCCCGAACAACCCTTTGCGCCAGATTTACATCCTGATGCACCGGGTGCACAATCTTTTGCTGAAGTTTTTGGTGCCATGTCAGTTGAGCAACAGGCCGTATCATGATTCATTGATGACATATTTGAAGCGCTTGATGTTGAATCTTTAGCCAGACGCATTGGTTTTAATTCCATTTTGCATTCAGGACATTTTCCTGGATTATCGGAACGTATATGACTATGAGTTTCCATTGGACAACCGTAATATTCCATTTTGTCAACAGATGTCACAACACCTTTAACCATTGTCATACCGCATTCAGGACATTTCCCAGCTTCGCTTGCGTGTACATGCTTATGGCTATCCATTGGACATGTGTAATAAATGGTTTGCTCACCGGATGCAGAATCCTTGCTTTCCATCGCATGCATATCATGATTGTGCTCAACTTTTGCGTCATCTTTTTTTCCACATGAAAAAACAAATATTAAAGCAATGATGCCTATAGTTAGTTTAATCGTTTTCATTTTATTCTCCTTTTAGAGTGATGTTTTGAATGATAAATTTTCATTCGTTAGATTAAAAAAAAATAGCGATGTTGCTAGTCTAAAATTTATTTCAATTGCTTGACTGTTTTGGGAAAACATCATTTCAATATTTTCCGTTCTTCTCTCGATGAATACGAAGAGCGAAATCATTACAATCAACATACCACCAAATGATGGAATCGCCATTGGAATCATCACATCTGCTCCCCTTCCAGCGGAACTTAAAATAGGAAGTAGTGCAAGAATGGTCGTTGCCGATGTCATGATAACGGGTCGAATTCGTTTTTTTCCCGCATGTACAACCATTTCTTTTACTTCTTGTCGTGTTGATGGCTTTTTCTCAGCGAATTCAGCATCAAGAATTGTACTCATCAATACACCATCATCCGTCGCAATCCCAAATAATGCTAAAAATCCGACCCAAACTGCTACACTCATTTGTATAGGATGTATTTGAAATACGTCACTAAGATTAAATATATTGAGAAACCACGTTGTATTATATAGCCAAAGCATCACAAAACCACCTGCCCATGCAACAAAAACACTGGCGAAAACAATGATAGTCGTCGAAACTCGGCTGAACTGAAGATTGAGTATGATAAATATGATAGCTAAAGCAATTGGGACAATCAATTTCAAACGCGCCATAGCGCGAATTTGATGTTCGTAGGAACCGTAAATGTATAGATTAGTCCATTGGGTATAATCAATATTCTGTCATTAATATTTGGGTAGCGTCAAATTAATTGGGTCTGAAAGGGCCTTAATGAGTTGTGTGTTAAAGAGTTATCCTGTATTATCTTCTTGTCCTGAGACAAACGAAAAAAAACGATGTCCCAAATGTGGTTCCCTTCATACAAAAAAGAAGGGGTTTACACATAAAACGTTAAAGACATCACGGGGTATAATCCCGCATAAACTGCAGCGCTATTATTGCCATGCTTGCACAATAAGTTTTACAAGTCAAGGTTGTCAAGAGCGCCGTTATCCCAGTAAGAAACAACAGCAAGAAGCCGTCTTAGATTATGTAGCAGCAACCAGCACTTTACGGGAAGTCAGCTATCGTTACCATGTGAGTCATCAAACAATTATAAATTGGATGATGCGCTACAGCTCAGAAATAAAAGCGGAACTCCCGCAACCCAAGACATGGAGTGGATATATTAGTTTTGATGCTAAAGAGACAAGTGTATCGGGGAAAAAACGCATCCTTCTTTTTGCATTAGATTCCTATACAGGTTATCCCTTTGATTATCATATTTCAATACAAGAAAATACCGAAGCAACCCAAACACTCTTAGAAAAAGTTGGGAGTGTCAAAATTCAAATTCGCTTGTTGCTCTAAATGTAGTCACAAATAAGCTTGTAGCGGGTACAATCATTCATATTTCAATTGATTCAATCCAGATAAAAAAGACTTCAACCCCTGCGTAAATTATACTGAACAAAAATATGCAAGTTTCAGTACTCAATAAATTTATCGTTAAAGTCGCCATAGTAATGCCTATAATTTGAGCATTAAAGACTTATATAATCGTCGATTCCCTTACTTTCTATTATTTGTACCCGGAACTGGACTCGAACCAGCACGATCTTGCAATCACTAAAACCTGAATCTAGCGCGTCTACCAATTCCGCCACCCGGGCATTTTATATTTTGTTTCTTTATAAAATGTTGTTTCGTCATGATAAAAAACTTAATGAACTTTTTATTAAAAACAAGAGTCCTAATTGCACAATTATTATTAAAGGGCTACTCAAAAGTAGGATTGCCATTTTTGTACTTAGTGGCCGATTATTATTATTATTTACGCTGCGAAAAGTTATTAGAAACGCGAGTGCTAAAATGCCATAACCAAACGGAGCGATTACAGGCGTCCCTCCCCAAAGTTTAAACAGTGGTGTTTCATTCCAATGCACCATTCCAAACTGACTTGCAAAAGTTTCAATCAAGAATGAGATACTCATCATAACAACGAATAAATACTGATAGGCCTGTTGTTTTTCATTTTTCCAATGAAGCATTTTTGTTCCAAGGATATTCTCAGTCCAAACCATTGAGACATAAAAAAAACTCGACCAAAATACAAACATGATAATTGGAATGCTATCTACGACTATTGTGAATTCGCCATAGGTATAAAGTGGCAGGTATGTTGAAACCAGCCATTCTCTAAAAAAGCCTAGTATTCCTGCACTCACCCAAAATAATACACTAAGTTCTTTGCCTAAATATTTAAGAGAGTGCCAGATTAGTAAAATTGCAATAAATATTACTGAAATTTCAGTTAATAAAATCAATTGAAGGGTTTTTCCCTTTTTAATTCTCGATCAAATTTCTTTGAGACAGAATAAATTCCCAATAAAAATATAGGGACATTTGCCCAAATATATGAATAATTTTCGTAATATAATTCAGACAAAACAGCTATCGTTAGTAGCAAATCGATGACGAAATATGGAATATAATCGTATAACTTAAGTTTCATCAGAACGAGGATTTAAGTACGCCATAATAGGTCGCAGAAAATAAAAGAAGGTGTTAATAAACCACGATGCTAATCGCATTTGTCGTGGTCGAACTAATTCGGGTTTCTTAGCAACGATGCTTAATTCAATAGCTTTCACGACATCTATGACGGGCTGCAATCGATAGATTTGAAATTTAGAGCGCCGATTAAAAGATGGATCATCGAAAAATTCCGTTGCAGTGCCAGATGGATAAATAACACCCACATGAATACCATCGCTTTTAACTTCATGATACAATGCTGTAAAAAAGGCGCGCATTGCAAATTTACTGGCACTGTATCCAGCAAAATTAGGGAAAGCTAGTAATCCGACAATTGAAGAAATGGCTATGATGGATCCAGATTTCTGAGTTTTCATAAATGGTAAAACTGCTTTTGTCGCATAAATACTTCCGAAATAATTAACCTGCATCAAATTTTCTAATATGTCGATGCTACTTTCACCAACGTCTGCAAAATGGCCATAGCCTGCATTATTAATGAGAATGTCAATTCTTTGATATTTCGATATTATATCTGAAATCGCAAGCTCAACTTCATTCCGAATAGAGACATCTACGGTGTAATAATGAGCTTTACCTCCCCCTTCAGAAATATTTTTGCATAGTTCAATGAGTTTTGCTTCGCGTCTTGCCATTGCAAAGATAATGGCACCTTTCTCAGCAAAATATTTAGCTGTCGCCTCTCCTATGCCACTTGACGCCCCTGTAATCACAATAATTTTATTATTAAATATCATTGACTGATAATTTCATAAATAAACACACCGTTATGAATGTGAAATCCAAAGGTATTATGATCAATTTTGGTCATGGAGGGTCTTACCGTTGTCCAAGCAGGTTTTTTAATGTCATCTATAATTTCGCCTGTATTATTAATAATTTGAAGATGAATATTTTGGTAATACGTCAAATCATTTTCATTTGTCAAGACATCAGCCATCAGTAGAATTATAATTGAATGTTCAGGAAATAAAGCAATATCTAAAATTGTATTTGTACTGTCTAAAGGTAAACTTCGTATTGATTCACCATCAGCAACGTTTATAATCTCAATATTTTTTTCATAGCGAACAGCTAGTTCATTTTCATCTGAAACAAGCATATCATTTCTATCAACTGGAAATCTGGCTATAAACTGTGAGCCATTAAAGAGCAATGTCTCCTCGTTTTCGTTTAATTTCGATTCAATCAAAAAATAGTCAGAATTTCTAATCCTTCGATGTCCATATATATCGCCTTTATATTTTTCCATTCTCAGAGGATTTAATCGTGAATCCGTAACTAAAACAAGAAATGAGTCATTGCGTGTCGGAGAAGTTCTAGCATTCACCGAGAAAAATAGGATTTCTCTTTTTGATCTTAATAAAAATGCCTCCGAACCTGAGAACTTAGGCCACGACACTTTATCATCTTCAAGGGATTCACTTAAGAGTGTATCATTCATAAAATAAAAGGAAACGTTGGGTTTGGAACGATCTGTTTCAAACAAAATACCAGGATCCGAAAGTTGAAAGGAAGGTTCTTCTCTGAAAAGGAAAAAGCTCTTGGCAAAAGCGTATTTGTGCTTCCCTAAGCCATCAAATATTTGAAATGATAAAATACCCGCTGGTGGTACGGATTTGTAATCGTATTGCTTTTCCATGATTGCGATTGATGCATTTTTTGGCGATTTTAGAATGACTTGCGTTTGATTGAATGGGTACTTTTCAATGATTTTTCCAGATTTATCAAAGAATTCAATGCGGTTGGAGCGTAGCATAAATTGAATGGGAAAATTGTCCATTGATTCGCGAAATTCAACTTGAAATATGGGTTCGTCATAAATCCAAGTTGCATAAGGCTCAACTTTAATATCCAATGCGAACAGGAAAGTTGGAATGCATGCAATAGCATATAATTTTAATAAGGAGCGTAGCATTACGCCGAAAATAATTCGTGTCGGCTTATCTGCTAACACTATTTAAAACAAATATCCGTTATTATAGACTACTTAATAACGAGATTTCCATTTCGAACCCAATCAGATATGCCATATCGCATGTTGTAAACTCTCGAAAAACCATTGTCTAAAAGAATTTTTGAAGCGACAGTTGAACGATTGCCCGTAGCACAATAAATTAAAATCTCTTTATCTTTGAATTCGTTGAGTCCATTTAAATTTCGTTGAATATTTTGAACTGGAAGTAATTGAGCATCCTTAATATGACCACTATTAAACTCATTTGGAGTCCTAACGTCAAGAATCAGTACTTCTTTCGTTCGTATCATTTCTTTGGACTCATCGGCAGTAAGCTCTGTGTAATTGGATTTTTCGAATTCAACAACATTGATGGTTCCCGTAAAGGGTCCAAGGGTAAATTTATAGTTGCCCGCGATTTTCATTTTAGTATATGAACGCTCCGGAGCATCATAATCGATGATTTGTTCTATTTCTAAGGCTGGGATTAAAAGTGAGAATTTACCTTTTTGTCCATCAATAATAAATTTTATATAATCGCCTCTATAAACAGTAAAATTATTTTCATTACTTGATAGTGTTATTTCGCGATAGCCATTAACAACGTTACCTGATATTGTTTCAAGAACTTTTTCGTTGCAATTTCCTAAGGTTAAAATGATGATATTTAATAAGATGATGCCTTTTTTAAACATATATACTCCCTTTAGTGCAATTGATTAATCATAGGCTCATAAAATGGATATCAATATCCTTATGACAACAATTATTTAACAACAATAGTTAACAATTGTTAATTTGTAACAAATATGAACTTCTTGTGTCAAAACATCTGTGATATACAAATAATTTGAAAAAAATAAATATTGGAGAACAAAAATGTTACGGACAAATCTACAACACATCACATCTGAAGATGATTTTAAAGACGTGATAAAAAATAATGAAAATGTCATGATCTGTTGTGGCAGAATGGGACCGATGTGTCTACCGGTTTATTCAGCTATGAGTGAAATTAAAGATACCTATCAAAATGTAGCTTTTTTTTTGATATGGAATTTGATGCTCCTCATTCACATGTTATTCGGAATCATCCCATGTCGAAAAGTTTTATGGGATTACCCTTTACATATTACTTTAAAAACGCCGAAGCTGTGGCTGCTACGACCTCAATCCAATCAAAAGATCAAGTGACTGATATTTTGGATCGTGTTTTCTAAATAATCTATTTCTTTTCCCATTCTAGACTCCTAATTATTTGTAAGTATTTCATTTTTTAGGAGTCTTTTTTTTTCACAGTTTTGGCATTGGAAGGAATACGCAATTCCAAAACAATCTTAGTTCTCCCTATTGATTTAAAAAATAGTTTTAAAACAATATTCTTTCTTGATTCTAAAATATTTGAATCTATATTCTATACGTAATGTCACTTAATAGACTATATTCGTATATTACTAAGCTATATCGTAAACATCATGAATAACATGATATTTGAAAAACAAACACATATTATTGAAGCATCTCAACGCCTATTTTTTAAGTACGGTATTAAACGCGTAACGGTTGAAGACATTTGTAAAGAAGCAAATGTTAGCAAAATGACATACTATAAATATTATAAAAACAAGAATGCCATTTTAAAAACGACTCTACAATTAATTTTTACGGATGCTGAAACTAAGTTTCGCGATCTAGTAGCATCAAATCAGACGACTCAGTCAAAATTTGAAGCCATCATCAAAATGAAAATTGATGCTCTCAATCAATATTCTACACAATTTATTGAAGAATATATGAGGATGATTCCCGACCAAACGAAGGATATTGAAATTTTTTCTAAACTGATGTATGAATTGTTGGTTCGAATTATTGAAGAAGGAAAAGCAAAGGGGGAAATTAGTAAATCGGTTAATATTTCATTTATTCTCATGATGCTTGATAAATTTCAGCAATTTGCTGAAGACCCAAGCATAAAAAACTTCTTTGGTCAAGACTACATTCGAATGGCAAGTGAAATCACCCGACTATTTCTTTTTGGAATTATTGGTTCACCAGACTATGAATCTAAGGGCTAACATGATTAACCATATCATTTCAAAATCAATATCTCTCGTCATTATTTTTGCTATTCAATCCTTTGCTCAAGATTTTTCATTTCTAGCAACAGCACAAATGAAATCAATACTCTCTTCTCGAAACGAATCATCCCAAGTCATTAACGTTCGTTATGCGCCACATCTTACATATTCAATGCCTTTTAATAGTATACTTATAAAGACTGAATTTATTTATGATATGAGTTTCTTTGCTTCTTTCGATGAATATTTGAGTGTAACGACACAACATACTTTAAAACCGTATCGAGCAAGTATGCTTATTCAAGCTGACCAATATATGGTCGGTTTAGGGCTACAACATATTCGATTTGGGTCAGGCCGGATATTGCGTCCCCTTATGTGGTTTGATCAAACAAATCCCAGCGATCCCCTTGCTTTAGTTGAGGGTGTTGATGCGATTCAAGCGAAGTTTTATTTACCTAAAAATATGATGATTCAATCATGGGTCATTGTTGAAGATCAAGTCAAAGGGAATGAATTTTTCCCCTCTGACCCAAAACATCTTGAATTGGGAGGCCTATTTCAAGGAAATACTTCACTGTTTGAGGCAAGCATCATTGCCCATACTCGTTCTTTTATTATGTATGAAGAATCATTTAAAGAATCACGCATTGGTTTTGATATTTCGGCAGATGTGATTGTCGGTCTTTGGGCCGAGGTGATGTTTAAAAAACAAGACTCCCCCTATTTACTATTCCCCTATTCTCAGCAAATGATGCTCGGAATGGATTATTCATTAGCGTATGGGAACGGCATTCAAATTATGGGGGAAACAATGTCTGTAAGCTCAGGGACATCTTTTTCAGCACCAAAAAGTTTTGATTTATTCGCTTTCCAATTGAGTTATCCAATATCATTTTTGGATTCATTCTCGTTATTGAGTAGTTTTTATAAAACGAATCAAAACTTTACGCATTATCTTATTTTCACTCGAACCCTCGATTATTTTAGTTTTTCTTTAACGGGTGGATTTCAACATCTTAGGAGTAATTTTTCTGTGAACAGTATGAAAGAAAGCTCTCAAGTGTTTGGAACTATCCAATACAGTTACTAGGATTTTATTGATGAGTCATCTAGCGACAGAATATTTTTATTTAATACTGAAGTTGCTATAGTTTGACGGACACATCGAGAAGAAGTATGTTGTACGCAAA
>ERZ890510.1172-NODE-1172-length-17754-cov-6.841573_pt1 | contig 17754 bp, 22 predicted proteins | sample MGYA00521265_ERZ890510 | MGnify/ENA primary metagenome ERZ890510 (study PRJEB32303, sample SAMEA104408624) | aquatic metagenome | biome: Brackish water; feature: Chemocline; material: water | place: Baltic Sea | collected 2014-10-26T21:54:00 | depth 110 m ...
AGTATCCCGAGTGGGCGGGCCAGGTGCATTTCTGGACGACCTTCATCGGCGTGAACCTGACGTTCTTCCCGATGCATTTCAGCGGCCTCGCCGGCATGCCGCGCCACTACGTCGATTATCCCGACGCGATGGCGCAGTGGAACTACATCTCTTCGCTCGGCGCGTTCCTGTCGTTCGGTTCGACGATCTTCTGGCTGATCTTCGTCGTGTTCGGCACCCTGCTGTATGGCCGCAAGGTTGGCGCCAACTATTGGGGTGAAGGTGCCACGACGCTGGAATGGACCGTGGCTTCGCCGCCGCCGTTCCACACCTTCGAGGAACTGCCGCACATCTCTCCGACGGCACACCCCTAGGACCGGAGCGGAGGCGCCCCAAGAAGGCGCCTTCGCCTTGAAGACGATGAGCGATACGACGCACGGTACCCTGACGACGATTGGCGACGGCACGTTTGTGCCGGCGCGCGTGCGCGACTATGTCGACCTGCTGAAGCCACGGGTGATGTCGCTCGTGGTGTTTACCGGGCTGGTCGGTGTTCTGATCGCTCCCGCCCATCTGCATCCCTTCACGGCAGCGCTCGCGGTGCTGGCGATCGCGCTGGGCTCCGGCGCCGCCGGTGCCATCAACATGTGGTACGAACGTGACCTCGACGCCCTGATGGCGCGTACCCGCAACCGGCCGTTGCCGGCGGGCCGTGTCGCCCCCGACGATGCACTCGGACTGGGCGTGCTGCTGTCGATCTTCTCCGTCCTGCTGATGGCGGTCGCGACCAACTTCGTCGCGGCAGCGCTGCTGACGGCCGCGATCCTGTTCTATGTCTTCGTCTATACGATCTGGTTGAAGCGCCGCACGCCGCAGAACATTGTGATCGGCGGCGCCGCCGGCGCCTTTCCGCCGATGATCGGCTGGGCTGCCGCGACCGGCGATGTCTCGGCCGTCGGGTTGGCGTTGTTCCTGCTGATCTTTCTGTGGACGCCGCCGCACTTCTGGGCGCTGGCGCTGTATCGCAGCGACGATTATCGCCGCGCCGGCGTGCCGATGCTGCCGGTGGTTGCCGGGCCGCGCGAAACCAAGCGCCAGATGCTGATCTACACGCTGCTCCTCACGCCGGTCGCGCTGGCGCCAACCTTGCTTGGCGCGGTCGGCTGGCTGTATGGCGCCGTGGCACTGGCTATGAGTTTCGTCTTCATCGGCCATGCTGTTGCGGTGTGGCGTGCCGCCGATGATGCGACCGGCCATGGTCCGGCACGGCGAATGTTCCGCTTCTCGCTGCTTTACCTTGCCATCCTGTTCGCGGCGCTGCCGCTCGACCGGGCTTTCGTCGGATGATCGAGGCCATGGTTGAAGATCGTCGCCCCCGCGGTACCGACTTGAGCGGCGCCGACTTGCGCCGCCGGCAGCGCGGCAAGAATCTGGTCGTGGCGGCGTTTCTGCTTGTGATGGCTCTTGCGTTTTTTGCCCTCACCATCGTGCGGATGGGAGACAAGCTGTGAGCGCGGGTGATGCAACAAATACGCGGCTTGCCCGCCGGCTTGGGCTCGTGGTGGTCGGGATGATCGGCCTCGCCTATGCCTCGTCGCCGCTCTACGACCTGTTCTGCCGGACCACGGGATTCGGCGGCACACCGGTCGTGGCGCAGCAGGGCGAACGGACGGTACTCGACCGGACGGTGCGCGTGCGCTTCGACTCCAATGTCGACACCAATCTGCCGTGGCGCTTCGAACCGCTTGAGCGCGAGGTCAAGGTTCGCCTGGGCGAGGAGCGGCTGGTCCACTATCGCGTGACCAACGTGTCGCAGCGCCCGATCGTCGGGACCTCGGTTTACAACGTTACGCCCGAGCCTGCCGGCCCGTGGTTCAACAAGTTACAGTGCTTCTGCTTCACCGAGCAGTTGCTGCAACCCGGGCAGTCGCTTGATCTGCCCGTCGTATTTTTCGTCGATCCCGAGATGGACAAGGATCGGCGCTACGACAACGTCCGCACCATCACGCTCTCCTACACTTTCTTCGAGGCGAAGACCGAGCGGGCTAAGATATTGCTGGGCGGCATTCCCGCCAATGGAACCGGAAAGGGTGGATGAATATGGCCGAAGGCGCTCCGAAGCATCCCTATCATCTCGTCGATCCCAGCCCGTGGCCGGCATTGGGGGCTTTGGGCGGGTTGTTGCTCGCCCTCGGTGCGGCCCTCGGGATGCATCCCGACATGCTGGGCAAAGGCGTCGAGGAAGCCATCAAGCCGTTCAGTTGGTGGATCGTGGCGCCCGGCTTCGCGATCATCTTCGCGGTCATGTTTTGGTGGTGGCGCGACGTCATCGTCGAGTCGCGCACACACCACACGGCGGTCGTCCAACTCGGCCTGCGCTACGGTATGATCCTGTTCATCGCCTCGGAGGTGCTGTTCTTCGTGGCATTCTTCTGGGCGTTCTTCGACGCGTCGCTCTATCCCAACTCGCCGGAGATGCCGGTTCGCGCGGCGGCCGACGGCGGCGTCTGGCCGCCCAAGGGCATCAGCATCATCGCGCCGTTCGATTTGCCGCTCATGAACACGCTGATCCTGCTGCTCTCGGGCACCACGGTCACGTGGGCTCATCACGCCATTGTCGAGGGCAACAATCGCGACGCCGTGCGCGGTCTGCTGCTCACAGTGGTCCTCGGTGCCTGCTTCACCGGCGTTCAGCTCTACGAATATCTGAATGCGCCGTTCGGCTTCCGCGAGAATATCTATTCATCGACCTTCTTCATGGCGACGGGCTTTCACGGCTTTCATGTCTTCGTCGGCACGACTTTCCTGGTGGTGTGTCTGTTCCGCGCGATGGGAGGTCAGTTCAAGCCCAAGCAGCACTTCGGCTTCGAAGCCGCCGCCTGGTACTGGCACTTCGTCGACGTGGTGTGGCTGTTTTTGTTCTTCTGCATCTACTGGTGGGGCGCGGGCAAGGCGCCGATCGCGCTGCACTGACAGTCTGAAACGGACCATATCTGGAACCGCCGGGCGCTCCCCGGCGGTTCGCCTTTTGGGAGCATGAGATGGCCGAGTGGCCACGCCAATCGCCGCCCGATGTTGCCCTGCGCGGGGCCTGCCCGCGATGTGGTCGCGGCCGGCTGTTCCGCGGCCTGCTCACCGTCGTCGACCGCTGCTCGGTCTGCGACCTCGATCTGCGCGGCAACGATGCCGGCGATGGACCTGCTGTATTCGTGATTCTGGGCCTTGGCGCCATCATGATGATCCTCGTTTTCTGGGTCGAGTTCCGGTTCGAGCCGCCGTGGTGGCTCCACGTTCTCATCTGGACGCCGCTTGTCTTTGTGCTGGCGGTATGGCTTCTGCGCCTCCTGAAGGGTTTGCTGATCGCCCAGCAGTACACGCACCGCTCGACGGCATTGAACGACGAGTAGGGGAGTCAAAATGGTCAGGTTGCGGCCCGCCCTGTGGCCAACGCTCATTTCACTGCCGATCCTGGTGCTGTCGCTATCCCTGGGCATCTGGCAGATGGAACGGCGCGAGTGGAAGCTCGATATCCTCGATCGCCTGACGGCGAACCAGGCGGCAGCGCCCCTGACGCTCGACGAACTGCTGCGCGGCGACCCGCTGCGACATGAATACGGCCGCGTGAAGGTTGTGGGCACGTTCTTGCACGACAAGGAATTCCACCTTGCCGCACGTAGCCTCAAGAACAAGGTTGGCCTGCAAGTCGTAACACCGCTCAAGACCGACGACGGGCGGATCGTGCTGTTCGATCGCGGCTGGATTCCCTCGGAGAAGAAGGAGCCAGCGCAGCGCACCGAAGGCCAGGTCGCCGGCCGCGTTGAACTCACCGGCATTGTCCGGCGCTCGCAGATCAAGGGCCGGTTCGTGCCCGACAACGCACCGGACAAGAATGTCTGGTTCCAGGTCGACGTGCCGCTGATGCGCCAGCTGGCGGGCGCTTCGCCTGATCCCAGGCTCGATACCTTCTTCCTCGAAGCCGACGCCGCGCCCAATCCAGGCGGCGTGCCGATTGGCGGCCAGACCCGGCTCGATATCCCCAACGACCACCTGCAGTACGCCATCACCTGGTTTCTGATCGCGCTGGCGCTGGCCGGTGTCTATCTCGCCTATCACTGGGAGAACGGGCGGCTGGATATCGGTGGCAGGACGAAGCGGAAGCCGTGATCGCCAACAATCCCCCCAACGCCTCCTATGCAGAACTGGAACGCCGCTTTGCGCGGCTGAGCGCGGTCAATCGTGCAGGCGCCATCCTGAACTGGGATCGCTCGACCATGATGCCGGACGGTGCGAGCGAGGATCGCGCCGACCAGCTCGCAACCCTGAATGTGATCGCCCACGAGATCATGGTGGCGCCTGACATGCCCGACCTGCTGGCATGCGCGGAGGCGGCGAGTGCGACGCTCGATCCCTGGCGTGCCGCCAATCTGCGCGAGATGCGGCGATCCTGGGCGCATGAAAGTGCCTTACCGGCCGACCTGGTCGAGGCGCGCTCGCGCGCCACGTCTGCCTGCGAGATGGCGTGGCGAGAGGCCAGGAAGAACGCCGACTTCAAGGCTCTGCTGCCGACGCTGGGCGAGGTACTGGCGATCACGCGTCGGATCGGCGAGGCCAAGGCGGCTGCATTGGGCGTGTCGCTCTATGACGCCCTGCTCGACGAATTCGAGCCGGGCGGACGGGCCGTTCACATCGATGCGCTGTTCGACGAACTGCGCGGTTTCCTGCCGGATCTGCTCGGCCGCGTGCTGGACCACCAGCGCAGCAAGCCGGCACCGTTGGCACTCGACGGGCCGTTCCCGGTCGAGGCCCAGCGCCGCCTCGGCGAGGAGCTGATCCGCATTATCGGCTTCGACTTCCATCACGGCCGCCTCGACGTGTCGGCCCATCCGTTCACCGGTGGCACGGCCGACGATGTGCGCATCACCACGCGCTACGACGAGGCCGATTTTTCCCAGTCGCTGATGGGCGTGCTGCACGAGACCGGACATGGCCTCTACGAGGCGGGCCTGCCGCGCGACTGGCGGCGCCAGCCGGTCGGCAACGCGCGTGGTATGGTGCTGCACGAAAGCCAGTCGCTGCTGATGGAAATGCAGGCTTGCCGCGGCCGGACCTTCATCGACTTCGCCGCGCTGCGCATGCGCCAGGCTTTCGGCAAGGGCGGCCCGGCCTGGACGGCCGACAACATTCACGGCCTCTACACGCGCGTGGCGCCGGGCTTCATCCGGGTGGATGCTGACGAGGTGACCTACCCGCTGCACATCATGCTGCGCTACCGGTTGGAGCGCGCCATCTTGGCGGGAGACCTGGCGCTGGCGGATCTGCCGGGCGCCTGGAACGATGGCATGCGGGAGTTGCTGGGGGTGGTGCCGCCCGACGATGCACTGGGATGTCTGCAGGATATTCATTGGCCGGACGGGGGATGGGGCTATTTCCCGACCTACACCCTGGGCGCTCTGGCGGCGGCCCAACTCTTCGCTGCCGCCCGCGCGGCCAATCCAGGCCTGCTCGCGTCCATCGGGGCCGGCGATTTCGCTCCCCTGCTGGGCTGGTTGAGAGAGAATGTGCACGCCAAAGGCTCGGTTGCCAGCACCGACGAGATCCTGACGACGGCCACCGGCTCGGCGCTCGGCGTGGCCGCCTTCAAAGCGCATCTGGAAAGCCGGTACCTCCCGGCGTAAGAAAGAGCCATGCTCGACCTCCGGCCCAACTGCGAATGCTGCGACAAGGACCTGCCCAATGGCGCGTCCGATGCCATGATCTGCACCTACGAGTGCACTTTCTGCGCCGACTGTGCGCGAACCCGCTTGGACGGCATTTGTCCCAACTGCGGCGGCGATTTGGTCAAGCGCCCGACCCGTCCGGAGCGCATGCTGGCCAAGCATCCCGCTTCGACCAGACGTGTCCGCAAGGATCACGCGGCCTGCCGCCAGGTCGCCTAGCCGGAGCCTGATCTTGCGTTACATCAGCACCCGCCACGGCTCGCAAGGCAGTCCTGCACCGCTCGGCTTCGAGGACATCATGCTCGCGGGTCTGGCTCGCGACGGCGGCCTCTATCTGCCCGCCGAATGGCCGCAGTTTTCCAAAGCCGAGATCGCCGGGCTCAAGGGCCTGCCTTATGTCGAGCTGGCCTTCCGCATCATGCGGCCCTTCGTCGGCGATGCTTTCGACGAGGCGGCTTTCCGCCGCCTGATCGGCGAGGCCTATGCCTCCTTCGAGACTCCGGAGGTGGCCCCGCTCAAGCCGTTGGGCGACAGCGGCCTGCATCTGCTCGAACTGTTCCACGGTCCGACGCTCGCCTTCAAGGACGTGGCGCTGCAACTCCTCGGCCGGATGCTCGACCACACGCTGACCGCCAGGCGCCGGCACGCCACCATCGTCGGCGCGACGTCGGGCGATACTGGGTCGGCGGCCATCGAGGCGGTGCGCGACCGCAAGACGATCGACATCTTCATGCTGTTCCCCAAGGGGCGCGTGAGCGAAGTGCAGCGCCGACAGATGACGACGGTTCTGGCGCCCAACGTGCACAACATCGCCGTGCAGGGGACGTTCGACGACTGCCAGGACCTCGCCAAGGCTTGCTTCAACGATCTCGCCTTCCGTGACCGGCATGCGCTGACGGCGGTGAACTCGATCAACTTCGCCCGCGTGATGGCGCAGATCGTCTATTATTTCTGGGCCGCCCTGAAGCTCGGCGCGCCCGAGCGGCCCGTCGCCTTCACGGTGCCCAGCGGCAACTTCGGCAACGTCTATGCAGGCTATGCCGCCAGGCAGATGGGGTTGCCGATCTCGCATTTCGTGGTCGGCACCAACAGCAACGACATCCTGGCGCGCTTCTTCGAGAGCGGCACCATGACGATGACCGATGTCGTGCCGACCTTCAGTCCGAGCATGGATATCCAGATCTCGAGCAACTTCGAGCGTCTGCTGTTCGACCTCTACGACCGCAACGGCGTGACCCTGGCCGATGCCATGACCGCCTTTCGCAGCACCGGCACGCTCAAGGTCGGCGCCAATGCGCTGGCAGGCGTGCGCGCGCTTTTCGACGCCGGCCGCGTCGACGACCCCGGCACCTTGGCCGCCATCGCCGACTGCCGCCGCCGCTTCGGCGAGACCATCGATCCGCACACGGCGGTGGGTTATGTCGTGGCCCAGCAGCATCGCCGCGATCCGGCCATTCCCATGGTCGTGCTGGCGACGGCGCATCCCGCCAAGTTTCCCGACGCCGTCGAGAAAGCGACCGGCGTACGGCCGCCCCTGCCGGGGCGCCTCGGCGATCTCATGGACCGCGCCGAGCGCGTCGACGGGCTGCGCAACGATGTCGATGAGCTGAAATCCATGATCGACCAACGCCGGGCGATGGCTGTCGCACCCGCCACACGGAGCAAGGTGCGCACATGAGCAGCGTCAAGGTAACAACCCTCGGCAACGGCCTGCGCGTCGCCGTCGACGAGATGCCGGAGGTCGAATCGGCTTCCCTCGGGATCTGGGTCGCCTGCGGCACGCGGCACGAGAGCGCCGAACTGAACGGCATGGCCCACATGCTCGAACACATGGCGTTCAAGGGCACCAGGACCCGCTCCGCCCGCGCCATCGCCGAGGAGATCGAGAATGTCGGCGGCAGTCTCAACGCCTACACCGGCCGCGAGACCACCGTTTACCATGCCTCGGTGCTGAAGGAGGATGTGGCGCTGGGTGTCGAGATGATCTCGGACATTCTGCGCAATTCGGTGTTCGATCCCGACGAGTTGCAGCGCGAGCGCGGCGTCATCCTGCAGGAGATCGGCCAGGCCCTCGACACGCCCGACGACCTGATCTTTGACCAGTTCCAGGAGACCGCGCTGCCCGGCCAGCCGCTCGGCCGGCCGGTGCTGGGCACGGCCGAATCGGTCGAGGCAATCGGCCGCGACGATCTCTTCGCCTATCTCGCCCGCCATTACACGGCTTCCAACATGGTGCTGTCGGCGGCGGGGCGCGTCGAGCACGACCGCATCGTCGACCTCGCGGAAAAGCATTTCGGGTCGGTACCGCGTACCCCCGCCAATGCCGTCGCGCCGGCGCCACTCAGCTATGTCGGCGGTGATGGCCGCGTGACCCGCGTGCTCGAGCAGGCGCACATCGTGCTGGGTTGCCAGGGCATCGGCTATCGCGATCCCGACTATTTCGCGCTGGCCATCTATTCGACGCTGTTCGGCGGCGGCATGTCCTCGCGCCTGTTCCAGCGCATCCGCGAGGAGCGGGGACTGGTCTACGGCATCCACTGCTTCAATACCGCCTATGCCGACGGCGGCCTGTTCGGCATCTATGCCGGCACCGGCGAGGACGACCTCGGCGAATTGGTACCGGCGGTGTGCGAGGAATTCGTGAGTGTGGCCGACACACTCAACGAGGCCGAACTGGTGCGGGCGCGCAACCAGATCAAGGCCGGCACCCTGATGGCGCTGGAATCGAGCGGGGCGCGTTGCGAGCAGGCGGCGCGCCACCTCATCGTCCATGGACGGCCGATTCCCTACACCGAGATCGTGTCGCGCATCGAGGCGGTCGACCAGGACGCCGTTCGCCGCGTCGCGCGCCGGCTTCTGAAGGGTGAGCTGACGCTGGCCGCACTCGGCCCGATCGACGGCCTCGAACCGCTCGACCGGATCGCCGCACGCCTCGCGGCCTGAAGGATCGGCGCGGCGGGACTCAGCGCCGCTTCAGCCTGAAGCGCAGCAGATGCAGGTGGTTGGACCAGAAGCCCCAGCCGGAGAATTTCAAATAGCGTTCGTAACGTCGGGTCTGCTCGATGCCGACCAGAGCCACGGCCTCGGCGCGATGGGCGCGCAGGTTCTTCGCCCAGATATCGCAGGTCCGCGCATAGTCGACACGGTCGTTGCGTAGCCGCTCGACCTCGAACAGACCGTCGGTTGCCGCAAAAACGTCACCGACACGCGGCAGATCGGAGTCGGGGAAGATATCCCTCATGAACGGAATCGCTGCGGCATCCAGGTTAGGGTCGCCATAGGCGATCGTCTGCAGCGTCATGCGTCCGTCCGGCCTCAACCAATCGCGGCAACGCGAAAAGAAATCGCGATAGATGGCGATCTTGGTCGCCGAGTCGTCGTCCGGCTTGGTGAAATGCTCGAAGGCGCCGATCGACACGACGGCGCCGTAGGGCTCGGCCGGCTTGTGATCGACCCAGCTTTCCAACCGGATGTCGAACCGAGGTGGCGGGCTGCCGAAATTCGGCATGTCCCGGGCGATGGCATCGCGCGCGAGATCGGCCTGGGCATCGCTCAGGGTCAATCCGACACCGTGAACGAGGCGCGGCCCGCCCTCGGCCCGCGTCGCGGCGGCCGCGCGCAATATGCCGCCCCAGCCACAGCCGACGTCGAGGACGGTGTCGGTCCGGTCGGCCCCGGAATGATGCAGGTGCCAGGAAATCTTGCGCCGCTGGGCGTCGGCCAGCGAGCCGGTGTCGTGCTCGTCGCGCCACATCGCCGCCGAATAGGTCAGCGTCTCGTCGAGCCAAAGCCTGTAGAAGTTGTTGCCGACATCATAGTGCGCACGAATAGCCGCCGCGGATGCCCCGGGCTCGGATGCTTTGGTCTCGTCCAACGGGTGTCCAATCCTTACTCGTCCGTAGCACCGACCTTAGGCCGCCTTCGCGACCTCCGCAGCAGCAGCTTTGTCGCGCGGCGGCACGCCGATCGCGGCGCGTTCGATGACCTGCTTCACCTCGGCGCTTCGGCGTCCGATCTGGTAGCGCAGCCCGGTGTACAGACTGACCGGGAAGGGCATCGGGGCATTGAAGTCGATGATCAGCACGACGCGGGTCTGGTCGGTCTGGTTCTTCACCCAATGTTCACGCGTGTCGTCGAACACCAGGGGCTCGCCTTCGGTCCAGAAGAAATGGTGCCCGCCGATCTCGATCCAGCATTTCTCCGGCTCGGTCGGCACGATCAGCGGATAGTGGAAGCGCACCACGCCGGCCGCCGAGCCGCGATGGGGTTCGATCTCGGCGCGGCCCGCCAGGATGCTGAACAGCGCAGTATGGACGCCGGGGATCTTGTTGATTGCGGCGATCGTGTCGGGCACCACGGCGGTGTTTTCCGCGATGTCATGGCCCCACAGCTTGATCAGGAATGTCCGCCAGGCCCGGCCGGGAACATAGAGGTCGCGCGGATGTACTTCGTGCAGCGCCGGAATATCTTCGTGGTGACTCAACAGGTACTGCAGGTCGGCCTTGATCTTGTCGTGGCTCTTCTTGAGTTCGGCCAGCATCGGGAAGACCCTCATCGCATCGTCGCCGGCCAGCGGCAGCTTGGGCATGCTGCGCAGGATCATGTCGGACATCTTGAGATTGAAGTTCTCCAGCGGCTGCTGCGGCAGCCAGATGTTCTTGGTCAGATAGAAGCGACCCTTGTGCCCGACGCCTTGAGACTCACTTCGCATGATCGAGATCCTGGCAGGATGAAGTCCGGTACAAATTCATACTCCCGAATTGCCTTTTTAAGGCAGGGCAATTGCCGCGTCAGCCGCGACCGAGGGTCTCAATTTCCTACGCCAAACCTCGGAAAACATGTCACAATTCTAAACCTGCGTTACTATGGCGCCAAGATGTTCCGTTTTGCCGACGTCCCGTTGTCGCTGTCGGGGATGACCCGGATCGCCGGCCGGCGGGTGTTCCTGCGCGCGCCGTCGATGGACGATTGGGCCGAATGGGCCGAGTTGCGGGCTCGCAGCCGGGCCTTTCTCACACCATGGGAGCCGACCTGGCCCGAGGATGCGCTGGGCCGCGACCATTTCCGCCGCCGGCTGCGCCAGCAGGTGCGCGAGTGGCGGTCCGGCGAGGCCTATGGGCTGTTCGTCTTCACCAACGACGGCCGCCGGCTGGCCGGGGGCATCAACCTCAGCAACGTCCGGCGGGGCGTCGCCCAGGCCGCGGCGGTCGGCTACTGGATGGGCCAACCCTATGCCGGGCAGGGGCTCATGACCGATGCGCTGGGCGCCACCCTGCCATTCGTGTTCGACGATCTCAGGCTGCATCGCCTCGAGGCGGCCTGCCTGCCGCATAACGAGCCCTCGAAAGGGGTGCTCACCCGGGTCGGCTTCCACGAAGAGGGCCTCGCCCGCCAGTATCTGCGCATCAACGGCCAGTGGGCCGACCACCTGCTGTTCGCGCTGCTGCGTGCCGACTACGACCAGATTCAGAGGACGCCCCGCTAGGCGGGAAGGAGAAGGCATGCGCAATCTCACCCCGACCACCATCACCCAGGCTTTCGCCGACTATGCCCGCAATGCGCCCTCGGCGCGGGCCCGCTCGTTGCTCGTTGGTCTTGCCGGCCACCTCCACAGCTTCGTGCGCGAGCACAAGGTCACCCAGGCCGAATGGGGGGCAGCCATCGACGCCCTGACGCGCGCCACACAATTCACCGACGACAAGCGCAACGAATACATCCTGTTCTCCGACCTGCTCGGCGTGTCGTCGCTGGTCGACATGATCAATGCCGCGCCCTCGGGCACGCCGTCGTCGGTGCTGGGGCCGTTCCACATCGAGGGTGCCCCGGAGCTTGCCAACGGTGGCGACTTGTGGCGCGGCCAGGTGGGTGAACCGCTGGTGGTGAGCGGCCGGGTGATGGACGAAAAGGGCGCGCCGGCCAGGGGGCACGGTGTTGGCGCTGTGGCAGAACTCCGGCAACGGCCTCTATGCCCAGCAGGACAGAGACCAGGCGCCGACCAACTACCACGCCCGCCTCAAGGTGGCCGACGACGGCAGCTTCGCCTTCTCGACCGTGCGGCCGGTTTCCTACAAGGTGCCCGACGACGGTCCTGCCGGCGACATGCTGCGCGTACTCGGACGCGACGCCTGGCGGCCGGCGCACCTGCACATGATCATCCAGGCCCCCGGACACCGGCCGCTGATCACCGAGTTCTTCCCCGAGGACGATGAACATCTCGACGGCGATGCCGTGTTCGGCGTGCGCGCCGGCCTCGTCCTGCCGTTCTCCCGCGCCGTGGACCGTGCCGCTCTGCCGGCCGTGCTCGCGGCGCGCGACAGCCTGCCGATGCCGGTATGGTCGGCCACCCTCAACCTCGCCCTCGCGCCGGCTTGATGCGGCTGGTCGCAGCGCGCGGCGTCTCCAAGGTTTTTGCCAACGGAGTCCGCGCCCTCGACGGCGCCTCGCTCGATGTCGGGCAGGGCGAGTTCCTGAGCGTGCTGGGCCCGTCCGGCTGCGGAAAATCCACCCTGCTGCGCATCGTCGCCGGCCTCACGCCGCCGAGCGCCGGTGCCATCGAATGGCCCGCCGGCAAGACCGATCTCGGCTTCGTCTTCCAGGAACCGACGCTGATGCCGTGGGCGACGGCGCTCGGCAACGTGGCCCTGCCGCTCAGGCTGGGCGGCGTGGCGCGCGGCGAGCGCGAGGCGCGGGCGGCCGATGCACTCGGCCACGTCGGTCTCGCGGGCTTCGAACACACCTGGCCGCGCGAACTGTCGGGCGGCATGAAGATGCGGGTGTCGATCGCGCGCGCCCTGGTGACGGCGCCGCGCCTGCTGCTGATGGACGAACCTTTCGCCGCCCTCGACGAGATCACGCGCCATCGGCTCAACGCCGACCTGCTGGCGCTGTGGGAACGCACGGGCTTCACGGTCGTGTTCGTCACCCACTCGGTGTTCGAATCGGTCTTCCTGTCGCAGCGCATCGCCGTGATGGCCGCCCGGCCGGGCCGTGTGCTGTCGGAAATCGCGGTCGACGCGCCCTATCCGCGCACCGCGGCCTTCCGCACCTCGGCGGACTACGCCGCCCGCTGCCGGCTGGCTTCGGCGCAGCTGGCCGAGGCGATGGCGGCATGACCATGCGGAGCAACAAAAATGACCTCATGCTGAGGAGCCGTGCGGAGCGCGGCGTCTCGAAGCATGAGCTTCAGACACGGTGCGCGTGCCCATGCTTCGAGACGGCTGCTTCGCAGCCTCCTCAGCATGAGGGCGTGGTGATTGCGAGGGTGGCAGCATGAGCGCGAGGTTCGTCGCGCCAGTCGTCATGGGCCTGCTGATGCTCGGCCTGTGGGAGGGCATCGTGCGGATTGCGGAGGTACCGCCCTATGTGCTGCCCGGCCCTATCGTTGTGGCCGAGACCCTGGTGTCCGACTGGGGCACGCTCGCGCCGTCGCTGTGGATCACGCTTGAGATCACCCTTGAGGCGCTCGCCGCCGCAGTCGTGGTCGGCGTCCTGCTGGCGGTGCTGTTCTCGCTGTCGCGCTGGATCGAACTGTCGCTGTTTCCCTACGCCATCATCCTGCAGGTGACGCCGATCGTGGCGATCGCACCGCTGATCATCGCCTGGGCCAACGACGTCGAGCTGTCGCTGCTGATCTGCGCCTGGCTGGTGGCGTTCTTTCCCATCCTGTCGAACACCGTCCTCGGCCTGCGCTCGGTCGACCATAATCTGCTGGCGCTGTTCGAACTCTATGGCGCCGGCCGCTGGAAGACCCTGATTCACCTGCGCCTGCCGGCCGCTCTTCCATACTTCCTGGGGGGGCTCCGCATCTCGGGCGGCCTGGCGCTGATCGGCGCCGTCGTGGCCGAGTTCGTGGCCGGCACCGGCGGCAGCGCCTCGGGGCTGGCCTGGCGCATCCTCGAAGCCGGCTACCAACTCAGGATCCCGCGGATGTTCGCCGCCCTGGTGCTGATCTCGGCTGCCGGCATCGCGATCTATCTCGCGCTGTCGCTGCTGTCCTACCTGCTGCTGTGGCGCTGGCACGAAAGCGCGATCAGCCCGGAGGGGTGAGGCTGGCTTCGGTGAAAGCTGCTGCCGCCTGCCTCGCCAAGGAGGACGGCGTGTCGCTCAATCAATGGATATCGGTGGCCATTGCGCAGGAGATCGGCGTGGTCGAGACGGCGGCGGCCTTCCTCAAGCGGCGCTCCGGCAGCGCGCGGCGCTGCCGGCTGGCGACGAAAATCAGTCTCCGGTTCCGGTGGATCGTACTCGCATGCCATTACAGTCCACGTCATCGCCCCCGGTGATCTGGCGCCTCTGATGCGCGCGCGGTGGCGCGCCGAAGCGGCTGGCGTAGGCGCTGACGAAGTTCGAGACGTGGTTGTAGCCGACGCGGAAGGCGACCTCCTTGAGCGCCACCTCGCCCGACTGCAGCGCGATGCGCGCATGCTCCAGCCGCTCGCTGCGCAAGGCCTCGAAGGCGGTGGTGCCGAACAGGGCGCGGAAGCCGGCGTTCAGCCGCTTTTCGGTGAGCCCGACCTCGACCGCGATCTCGCCGAGCGACGGCGGATTGCGCATGTCGACCAGCAGCCGCTGGCGGGCGGCTTGCAGGGCGTCGCGTTCGGCGAGCGAGAAGCCGCGCCGCCGCCGCGGCAGCGGCCGCCGCTCTGCCGCCGTGATTTGCGCGGCCAGGAGCTGCAGCACCGCGCCCTCCATCGTCAGCAGGCGCAGCGGGCCGTTGAGGCCGCGCGCGAACAGGCTCCCGGCCAGTCGGCGCATCGACCGGTCGCCAGGCATGTCGACGATGCGGCATCGCGATGGATCCTGGACCAGCAGCGGCTGCAGCACGCGCGGCACATCGCCATCGAACAGGCGCACGACGCGTTCGAGGTCGAGCGTGTAGCCGGCCGACTTGAAGAGCTTGCCGGGTTCCAGGCGGTAGGTCGCCCGCCCCTCGGGGCTGCGGAACAGCAGGGCGTGCTCGGGCGAGGCATGAGTCCACACGTCGGTGGGGAACTCGATCTCGGCCTGGCCGACGATCGTCACCTGGCTCGCTATCCAGTGGTTGTCGCGGCGATCGCTGCGCGGCTCGATCGCAACCTCGCGGCGCGTCTCGACGTCGGTCAGAAACACCCGCATGGTGGGGGCGATATCTACCCGTTCGATGGTCGCCCGCCACTGCGCATCGTCGGCGACCATGCGCTCGCCTACGGTGAACCGCCGTTCGAGGCTCGCGTCACGCAACAACCAGCCGATGTCGGCCACGCGTACTCCTCCGCAGAGTGCAAATAGACAGTGCAGTTACTTAGCATGTGCGAAAAGGTCGCGCGCGCCCGATCTGGCGACCCTCGCGCATAATTGGCCGGCGCGCATAGGCCGGCGTCGTTGCAACCGTGGGACTTGACCTCGACAGTTACCGCACGGCCCGTGCGATCCGGTGGGCGGCGAGGAAGGCGATTTGCGGGCGATTGGTCAAGTTTGCGCTGTTCGGCGCCTGAGCTGGCGCGGCGGCCTGACGGCGATCCTGCTCGCCGGCACGGCGCTGTCGCCGGTCGCCGCCGGGGCGGCCGATTTCGCCGTGACCAACGGCAGCGACAGCGGCGCGGGCTCGCTGCGCCAGGCCATCTTCGACGCCAATACCTCCGGCGGCACCGGCAACACCATCACCGTCAACAGCGGCCTCACCATCGTGCTCAGACAGTCGTTGCCGATGATCACGGCCAACGTGACGGTGGTCGGCAACGACGCCACGCTTAACGCCGACAACGCCGGCCGGGCGTTCTTCGTCAACAGCGGGGCCAGCGTCAGCCTGACGAATGTCACGGTGGGCAGTGCCACGGCGACCGGCGGAACGGGCGGCAGTGTTTCCGGCGGCGGCCACGGTGACGCCGTTCGCGCGGCTGCAGACGGTGGCGGTGTCGCAGTACGGCTTCACCGAGAGCGGCGCCAACTCCTTGAACCTCGGCGTGGCGCAGCAGAACACCACCTCGGTGCGCAGTGTGCTGGGGGCCGACATCACCGTCGGCATCCCGCTGGCGGCCACGGGCACGCTCGACGTGGTGCTGCGTCTCGGCTGGGCGCACGAATATGCCGACACGACGCGGCCGATGACGGCGGCCTTCGCCGGCGCGCCGGCGACGGCCTTCACCGTCTACGGCGCCAGCCGCAATGTGACGCCGCGGTGATCGGGCTCGGCCTCAACGCGGAGGTTGCCGACACCACCTCGGTCTACCTGCGCTACGACGGCGAGATCACCGGCCGCGACGATGCCCACACTTTCTCCGCTGGATTGAGGATGACATGGTGAGGAAAACGATACTCGTGGCAGTGGCGCTGTTTGCGGCTGTGCCGGCGGTCGCCCAGCAGGGCGAGTGGCAGGGGCCGTTCACCGTCACCGCCAAGTGGGGTCCGTTCCTCGACGTCGAGGGCATGGTCGGGAACAAGCGCAGTATCGGCGAACTCGACCTGTTCGTGCCGCTGGGCCAGAGCGAACGGACGCTGCTGTTCGCCGATGCCCGTTTCAAGGCCGACAATCAGGAGTCGCTGGAAGGCAATTTCGGCCTGGGGCTGCGCCACATGTTGGCGGGCGGCTGGAACGCCGGCGCCTACGGCTACTTCGATCGTCGCCGCACCCCGACTTTCAACAGCTACAACCAGCTCACCTTCGGCGGCGAGATGCTGGGCACCAACTTCGACCTGCGCGGCAACACCTATTGGCCGATCGGCCAGACGTCGAACGTCGTCTCGAGTTCGGCCGGCGGGCCGGCCACGGCCGCGGTGTCGGGCACGTCGCTGCTGGTGACCTTCCCGGGCATGAGCACGAGCACCGAGTACGCCATGGCGGGCTTCGATGCCGAGGCCGGGGTGCGCGTGCCGATCTTCGACACGACCGGCCCCTACGACCTGCGCTTCTATGCCGGCGGCTACCGCTTCTCCGACGGCATCACGCCGGTGGTCGCCGGGCCGCGCCTGCGGCTGGAATTCACCAACTATCGCATTCCCGAACTGTGGGGTGGCACGCGGCTGATGACTGGCGTCGAATACCAGTACGACGACGTGCGCGGCAGTCAGGTCTTTGCCAGCCTGCGCCTGCGCGTGCCGCTGCAGGCCGAGCCGCGGCGCGGCACGCTCACCTACCAGGAACGCCGCATGACCGACCCGATCGTGCGTGACATCGACATCGTGGCCCAGGTTCAGACCGTGACGGCGCCGTCGGTGACCGAGGCGGCGACCGCGACGGCGGCTGGCAACACGCTGGCCGTCGTCAATGCGGCATCGACCAGCGGCGCCAACCTGCAGGCGGCGGTGACCGGCGCTGGGGCGAACTCCACCATCGTGCTCTCCGGCACCTTCAACACCACGACCACCACCACGCTGCAGGCTGGCCAGACGGTGGTCGGTTCGGCGCCCATTGCCGTGCGTACCGCCTCGGGTCGCAACGCCACCGTGACGCCGTCGGGCGGCGCCACCATTGCCAGCACGGTCGGCGGCTCCACCAATCCGGCCGTCGCGATGGCCAGCAACAGCACGCTCGCCGGCATGACGATCAGTCGCACGGCCGGTGGCGGCTTGGTCAATCCCGTCGGCGTCCACGCCGACGGCGTGAGCGGTGTCACCATCTCGGGAAACACGATCACGACCACCTCGACCGGCGCCGGTACGGCATTTGGCGTGCGAATTCTTAACGGTGCTTCGGGATCGGTGACCAACAACACCATCACCGCCACCAACACCTCGACCGGCATCGCGATCGCCGCGCAGGTGGCTGGCGGCGGGGCAAGCGCCACGGTGAGCGGCAACACGCTGAGTGGCACGGGGACTCCCGGCCGAACCGTCGACCTCGTCGGGCCCGTCAGCGTGAGCGGAACCGGCAACGTCGCGGCCAGCGGCACCTGCACCACCAGCGGCGCCATCACCGGCTCGATCGGCTTCACCAACGGCACGACCTGCCCGTAGAAATACTTGCAAGTTTAGCAATAATATGCTAAGAAATTTGGTAGGCTGGCGCTGGGTTCGCGCCGGCCATTTCTTTGGCCATGCCCCGCCCGGCGCGCCCGCCGGGTCAACTCCTACGAGGAGCAGG
>ERZ890510.1175-NODE-1175-length-17740-cov-4.982132_pt1 | contig 17740 bp, 12 predicted proteins | sample MGYA00521265_ERZ890510 | MGnify/ENA primary metagenome ERZ890510 (study PRJEB32303, sample SAMEA104408624) | aquatic metagenome | biome: Brackish water; feature: Chemocline; material: water | place: Baltic Sea | collected 2014-10-26T21:54:00 | depth 110 m ...
TATCTTCAATTTGAAATACTCTCCCCTCAGCTATAACTGAAACTGAAGATATGAACCAAAGGGCTGTTACAATCACACTATTTTTAATTGCTCTCATTGAATTTTTCCCAAAAGTTCTTTTCTAGCTTTTTCAATATCTTGCAGAATATAATCTTTTTCCCACAATTCATTAAAATCATCACTTCGTTTTTCAACATCATCTTTAATACGCTCAATCCACCTTAGAAAATATCGAGCGTCTTCTGCTGCATATTGGGGTTTATTTTGCACCTCAATCCAAACAGGATTAGTCGTCGCATATGTATAAACATCCTGAACAAAAGGATTTGGTTTTTCATCAATCGCCCGCAGCAAAATCCAACCACTTTTTTCAATGGCTACTTCAAATTCTCCATCAAATTGATAAGGATTTTTTTCCACATCAATGCGCTGTATGACGTCACCGTTTTGGACTACTTCCAATCGATTCACAGGAACAAAAGACCTTAAAGAAAGGCGAAGAACAGCCGTTCCTCCTTGCTGAGAAAACTGAACCACCTCACCCGGGCCAATAAGGTTTTGTTTATTTTTTTCAGTCACAAGAAATCCTAATTGCGGCCCATTGGTCACAAAACCATTACCCGTTTTAATGGCATATTTTAACGCTTCAGGATCATCCGCTTGTGCTTTAAGATAGGTTCTATTCAATCCAACAGGCCCTCTTAATGAGGCATAATTTGTCATAACATCGGTTCCCGCGCCTGCGGCAAGATGATATCCTAAATTTAGAAACTTATACCAAACATTCGCAGTTTGTTGATGATTGGCAAAGGATACAACTTCGAGGAAATCTGTCCTACCCGCAATCACATCCAACGGTAAACTATGGGATAAAATCTCCTCTGCATCAGGATCTGTATCAGGAACCAGATAGAAAGGATGGACATATCCTACAACAGCGCCTTGTTGATGGGCAAGACCACTCATGACGCCGTTCGTAGGATAAGGGGAGGCAAGGGCCGTATGACGATAACTGGTAAAGTCAGGGGTCAAAAAATGATCATTCTGATGTAAAAAACTCATATGCCCCCAATAACTAGAGTGAAATTCCTGCCCTTGATAAATTGTCACTCCGTCAAAAACATCTGCTGTTGTTTTAAACTGACCCATATCGGGAATGCGCTGCTCTTTATTAACAAGCAAATTATAGACGATATCCACTCCCTCTGCTTTAGCTTGTTTGGCTAATCCTGCTACTGATACTTTGTACTGACCACCATAATTCATATGAGCGTGCAAATCTCCATTAACATATTTGCCATATTCATCAGGCAGAGCAAACGAGGAAAGCGTAAGATTTACATCTTGTTCAGTACCACTAGCCATAATTTCAGTCTGATCAATTCGATGTGAAAAACCGCTAGAAGCCATGATCTTAACGTGGCCTTGAGGTACCTCAACCGTACATTTTTTATAGCAGTGAAAATAGTGATTTTCATGACTGGTATTTTTGCGATCAAAAAAATCATCGCCATGGATTAAACTGTCAGACGGTGCATAATGTCGATCATTAACCGCCAGAACCATCACTCGTCCGTCCAATTCATCGCCTTTTTCATCATGCAAGGAAATTTCAATTGAAACCATTGGCGATTTAAATATTTTTTTGTTCGCCACTATCATTTTACGGGCGCCACCAATGACAGTATGGTACCAAAGCGTCAACCCACCCGTTTCATTACTGGTATAAATAATATGTTTATCATCCGCCGACCAGCGAGCCATTTTAATATCATAATCACCAAAGGTTAATGGAAGTGGCGACAATCCCTGTGTTGTTGTCAACCAAAGCTGATGCCATTGACGCCCTTGATAACTGCTATAAAGCAATCTTTTGCCGTCATGGGCCAGTTCTGGTCGCGCGGCCCATGTGGTTTCCTCAACCAGAATGCGTTTTCGATCTTTAGGATTATCAACAGCAACCGACCATAGATCACCAGACCCCCACGCAACCTCATCGTTTGAAACATAATAAAGTCTACGACCATCCGCTGACCAGCTTGGATTAATAGCATGATCTACTTTTGAATAATAATATCTGTCCAGTTTACTTTTGTGCCCAACGACTATTGGTTTAATATTTTTCAATTCATTTTGTTGAAAATTTGCCACATAAAGTCCAAAATAACCATCTTCCTTACTAGAAATAAATGCTATTTTAGTACCATCAGGGGACCATCTTGGCTCTACATTAACAGCTATACCATTTGTTAGGGCATTTTCTTTACCCGTTTCAAGATCAAGAAGTATTAAATTTAAAGCATCATTATGCTGACGCGTGAAAATAACATATCGACCATCACGCGACCAATCCGGTTGATAATCATAACCCGGCCCTTGCGTTATTTGATAGGCTGTATCCTTATCAATATCCTGACGCCAAAGAGATCCCATCATACTATAGATAACCGCATCGGCATCAGGGGAAAAACTAGCCGCAGAAGGTCCACTTGTTAGCTGCGGCATATACATTTCCCGCCAATAGTAACTATGGGGGTGTAACACTTGGGATAAAATAGGGTCGCGATGTGTTTGTATTTGTAGCTGATTTTCTGGCGCGGAAGCGGCATTCATCAGCATGAATAGTGCCAATAAAATAAACAGTGATTTCATTTTTCGTCCTCATTCATTATTTTTTGATCAAATTCTAACTTAAGCGTCGTCTCCCCGCTTACAGCTTCAAAACCAATTGATTTATAAAAGCCTAAACCAGCCTCATTACCTTCATGTAAAGCGAGACGCATGTAAGTGGCTCCTCGCTCTTGTCCTCTTGCTATAGCCGCGCTGATAAGTTTTTTTCCTAATCCCATTGTCCGCGCTTGCGCTGATACAAATAAATCCTGAGCATAAAGCCCTGGCGTGCCGCGCCACGTGGAGAATTCATAGAAAAATAAGATTAAGCCAATGGGTTGGTCGTTATGCCAAGCCATAATCGCCTCAAAAGAAGGAGGCTGCGAAAAGCCAAATTTTTCAATATCCTGAACAGAACTTTTAAATTCATGGCTTTTGCCTAAATCAATAGCAAGCTCTTTAAGAAGTTCATAAAGAATGCTTACATCTTTTTTCTCGACGATCTTTAATTCTACATCATTCATTAGATTTAGGTCCTTATGTTATCTCGACCTTTTAATTCAAGAAGCTCACGCACTTCGGTCGGGCTCGCCACTTCATAACCTAATGCTTCAATGATCGTTCTGATCTTTGTCACTTGTTCGGCACTGCTTTTGGCAAGAACGCCTTCTGTATTGATTAAACTGTCTTCAAGACCAACCCGAACATTGCCGCCCAATATCACACCAAGGGTTGCCAGAGGAATTTGTTTAGAACCCGCAGCAACCACAGAAAATTGATATGTGTCACCAAGGAGACGGTCTGCGGCCGCTTTCATAGTCATTAAATTTTCAGGGGATGCGCCCGCCCCGCCCATAACGCCCAATACAAATTGCACATATAAAGGCGCCTTGACCAAACCTTGACGTAAATAAAAGGCAAGAGTTTCAATATGACCTAGATCATAACATTCAAATTCAAATCGCGCTCCGTCTTTATCACCAAGATCCGACAAGATGGTTTCAATATCATCATAAGTATTTTTAAAAACCGTATCCCGAGTTGCATCAAGTAAGGCCGGTTCCCAGTCATGCTGCCATTCCTTAAACCGATTTTTTAAAGTGAATATGCCAAAATTCATAGAGCCCATATTTAAAGAACACATTTCTGGTTTTATATGACGAGCCGGTGCTAAACGCTGATCCAAGGTCATGAGAGAACTACCGCCCGTGGAAATATTTATCACCGCATCGCTAGCTTGATGAATTTGCGGGATAAAGCCATGAAAATGATTAACATCCGCGCTGGGTTTACCATTTTCAGGGTCACGCGCATGCAAGTGGATAATGGCAGCACCAGCCTCCGCCGCGTCAATTGACGCCGTTGCAATTTCGGGGCCTGTTACTGGTAAATGAGGGCTCATGGTGGGTGTATATATTGACCCCGTTACCGCACAAGTGATGATGATTTTTCTTTTCATTTTTCGACATCCTCCCAGAATTTATGAGCAAAAATCATCAAATATACATTTTAGACTTGCTCAAATTATTTTTGATCCTTACATTATTGTAAATTATATTTTATAAATCAATCATAGTTTTAATGAATGATAACATGAAGCAAACTAATGATATATCTCGCTCTAACGGAGCAAATTCAATATCGGAAAATCTAAATCGTATTGCTTGGGATTTAGATTGGAATTTACTGCGCACATTCATGGTTATAGCACAGGAAAAAAGCATAACCAAAGCGGCTTTGTTTCTAAAATTAAAACAGCCTACTATAAGCAATGCATTAAGGCGACTTGAAACGAAACTTGACTGCCAATTAATCGAACGTGGGCCAAGGAATTTTAAAATAACCCATAATGGTGATGCACTCTTTCAAGAATGCAAAGAGCTATTTGGGACAATTGGACGTCTCCCTAACATCATTAATGAGCCCCACGAAAATATCCAAGGTCATATTAAAATCACCCTAGCAAGCCATGTTGTCACTCCTATTTTAGATGAAACTCTAAGCGAGTTTCATAAACTGAACCCCAACGCAACCTTTTCAATTTCAGTTAAAGGAAGCCAGGAAGTCGTTAATGATATTCAAGAAAAACAGGCAACACTTGGTATTTGCCTCTTAAGAGAGCCGTTAGAGGGGCTTGAAAAACAATTATTTTACCGCGAGTATTTCAGTTATTTTTGCGGCGCATCTCATTCCCTTTTTGGTAAGAAAAATATCACCATTGATGATCTTCGTGGGCAACAAAGGGTTACTTTTTATACGGATAATTTGGGCGACGTTCTCCATCCGCTTGCTGTTCTTCGTGGTAAAGTGCACCTTAGCGATACATTGACCGGCGTTTCAAATAACCTTGAAGAAGTGCGGCGCATGATTATGGCCGGATTAGGCATTGGCCCCCTACCAATCCATGTGGTTGAAAGAGACATTATAAATGGTCGATTATGGCGGCTTTTACCAGATAATCCCCCAACAGCTATTGATGTTTTCACCATCCAGCACCCCAAAGCGATTTTTAATTCAGCAGAAAAAGAATTCTTAAAAATGCTTAACCAAAAAATTCTTGCAACAGCTCTTATTGACCGCACGTACGGTGATAAAGCATAATATTATGAGAGGTAAAAACTTATGAAATCACATTTATTTTATCAAACCAGAGAACGTAGACCGCTTTTAGACCGTGCTGAAGGTATTTATATGTGGGATGTTACGGGTAAGAAATACATTGATGGTTCTAGTGGTGCTATGGTCTCAAATATAGGACATAGTAATAGCAATATCCTTAAGGCAATCCAAAAACAAATGGAAAAATCCACCTTTGGCTACCGCTTGCATTTTGAAAATGAACCTGCGGAAAAACTGGCAAAAAAAGTAGCAGAGCTTAGCCCTGAAGGTCATAATAAAGTGTTTTTTGTTTCAGGGGGTTCAGAGGCCGTAGAAAGTGCTATAAAACTAGCAAGGCAATATGCTTACGGTCAAGGGCAGACTAAACGTTGGAAAATAATTTCACGAAGCCCTTCCTATCACGGCTCAACTCTTGGTGCTTTATCACTGACATCCTATGCCCCACTCACTGAGCCATTTCAGCCTATGCTTGCCGATATGCCCAAAATTCCTGCACCTCAATGTTATCTGGATCAGGATGATTTAAGCCATGAACAAAGAGGCATCCGCTACGCAGAAATGCTACGGGATAAAATCATTGAAGTAGGGGCGGACACAGTGCTTGGCTTCATTATGGAGCCGGTCGGTGGTGCCTCAACAGGGGCGTTGGTGGCGCCAGACAGCTATTATAAACGCATTCGCGAAATTTGTGATGAATTTGACATTTTTCTGATCTATGACGAGGTCATGAGTGGGGTCGGACGAACTGGTAAATTTTTAGCAGCAGAACATTATGATATCAACCCTGATATTATCGCCACAGCAAAAGGATTTGGCGCGGGATACGTGCCTTTAGGCGCTCTGACAGCCAAACAATATATCGTTGATGGCGTTCTTGATAATGGCGGTTTTCAACATGGTTATACCTATGCTGGCAACCCAATGGCCTGTGCGGCTGGCCTTGCGGTGATTGAGGAAATTTATCAACAAAATTTAATGGAAAATACTCTCAAAGTAGGCCATGAACTGTTAAAAGGTCTTGCGGTTTTAATGGATAAATTTCCTTTCATTGGTGATGTGCGTGGCAAAGGGCTTCTCACCGCTTTTGAGCTTGTTAGTGACCGAAAAACCATGATGCCACTACCCGCCTCTTTAAATGCTTATCATCAACTTGTTGAGATTGCCTATAAACGAGGACTGATCATCTATTCAAGACGAACAAGAGACGGCATTGAAGGCGACCATTTTCTTGTTTGCCCGCCGATGATCACGAACTCGGATCAAATCGCTGACATTTTAAATATTTTAGAAGATAGCCTGCTCGAATTCGCCCGCAACTTTAAATTACCTATTATAAATAATTAGAGGATTACAAAAATGAAATGTGTTCTTTCCCCTCTGCAAAATAAACATTATCCCGAAGGTTTTCTCGTCAACGGGTTAAGACAGAAAAACCCTGAAACACCCGAACGGATTGACATATTATTAAAGGGCGCCCTCGCCGCAGGGCTCGAACAAGTTTGTCCCGACGATTATGGCATCGGGCCCATCGCCGCCGTTCATACACCTGAATATTTAGAATTTTTGCAAATGGCTTACCAGAGATGGCAAAGAATTCCAGATGCAGCACCAGAGATTACCCCCAATATTCATCCGACCAATCGAGACGGTGTCTATCCAGCCTCCGTTATTGCCCAAGCGGGTTACCATATGTCTGATGCTTCCGCCCCGATAGGCGCACAGACATGGCAAAGCGCACAACAAAGTGCTTGGTCTGCGGTCCATGCCAGCGAATTGGTGATGGCGGGAGATGATATGGCCTATGCTCTTTCTCGTCCCCCCGGCCATCATGCCGGCGCGGATATTGCTGGCGGGTTTTGTTATTTAAACAACACGGCCATTGCCGCAGAAAACCTTCTTAAAAAATTCAAATCTGTGGCGATTATTGACGTGGATTTACATCATGGTAACGGTACTCAATCAATTTTTTATCAGCGAAAAGATGTTTTAACAGTTTCTATTCATGCCGATCCGATACGCTTTTATCCTTTTTTCTGGGGCCATAGCGCTGAACGCGGGCAAGGCGCAGGACTTGGTTATAATTTAAATATACCCTTAGCGCGCGGCACTGGTGATGATGGTTTTTTAAAGGCTCTTGATAAAGCCATTAATCGTATCAATGCCTTTGCGCCAGAAGCCCTCGTCATTGCCTTGGGCTTAGATGCTTTTGAAGGAGATCCTTTTGCCGGTCTTAATGTTAGTACTGAAGGTTACGGCTTAATCGGCAAAGCCATTTCCAAACAATTAACCTGCCCAACGGTTATTATTCAGGAAGGTGGGTATGTTTGTGACGCCCTTGCAAATAATTTAACGGAATTTTTAACGGAATTTTTAACGGCGATAAGGTCAAAATAACATCTACACTTTGCCAGATCGCTAACACCTTCCCCTCGCCACTAAAAATTCACATTAAAGGCATTGATTTTACAATAAGAACTAGGCATAACAACTAACATTATAGACAGAATGATTGATCTACCTTCATTTTGTCAGCCATTTTATTGAGTGATTAAGGAGTTAAACTTATGGCGATAAAAGTATGTGCTTTGGGTGATTTTTTTCTTGCTCCAGACCTTTTTCCTGAAAGATTAAAGAAATTTTGCGGAGATAATATTGATCTTTCCGTTCATAAAATGCCGCCTGGTCCAATGATTTCTGGTGAACATGGTGATGCCATACGCGAATATTCAGGAAAAGAAGAACAGGTCATAGAATGGGCCGAGGGTGCCGATGCACTGCTTGTTCATATCGCTCCCATTAGCCGACGAGTAATTGAGGCTCTGCCTGATTTGAAATTTATCGGCGTTGGTCGAGGGGGGCCTGTTAATGTAGATCAAGCCGCACTTTTAGAACGAAATATCACATTAGCCAACGCCCCCGGCCGTAATGCCAATGCGGTAGCAGAATTTACGATCGGCGCGATCATTAGTGCAAGTCGTGAAATTACCAATGGCGCTATGGAAATGCGGGCGGGACAATGGTCAAGAGTACATTATCATTATGAAAATACAGGACTTGAAATTTCAGAAATGACCGTAGGTCTGCTTGGATACGCTCATATCGGTAAGATTGTCGCGCGACTGCTTAGAGCCTTTGGCGCCAAGGTAATATTTTATGATCCTTATCAAGAAGAAACAGAAGAAGATCGCAAAAATGGCATTAAAAAAGTTGATTTTGATACGCTTTGCCAAACCAGTGATACCCTATCCTTACATACACGTCTGACCGCAGAAACCGCAGACATGTGTAATGAGAGTTTCTTTTCAAAACTAAAACTAGGCTGTTTATTCATCAACACAGCCCGCGGAGAGCTTGTCGATCAAGCCGCCCTTTTAAAAGCATTGGACGCTGGATCCATTGGTGGGGCATGTCTTGATACTTTCAATCCTGAACCGCCCAACCCCAATGACCCATTGTTCAATCATCCAAAACTTCTCGCAACACCCCATATTGCTGGTGCCTCAAAAACGTCGGCCCATAATGCTATTGATATGATTAGCCAACAATTGGCCAAATGGATCGATCAAAACCGTACAAATTAAAGATAGGAATATCACAATGACCCAGAAAAATAATACCCAGACCCGCCAAGCAATCATCGATGCCTGTCTTTGGATGAATAGCTCAGGACTTAATCAGGGATCCTCTGGCAATATCAGTATCCGTACTGATGAGGGAATATTAATTACACCCAGCAGTTTAGCTTATGATGAAACCAACCCTGACGACATTATGTTGCTTCCTGGTGATGGTTTATCTGGTGAATTTATCGGTAACCACCGTCCTTCTTCCGAATGGAAATTCCACGCCGATATTTATGCAGAGCGCGATGATATCCATGCGGTAGTACACACCCATTCCACTTATGCAACGGCCTTATCAATGCTCAGACGGGACATTCCAAGTTGTCATTATATGATCGGTGTTTTTGGCGGTGATAGCATTCGTTGCGCAGACTATGCCCATTATGGCAGCGTTGAATTATCGGAGAATGCTTTAATCGCCCTTAAAGACCGCACAGGATGTTTGCTTGGAACACACGGCATGATCGCGTGCGGCGGTGATTTAAAGCAGGCCATGTGGCGCGCCGGTGAATTAGAAGCCCTTTGCCAGCAATATCATCTGGCCTGCCAACTTGGTGAACCTCATATTTTAACGGCCCAACAGATGGTAGAAGTCCGTGATAGAATGAAGACAGGCTATGGTATCTGGCCCAAAAAATAATCTTCATATAACAAAAACAGGAAGACAATAATGACTATTAATGAAACTATCCAAGTTGCAAACAGCCAAATGCCAACCATCGGGATGGGACTATGGAAGCTAGAACAGGATCAGGCGGCCAAAGCTGTTCGCGACGCCATTGCCATAGGGTATCGCCACTTAGATAGCGCCACTGATTATGCCAATGAGCTACAAGTTGGCGACGGCATTAGCCAAGCACTCGCAGAGGGATTATGCAGCCGTGAAGACCTTTGGGTTACTTCTAAATTGTGGAACACCGATCATCGGGCGGAACATGTACGCCCTGCGTTAGAGCGCACATTGAAGGACTTGCAGGTGGATTACCTTGACCTGTATCTCATTCATTTTCCCATCGCCTTAAAGCATGTCCCCCACGACCATCACTATCCTGCAGACTGGCTTTATGATCAAAATGATCCTAATGGAAAAATGCAGCTTGATGCGGTCCCTCTATCAGAAACTTGGGCTGCGATGGAAGAAATGGTTGAAGCGGGGCTGGTACGCCATATCGGCGTCTGTAATTTCTCCACGGGGCTTATTCACGATTTATTGACCTATGCGAAAATTCCGCCTGCGGTGGTACAGGTTGAATCACACCCTTATTTTACACAGGAGCCTTTATTGCGTCTTTGCCGTGAACGTAATATCGCCGTCACCGCCTTTTCTCCGCTTGGCGCCCTTTCTTATGTGCCTTTAAATATGGCAAAAGCGACCGACACAGTGCTCGAAGAGCCTGTGGTTTTAACCGCAGCGAAAAGACTGAATAAAACCCCTGCTCAAATAGTATTGCGTTGGGGCATACAACGTAATGTTGCCATCATTCCCAAATCCTCTAACCCAGAACGCTTGCGTGAAAATCTCCAGCTTTTTGATTTTAGTTTGAACGATCAGGAAATGGTGGATATTAGCGCCCTTAACCGTAATCAACGCTTTAATGATCCCGGCGAATTCTGTGAAAGGGTTTTTGGCGCCTTTCACCCAATTTATGATTAATAAGAAAAATCTATCCGCCATTCCATATGGGTATCATAGCGTCTCTTATTTTTTTATATTTTAGATAAAGGCCATCATAAAATATTACTAGATCAGGATCAGAGTCTAACCGTTTGGGCTCGCTCCCTTGCGCCAAGGCTTGCTCTAAGTCCGTAAAAAGTCCTGCAGCAACCCCTGCCATCAAGGCACTCCCTCTGGCGCAAGCTTCTTCTTGATCAGAAAGAAATACAGGTAAACCCGTACAGTTGGCAATGGTCTGGGCCCAAAATTGACTGCGCGCGCCGCCGCCTGCGAGAAAAAGACGCTTGGGGGCTTGTTGTTGTCCGCTATAACATGCCGTCAGACAATCTCGCACGGAAAATCCCACTCCTTCATAAACGGCTCTGGTCATGATCAGAGGGGTTGTTTTTTCATCAATTCCAGTAAATTGTGCCCGAGCCCCCACAGAATAAAAAGGAGCCCTTTCACCCGAAGAAGATATATAGGGATGATACATAATGCCGCCACATCCCGCAGGAACAGACTTTAATTGCTCCTCTATTTTGCTAAAGCTTTGATCTTTGTGAAAAAGACCATAGAGCCAGTCTAGGTTGGGGGTCGCGGCCATAGAGGCTGAGACATTAAGAAAACGCCCTGATATTGCATGAAGTTCTGAACCAGTACGCCCGTTAGGATCAGGGTTAAAAACATCGGACACCACCATATTACAGCCGCTAGTCCCTAAAATACTGCACGCATCACCAAACTTTATAGCGCCGCATCCTACGGCTGTAGCCACCACATCAAAAGCCCCTGCGCCAACGGGAGTTCCTTTTTCTAAACCAGTCATTTTCGCGGCCTCTTGCGTCACGGTTGCCACATAATCTGAAGGTTCATAACACTGGGGAAACAAAGATAAGTGCTTGCCAATATCCAAAAGACCCCATAATTCTTCTGTCGGTTCTGCTTTGATAATATCCAACAAAGAACTCGAAGCATCAGAGAAATCAGTGCCAACAATATTTGTCAATTTATACCTGATCCAATCCTTGCAAAATATCACAGAAGATGCTTTTTTCAACTGTTCTGGGTTATTGTCCCCCAGCCAACGCAACAGCACACTAGTCGCCCCGGGAAAAAGACTAGAGCCCGTAATGCGGCGAATATTATCATTGATTTTTTTGATTTCTTCCAAAGTCTTAACCATACCGGAAGCCCTAGTGTCGTTCCAGAGAATTGCCCGGCCAACTGGATTTCCATGTGCGTCAATTAACCAAAGCCCTTCCCCTTGACCAGAGACCGCAACACCCGCCACCATAGCTCCCTCTTCTCGTTGATTAAGCACGTCTTTAATGGTCGCACTCACATCTAACCAAAGTTCGTCCATGTCAATTTCTGAATGGTTTCCCTCACTATAGGGTTGAGAATCTCGCCAAGAACTAAAAGCAGTATTGCCCTTGCTATCAAAAAGAACAGCCTTAATACGCGAGGTACCAACGTCTATTCCTAATAGATATTGTTTTGCCATATTATGCTTCGTTTTTTAGTGTTATAAGAACGGGCTCGCCATATTCATCTAAGGCAACATCTCTGAATTTGGGCAAACCTGTGGCTATGGCGAGAATGCCAAAAACAAGAATCAGCATTGGATACCAACAATAAGGCGTTATATCCAAGGGCGAAATACTGGCCAAGGTCGCTGCCGTCAGCAATTGTCCGCCGTAAGGAACCATTCCTTGAACACCGCAAGCGAAAATATCCAAAAGGCTGGCCGTCCTTCTTGGGTCTATCTGGTATTTATTATTTAAATCCTTTGCAATAGGACCCGCTGAAACAATAGCAATGGTATTATTGGCAATAGCAAGTCCCAGAAAACTAACCAATATTGCAATGCTAAATTCAGCACCTTTTCGACTTTTAACGTTTTTAGTAAGATTAGATAAAAGCCAATCAACACCCCCATATGCTTTCATCAATGCGACAATCCCACCGATGACCAAGGCAATAACCGCCAAATCTTCCATCCAGCCCATGCCTTTTTGAATACTTTGAAGCATACCAAGGATGTTAAAAGCTCCCGAACCAAGCCCAACAACACAGGCAGAACTAATACCAATACCCAAAACTGTAATGACATTTAAGCCAAATAATGCAGAGAAAATAATCAGAAAATAAGGTAAAATGAGCCATAAATTATAAGAACCAAGCTCAATCATTGCTGATGTATCAAACTCGACAAACATTAATAAAATGAATGTGGTAATTGCGGCGGGTACTGCCACGATAAAATTGGCCTTAAATTTATCTTTCATCTTGACCCCCTGGGTTCGGGTAGCGGCAATTGTCGTATCGGATATAAAGGAAAGATTATCACCAAACATAGCGCCCCCGATAACAATGCCTAAGGCCAGAGGAACTGGAATACCAATATTATGAGCAAGGCCAATACCAATGGGTGAAATAGCCGTAATGGTTCCCATTGAGGTTCCCATGGCAAAAGAGATAAAACATGAGATCAGAAATAAACCAGGAAGAAGAAAATTCTTTGGCACAAATTTTAAAGCCCAATTCACCGTTGCATCTCGGGCGCCAATATCAATTGTCAGAGCATAAAAAGCCCCCGCCATAAGGAAAATCACAACTAATAAAATGATGGTTTTCTCGCCGCCACCTATACAAAATATATCCACCTTTTCACCAATGGAGAATTTCCTAATGCCGGGATTAAGTATCAATGCATATCCCGCCGTAATCATGAAAGCCACTAATATAGGCATGGCGGTAAAATCTTTTGCCACAATCCCAAAAACAACAACAAGTACCATAAAAAGTACGATCGGTGTTAGGCCAAGAAAATTCCCGTTTTTGTCATTATTCATTTATGTATTCCATCTTAAAATTACAGTTTAACCGTCACCAACTTTTGACCATTTTGGATTAATATTTTAATTAAGCTATCTTTCTTTCAGCTATTGTCAAGGGAAGTTGTTGAGAATAAAATATTTCAAAAAAATGTACTGACAGACAGCCTAGCCACTAGTGAAAATAAAGCTTATAGTGTCAATAATAGCTTTGATATTGAGGGATAAAACAATGACTAATTTAAATGAAATATTCAATACTCAACGCGTTAAAACTCGTACAGAGACCCCTCCTACATATGAAGAACGCCGCGCGACACTCACTAAATTAATTGACCTCATCCAACAACATGAAAACGACATTTGTGAAGCAATGCATCAAGATTTCGGCAATCGTTGTAAAGTTGAAAGCATGCTCGGCGATATTATTACCGCATTAGGGGGCTTAAAAAACGATCGCCGACATCTGAAAAAATGGATGAAGCCCAAAAAAGTCAAAACCACATTACAATATTTACCAGGATCATCACATATTGAATATCAACCTTTAGGAGTTGTCGGCATCATCGCCCCTTGGAATTATCCTTTTCTACTGGCAATTTCACCTGCGGCGCAGGCTCTAGCAGCGGGCAATAGAGTGATGCTAAAGCCAAGCGAATTCACACCCAATATATCGGCTTTATTGGCAAAAATGATCAATGAAAATTTTGACCCTGATTATTTTACAGTGATCACAGGAGATAGCCAAGTAGGTATAGAGTTTTCAAAGCAGCCTTTTGATCATTTATTTTTCACCGGGTCGACCCAAATCGGCCGTATGGTTGCCTTAGCCGCAGCCGCTAATCTTACCCCTGTAACATTAGAGCTTGGCGGTAAATCACCTGTTATTTTTAGCGATAATCTTAATCTGCAAAAACTTATCCCGCGCATGGCCTTTGGAAAATTCCTCAATGGAGGTCAGACTTGCATTGCCCCTGATTATGCCTTTGTCAAAAAGCAAAATCAGGATGAATTTGTAGAAATATTACAAAAAACCATCAAAAGTTTCTTCCCTGATGGCACTAATAGTTCGGATTATACTAGCATCATTAATGATCGCAATTATCAAAGGTTAAATCTATTACTGGAAGACGCAGAAGCCAAAGGGGCGAAAATCATCCAAATTGGTGACCAAGAAAGCCAATCCCCCCACAATTCACGTCAGTTTCCACCGACTATTATATTAAATGTAACCGACGAAATGGCCATCATGCAGCAAGAAATTTTTGGCCCGATATTACCGATTATGACCTATGATAATATTGATCAAGCCATAAAATATATCAACGACCATGAGCGACCTTTATCACTTTATTATTTTGGTGATAACAAACAAGAACAACGTCTGCTTTTAGATAAAACAGTCTCTGGTGGTGTTAGTATAAATGATGTTTTATGGCACATCGTTCAAGATAATTTACCCTTTGGTGGGGTCGGTGCTAGCGGTATGGGCGCCTATCACGGCCAACATGGCTTTAAAACATTCAGCCATCAAAAAGCAGTTTTTACCCAATCCAAATTCAGTACGCTTTTTCTACTTTTCCCCCCTTACGGAAAAATAGTTAAATCAATCATCAAATTAGTCAAAATGATACTGTAGCAAAACATTAGCTATAGTTTAGCCTTTTAGTGATTTTAACAGCCTTGTTTTTTTCGCTTCTAGGGCGGTAATAGACTGCGTTTTCACATGGCCAAAACCACGAATTTGGTCTGGTAGATTAGCCAATTTTAAGGCAGTTTGAAAATTATCCAAATTGAGTTTTGCCACGATTAGATCAAGCATATCATTATAATCTTCTATTAGCTTTCTATCCATCTTACGCTCATTAGTTCTTGCAAAAACATCAAAAGCACCGCCGCGCAATCCTTTCATTTTGCTAAGAATTTTAAACAGTATCATCACCCAAGAACCATATTCAGATTTGAGCGGTTGGCCCGTTGAGCGATCTTTCTTTGAAAATAAGGGCGGTGCTAGATTAAATTTAAGTTTAAATCCAGTTTCAAATTGATCTTGAATTTTTTTAAGAAACGCGGGATCACTATAAAGGCGCGCCACTTCATACTCATCCTTATAAGACATTAATTTTGAAAGGTTTAAGACAACCGCTTTGGTAAGTTCTATGGAGCTTGGGTCCACTGCCATTTCGGCTGCTTTAATTTGCTCCACTCGTTTAATAAATTTTGCAGCATAAGCAACGTTTTGATAATCGCTCAGATGCTCAATGCGGCTTTTTATTAAAGTATCTAGCGTTTCTATGGCCGGCTCATCTTGACCAAGCAAGGCTTCAATTTTGTCTGGTGCATGACTATAAAGTCTTCCGTATGATAGAGCTGTTAAATTAAATGAAACGGCAACGCCATTTAATTTAATGGCTTCTATGATCGCCTCACAAGAAACAGGTAGAAGGCCTTTCTGCAAAGCAAAACCAACCATAAACATATTGCTGGCGAGGGTATCACCGCATAATTTAAGAGCGATATTTGTGGCATCAATAAAATGACTATGGCCGGGTAGAGACTTTGCCCTAATCACGCCTGTCACCTGATCTTTATCAATCGATGCATTGCGGTCAAATTGAAAAGCAGACGTTAAGGTCACATCAGAATTACCGACGAGTTTTGTCCGTTGATTAGAATATGTAACCGCCGCATCGCCGCTAAGAGCCGCTAATAAATCAAACCCCATAACAAGGTCAGCTTCACCGACGCCAATACGTTGGGTCGCAATCCCTTCATTATCCTGTGCTATGCGCAAATGGCTAAAAACGGCGCCATTTTTTTGGCTCAATCCCGTCATGTCATAAATGGAACAGGCTTTATTCTCCATATAAGCGGCCATACCAAGAATAGCCCCGACCGTAATCACCCCCGTGCCACCAATCCCTGCAATCATAATACTCATATTTTGATTTTCAATGACGGCAACCTTTGGCTCTGGCACTAAGTCCATCATAGTATCAATCTGAATAATTCCAGTCCTTTTCGCTGGCTCAGCCCCTAAAATAGTGACGAAAGACGGACAAAATCCCTTTAGGCAACTATAGTCCTTATTACAGCCTGATTGATCGATCTTACGTTTTACACCAAATGGCGTATCGAGTGGTTGAATAGAAACGCATGTTGATTGAACCGAACAATCGCCACACCCCTCGCAAACACTGTCATTAATGAATATCCGTTTAGCAGGGTTTGGGAATGTTCCTCTTTTACGGCGCCGGCGTTTTTCAGCAGCGCAAGTCTGTTCATAAATTAAAACACTAGTACCTTCGATCTCACGCATTTGTTTTTGCACAAAATCCAACTGATCGCGGTGATATATTTCTATATTTTTTGGAAAATCGTTTATTTTTTTATAATTTAGGGGACTATCTGTAACCAACACGCATTTAACGATCCCTTCCCCTTTAACCTGACGGATCATTTGGGCAACAGATATTGGCCCGTCAATGGGCTGACCACCGGTCATGGCAACCGCATCATTATAAAGAATTTTATAAGTGATATTAATGCCCGCCGCGACCGCAGCGCGTATCGCTAATAATCCCGAATGATAATAGGTACCATCACCAAGATTTTGAAACATATGATTTGTACCACTAAAATGTGAAGCCCCTACCCAATTCATTCCTTCACCGCCCATCTGAGTGGGTGGCAATGTGTCTTGGCGATAGAATAATGCGATCGCATGACAGCCTATTCCTGCCATTGCTAAACTTCCTTGGGGAACTTTAGTCGATGTATTATGAGGGCAGCCAGAGCAGAAATAAGGTAAGCGCATTGGCAAATCTGGGCCATTGCTGGGAAAAGATGCCTTGGTATTTGCAATAGCCGTCAATTGATCACAATGGCTATCTATTTCATTATCTTGACGACCATTCTCCCTTAATCGCGCGGCAATAGCTTGGCCGATCTGTAAGGGATCTAACAATTCATCACTGACAAATATAGCATTGCCATCAGCATCGAATTTACCAATTAATTGAGGGTGTTTTTTTTCGTTAATTAAAAGCTTGGCCGCCTGATCTTCGATAAAGGCATCTTTTTCTTCTATGAATAATAATTCAGGTCGATCTTTGGCAAATTCTTTTAATCCTAGTGGTTCTAGCGGCCAAATACAGCCTACTTTATATATTCCAATACCTAATTTTTCTGCCTTTTCGTTATTCAATCCAATGAGGTTCATTGCTTGAAGCACATCTTCATAAGTTTTTCCAGAGGTGACAATACCAAGTCCGCCTTTGCCGTTTAATTTAACTTTATCAATATTATTGGCGCGGACAAATTTATGAACCAAGGGTAATCGATGACGTTTTAAAATCATGTCTTGCCCGACTGGTGGGGTAAAACCCGGTGTT
>ERZ890510.1177-NODE-1177-length-17704-cov-29.298600_pt1 | contig 17704 bp, 21 predicted proteins | sample MGYA00521265_ERZ890510 | MGnify/ENA primary metagenome ERZ890510 (study PRJEB32303, sample SAMEA104408624) | aquatic metagenome | biome: Brackish water; feature: Chemocline; material: water | place: Baltic Sea | collected 2014-10-26T21:54:00 | depth 110 m ...
CAACAAACTCTTGTGATACATTTTGGTAATCATCTAAAATAGCAACTTTAAGCATAATTTAATTATAAAATTTAACCTCTCTTATATTAAAAAATAAAACCTTTCAAATAATCAGAAAAGTAAAAATAAACAACGATTGCTATAACTATATAGGGGCCAAAAGGAATTTGGGAAGTCATCTTTATTTTTTTGGTCATTAACGAAGGTATAACTGAGATAAGACCAATAATAGATGATAAAAAAATTACAAAAGGAACGCTAACCCAACCAAACCAAAAACCTGTAACTGCTAGCAATTTTGCATCGCCTAATCCCATCCCTTCTTTATTACGAATTTGTTTATAGAAAAAAATGATAGACCAAATTAATAAATAGCCTAATACACCACCAATTAAGGAGTTGATAAAATTAGGAAAGATTGCTGTATTTAAATTTGGGTCAAATGATTTTAAAAAACCAATTCCCATTAAAGGAAAGGTTAGCTCATTTGGAATAATGTAGTGTTTTAAATCTATAAAAAAAATAACTAATAAAAACATACTGAGTATAAGTAATAATAGCGTGTCTATAGAAATACCAAAATAATAATAAATAAAGATAAATAAGAAAGCACTAACTGCTTCTACTAAAAAATATTGAATGCTTATTTCTTTTTTACACTTTCTACATTTACCACCAAGAATAAGAAATGAAATAAGAGGAATATTGTCATACCAATTAATTTTCTTTTTACATTTTGGACAAAAAGATCTTCCGTTAGATATCTTTTTATTATTTGGTAAACGGTAGATACAAACATTTGCAAAGCTTCCAAATATTGCACCAAGAAAGATAGCTAGTAGGTAATCCACTATTTAAATTTTAAATTGAGTGGCAATATCAATAACACCATTAAACAAAAACTGTATTAAAACTAATGAATCATGAAGGTATAAAAAAAAATTTGGTGTATTAACAATAATTTCCATTAAAGTATATTAATCAAATATAAGCTACATTACCAATATAAAATATGTTTTCATTTAAGCCAAAAAAAACAGAAGCAGTAGAACCAAAATTTAATCAAGATCTAGAAATAATATCGCAAATGAATCAGCAGTTTGCATTATCTCTTGATCTTAATGAAACACTTCAAACAGCATTAAAAGTAATTATTCAAAGAATAAGTGCCAAAGCTGCAAATGTTTTTTTAATTAATGAAAAGAAAAAAATGTTTGAATGTATTGCATCAGTTGGTCAAAACTATCTTGATGAATACAGTATTCCTGTATCAGATGGAGTGATGGGAAAATCTGTTGCTCAAAAAAAATGTATTCGTGTTGGAGATGTTCGTAAAGATGTCAGAGAAATTGCAGAATTTTATTTTGATTTAGACAATAAAACAAATTTTACTACTTATTCAGTTTTATGTGCACCGTTAATAGCTGCCAATGAATGTATTGGAGTTATTCATTGTTTAAATAAAAAATCTGAAAACAATCTGTTTGAAGAAGAAGACAGAAATTTATTAGAAACACTAGCTGCACCAGCTGCTTTTGCAATCAGAAATGCAAAAATGGCCAAAGAAATGATAGAGCAAAATAAAATACAAAAAGAAATTGAAATAGTTGGTGAAATACAACAATCTTTATTGTCAAAGAACAAGAAAGATTCTTTTCCAATTGCGGGGATTAATATTCCAGCAAAAATAGTGTCAGGGGATTTTTATAATTTCTCAGATCTAGGAGAAGGTAAATACGGTTTTGGAGTTGCTGATGTTTCCGGTAAAGGTATTAAGTCCTCTATATTAATGTCTAAAGGTTCAAGTCTTTATACATGCTTAAGTAAAACAATATTTTCACCTGCGGAATTAATCTCATTACTTAACAATGAAATTTGTGAAACTATTTCTCGTGGAATGTTTGTTACCATGTTAATCGGGATTTATGATAGCAATCAAAAAACTCTAACCTTATCTAGCGCTGGTCACGAGCCACCTTTAATTTTAGATAAAACAGAAAATTTTACAACGTTTGAAGATTCTGGTCCACCATTAGGAGTTATGGCAAAGTTTAAATATACTGAAACTACAATACCCTTTTCAGATAGTTCAATTTATATTTTTACAGATGGTATAACTGAAATTAAAGATCCTAATGGAGAAGTTTTAGGTGCAGAAGGATTCAGAAATTACATAAAAAAATATCAGAGCACTCCTAATAATGAGAGACTAAAGAAAATCATAGATGATATTATTGGTTCTGGTAAAATACAAAAAGATGATTTAACGATTGTAGTAATTGACAGTAAATAACCTCAATTGAGTTATTTCACAATCTATTTCACCTAGAGTTTTAATAAAAATTAATAAAACGACACATCTTATAGATATTCAATTTATAGTTGCTTGTTTCAGTCTTCATTTGCCTATTCCTATAATTGTTAAATCATCATCAAGAATATCATTATTTTCTTTGATACCTTTTTCTTTGATGTCTATTTTTAAACTTTTTAATCTAATTTCTTCAGTTGCACTTTCTAGCTCTTTTTTTAATGATGAATTTTCATGTTTTAAAATTAATTCTTTTACCCCAACAATTCCTATTTCTTGTTTTTTTTCATTCCTACATTCTGAAAATCCATCAGTAAAACAATAAATTCTACCTTTATTTAAGTTAAAGCTTTCTAATTTATAAATACTTTCATCTTTATGCTTGACTACTGCTAAAGGCATTGCGCTTGAGGGAAATTCTTTAAATTCTTTTCCATTCTTTAATAAAGCTGGTTGATGCCCAGCATTAGCAATTTCAATTAAATCTGTCTTTAAATTGTATCTTCCAACAATTGAGGTAATAAAGGTACCAATTGGGTTGGTCTCATTTAAATCATTATTCATTTCTAATAAAATTTCATTAGGTTTATATTTTTGCTTGGCAAAAATCTTAAATAAAGTGATAGCTTTTGCCATAACCATACCAGCATTAACACCCTTACCTGATACATCTGATAGAGTAAAATATACCTCATCATCATGAAGATAAAAATCATAAAAATCTCCTGAGATTTCTCTTGCAGGAATATTTAATCCAAATATTGGATAGTTTTCTATATCTCTTTTTGGCATTAATCGTTGCTGAACATTCATTGCGAGCTCTATTTCTTTAGAAACTCTATTTTTCCATTTATTTTTTTGCTTTTCACTTTGTTCCAGTTTGTTCATTAAAACATTGTATTGTGTGCCAATAATTCCACTATCTGTAAATGGATCTTGAGGGGCTCTGCTTGAATAATCATCAGATTTTGCTTGTTTTGTTAAAACTTCCAATAATTCATGAGTATCTGTTGATGCATTATGTTCTGAAATATTAAGACCAAGTTCTTCTTCAATTTTTCCAACTCTTAATGGAAAGAATGAATTAATAGTTCTAAATATTATATAAGATCCAAAAAAACAAAAACTACCAATTGATACAATTCCAATTAATTGAATATATAACTGTTCTAATCTTGTTTTTTCAACTCCCATCATTTCGAAATTTCCAAAAAGGGCAACTGCAATGGTTCCCCATATTCCACATGCTAAATGAACAGGAATTGCGCTAACCACATCATCAATTTTAATTTTTTCTAACAGCACAATTGTTGAACCTGAAATAATTCCACCAATGCTTCCAATTAAAATTGCATCAGTAGAATCAACATAAGCACAAGAAGCGGTAATTGAGACTAGTCCTGCAAGTGGTCCTGTAATCATAAACAATGGCTCTGGTTTTTTTAAAATAAGAATTCCCATGATGCTTGAAAAAATTAGGCCAAAGGATGCAGATAAAAAGGTATTAATTAAAATTAATGGAATTTTTAAATCCATAGCACCATTAGCACCTCCATTAAAACCAAACCAACCAAACCATAAAATTAAAGCACCCAGTGCTGCAATTGGTATATTGCTACCTTGAAAAGATTTTCTTTTATGACCCTCTCTAAATCTACCAGTTCTATTTCCAACAATTAGCAAAATTGATAAAGCAATCCAACCACCAACTGAGTGAACAACAGATGCTCCTGCAAAATCTAGATATCCTAATTTACCTAACCAGCCAAATTTTTGAGTGGGATTATCAAAATTAAATGCCCAAGACCAATGACCTACTATTGGATAAAAAAAGCCTGATGCAAAAAATGTAATTATAACATAAGAAAAAAACTTTAATCTTTCAGCAACCGCACCAGAAATAATAGTTGCAGCAGTTGCAACAAACATTGATTGAAAAACAAAGTATGTTTGGTAACCAGCAACTTTTGTTGTGAAGAAAAAGAACTTATTACCAAATAATCCCGAAACACTTGTTCCATACATTAATGCAAATCCAAATGCCCAAAAAACAACTACTGCTATTCCAAAGTCTGCTACATTTTTTAAAGCAACGTTAATGCTATTTTTACTTCGAGACAACCCCGTCTCTAAGCACATAAACCCTGCTTGCATCAAAAAAACAAGGATTGCACAAATCAATAACCAAAAAGTATCTAGATTAGCCTGTAAAATAGCATCCAGACGAAATTCAAGAGCGTTTAATGCACCTTTGTTGGTAAGTTCTAATTGATTTATTTTTGATTGAAGCTTATCGATTAATATTAAAGTTTCAGCTCCAGTCATAATTTAATAAAATTTAATCTACTAATTTTCTAGCTTCACCAGCATCAGTAATAATCTTATCAACACTTACTACTTTAATAACTTCAAAACCTGTTCCAAGTATTGCTTTTTTATAATCTTCATTAGTTAAATCAGATTTATCTACATAAGTTGATACTGCAACACCTTCGGGCCAAGAAACTTTAACTGAAGCGTTTGGGCTTGCTGCTTGAAGTGCTTCAGTTACCATTTTTTGACACTTAATACACATCATGCCATTTACTTGAGCTATTTGAGTTTGGGCTGCATATAAATTTGTTGAAAAAAGTATTGCAAATAATGTTAAATATATTTTTTTCATTTTTATCCTTAAGGTTATTTATTTCTTAAACCCTAGCTATATTTATCATCAAAATCTATACGAATGATGATCAATTTGAGTTAAATCATCGGTTGATAAGTAATTTTTATTGATCTTTAGGATCTTTTTTTCCCAGATAAAGAAGAAAATATAGGGGGTGATTGCTGTCACTATTACAAACCAAAACTACTCATCCCATTTAATTTTTTAATTAATATGATGTTATTTAGACCATTAATCCAAATTAAAGATCTAATAAATAAAATCCAACCTATGCTTGCAGATAAACAAATTTTTTCTATTGGCTCACTTCACAGTCTATCTCATCAAGAGTTTCAAAGAAAATTTGATTTAATGTAGCAGAATGTATTGTTTCACAATTCCTAACTTCTTCATTTAAAGAAGAATGAGCATGCTCACTAATACTTTTACCTGTTTTTTTTTTAATACCATGATTAATTCCTTGGGAAATTACAGCTTGTTGAATGCCTCCTGTTGAGGCAACACTAATAGCTGATCCTAACATTACAGAACCTTGAATGCACCCTGTCAAAAAAGTAAATACAAAGAAAACTAATACAATTTTTTTCATTTAAATCCTTAAAACTAATTAGGTTGTTGATCTTTATCGATATCTTTTTTTTTCCAAATAAAATAGAAGAAATATGGCATAGTCGCTGGCACTATTCCAAACCAAAACCATTCACCCCATTTAAATTGTTTAATTAACGCAATATCATTTAACGCATTTAACCAAGTTAAAAACCCAATAAATATAATCCAACCTATGCTTGCTGATAAACAAATTTTCTCTTTTTGTGTTCTCTCTCTTTTTAACAAATCTGTTAATAATTCAATTTTAATTTTCATTTATGGTTAGCAATTCGTTCTAGTAAACGTACCATGAGCTGTCATGGTTATTTCACAAGTTCCTTTTTTTGCTTTTGCTTTAACCATGTAATTACTGGCATGTGATTCAATACACATTTCATAATTTAGATCTGCACTTATTGCATCAGCTCCACCTAATAAATTAGTCTCTATAGCAGTTGATGTAATTGTAGTTGGAGAGCAATTTCCACTTGATGCAGAATAGTAAGATCCATTACCAGAATAATATTCTGTCTGGCCTAAGCTTATTTGTTGCATAATATTCTCTGCAGCTTTTTTTTCAGATGATGCGATATAGCCACTATAACTACTTATTCCAATAGCAGACAAAACTCCAAGTATTGCAACAACCACTAAAAGTTCAATTAAGGAAAACCCTGAACTTTTAGTAGTCATTATAATATTTTGTTATTTTTTTATTCTACGGTAACTGTAAGTTTAAGTTGGTTTGCTGTAACAGTACAATCTTTAACAATACAACCTCTTATAACAATTGAAGTTCCTGAAGCTGTAATGCTAATTTGACCCTCAACAAATGAAGCTGAACTTGCAGTTGCAGCAGCTTGAGTGTATGGGTTTTTATTGTTATCAGCTGCGATAACAGCTACAACTGCATTTGATGCAGTTATCGGACAGTTAGCTGTTGCAGATCCAAACACTTTTCCTGAAGATCCCTCTAATGTACATTTTTGCAATTCAGCAGCAATATATTTTGCAGTTTGAGCATGCATAGTTTTTACAACATTTTTTTTAGCACTTGCTGTGTATCCTGTATAAGCAACAGTTCCTACCGCAGCTAAAATTCCTATAATTGCTACAACCACTAGCAATTCAATTAACGTAAAACCTTTATTATTATTTTTTTTCATATTTTTAATACCTTTGTTTTTCATATATAATATTTATCTTATTTTCTAAAGTGTTGTAAGGTTATTTCTTTAATATGAAACAAACAATACACTAAATAGACCAAAATGAGTTGAAATGTTTAAAATTACTTGAAATACTGGTTTTTTTTGAAATATATAATAAACGGAAATTAAAATATGTCCTATAAAATTATAGAAGAAAATAACATATCAACCGTTTTTTTAAACGGTGAGATAGATATGGATGTTACTGATAAAGCAAAAGAAATAATTCTCCCACTAATAGAAGCTGGAAAAGAAGTTCATATAAATTTAAAAGATGTTGAGTATATGGATTCTTCAGGAATATCTGTTTTGATTGAAAGCCATCAAATGGGACAGGAAAAAAATACAAGAGTTGTATTAAAAGAAATAAGCAAATCAGTATTAAAAGTAATCATGATGGCAAAGCTAGAGCAAATTCTTATAATTGAATAATGCAAAGCATTTCAGAATATAAAGATTTTGAAGTTAACTCAGCCAACCTAAAACATATTAGAACTTTTGCGAGAGAAGTTTTTAATAAATCAGAAACTTTAAAAAACTATCAAGAAGAGTTAGTCTTGGCTTTAGCTGAAGCGGCACAAAATATTGTTAAACACGCTTATAATAGTGAACCTTCAACTGATACAATGAAGGTAGAAATAAAATATTCAAAAGATAGTTTATTATTGATAGAGCTTTTTGACAAAGGTAAAGCTGCCATACCCGAAAATATAAAACCTCGAAATCTAGATGATATTAAAGCAGGAGGTCTTGGTACTTTTTTTATAGGTCAAATTATGGATCAGGTTATTTTTAAAACGTCAAAAGTTGATTGGGTAAATCACTTAATTCTAAAAAAACAATTTTAAAAACTTATCCTATTAATGCACCAACGTTAAAGATTGGTGAATACATTGCAATCATCAATCCACCAATCATAGTTCCCATAAATACAATCATGATAGGTTCTATTAATGTTGACATATTATCTACTGCAGTGTCAAACTCTTCTTCGTAATAATTAGAAACAGAAGTAAACATTTCATCCAAACTTCCTGTTTGCTCACCTACAGAAATCAATTGACTAAACGTTGGTGGAAATAGTGGTTCTTTTAAAAATAATTTTGTTAAAGTGTCTCCTGAAAAAACTCCTTTTTTAACATTTTCTAAAGCATTCGTAATAACAACATTATTACTTACTGATTTTGCAATCTCTATACTTTCAAGTAAGTTTACACCTGCTGCACTTAAATTTCCCATGATTAGGGAAATTCTTGCTAACATTGATTTTAAAATCATATCACCAAAAACTGGTAATTTTAAAACTCTGCCATGCCACCAGAACCTAATTTTTTCATTTTTAGTTGTTAGATATTTAAATACAAAATAAGAAACTGTTAAAACTATAAATAATGTTAATCCACCAGATCCTCTCATAAAATCACTGGCATTCATAATAACACGGGTTGGAGTTGGAAGTGGAATACCCATTCCATCATACATCTTTGCAAAAACAGGCACTACTTTTATAAGCATGAATACCATTACAATCATAGCCGTTGAAAACATGACCATCGGGTACATGAGAGCACCTTTAATTTTCTTTTTAACTTTCTCTGTTTTTTCGAGAGAACTCACCAATTTCAATAAAAATACATCTAATTTACCACTGGCTTCACCAGCTTTAATTAAGTTTACATAAATATTATCAAATATTTTAGGATATTTATTAAAACATTTTGACAGGGTTACGCCACCCTCTAAGCTTCTCTTGATATCTTCAATTATTTCTTTTAAAGATGGGTTTTCTACTTGATCTCTTAACATCACCAATACATTTAAAATTGGCAACCCTGCTTTAACCATTGTAGCAAATTGTTTAGAAAAAATTACTACATCTTGAGGTGAAACTTTTTTTTTACCAAATGAAAAACCGCCACTCTTTTTATTTTCTTTTCTTTCAATTTTTTTTTTTTTTTGACCTTACAAGGTTGGTAATAATAACTTTTTCAGCTTTTAATTTATGTGAGGCTTCTTCCTGGTTAAGAGCTTCTATTTCACCTTCGATATATTTTCCTGCAGAAATTCCTTTATAAGTGTAAAAATCCATATCCTAAGACTCTGACTGAAGAACTCTGTCGTATTCTCTGAAATTTAAATCTCCAGAAATTAACATTTGTCTTCCCATGTCTTGCATGGTTCTAAATCCTTCTTTAATTGCAATTTCTTTCAATTCAGGAGTTGTTGCTGCTCTTAAAATTGCTTGTTTAAGAGTTTTGGTAACACTTAATATTTCATAAACACCTGTTCTTCCTTTGTAGCCTGTGTTTTTACACTTGGGGCAACCTTTGCCCTTTGAAGGTCTTGCTCTTGATGCTTGCTCAGGTGTAAACCCTAAACCTGCTAACGCTTTAGGTGTAATATCTTCATCAGGTACTCTGCAATCTGGACAATTTTTTCTGGCTAATCTTTGTGCTAATATTAAAGTTACGGCAGCACTAATTAAATAATCAGGAGTTCCCATATTTTGTAATCTAGTAATTGTACTTGGAGCATCGTTTGTGTGAAGTGTGCTAAATACTAAGTGACCAGTTAATGCAGCCTTTAAACCAATATCAACTGTTTCTTTATCCCTCATCTCTCCAATTAAAATTATCTCTGGATCTTGTCTTAAGAAAGATCTCAGTGCAACTGAAAAAGTAAATCCAATATCTTCTTTAACTTGAACTTGCCCTACTCCATCTAATTCAAATTCAACAGGGTCTTCGGCTGTTAAAATATTTATATTTGGCTTACTGATTTCTTTTAAAATACTATAAAGAGTTGTTGTTTTACCAGAGCCCGTTGGTCCGGTAACAAGTACTAAGCCTTGGCTTCCATGTATTGCCTGTCTTAAGTTTTTTAAATCATTTTCTTCAAAATTTAATTGCTCTAAACTGATGTCACCAGCGTCCTTGTTTAATATCCGCATTACAATTCTTTCATTGCTAGCAGTGGGTAGCATCGATAAACGTAAATCTACTATTTTCCCATCTATCTTAAAAGGAATAGCTCCATCTTGAGGTAGTCTTCTTTCAGCAATATCAAGCTTACCCATAATCTTAAATCTTGTAACAACTGCACCATAATTATCATGAAGAAATTTATTAAATTTTTTTTGTTCTGTTAGAATTCCATCTAATCGATATCTTACACGTGAGGAAAATCTATAGGGCTCAATATGAATATCGCTAACGCCACTTTTAATAGCCTCCGCAACAACTGCTGTACTAAATTTTATCACCTCAGACTCGTTTTCAAGTGCTTCAATATCCTCTTCTGGATTATTATCTAATACTTCTCCCGCATCTGAAAATTCTGAATCGAATTCTTTTTGTCTCTCTATGGTTTTATTGGCATCGGAAATAGATCGTGCTGTTACTTCACCACCTTCAGATAATATTAGTTCAATAAAATTCGATATTTGTGAGACTGTTGCTGCATGCAATTCAATATTTTTTTTTGTAATTGTTTTTAAATTTCTCATTAAACTTAGTTTTGAGCTATCTGGAATTGCTATATGTAGTATCCCTCCATCCATTTTAAATGGAGCAATAAAATTCATATTTATATAATTTGAAGGAAGTACGGCTCTTATTTCATCGCTTACAAGGTGAGTTGAAAGATCTACAGTTTCTAAGTTTTGTTCTTTAACTAATAAATCTAGAATTTTATTTTCATCAGTTAAACCTAATTCAAAAATTGCATCAATTTGTGATTTATTTCCATCTTTACTTGCTTGTTTTATTTTTCCAAGATCCGCGCCAGAAATAATATCCTGGTCTATTAAAATATTAATTAAATTTATTTCACTGTCTCTACTTATTTTAAGCATTATTTAAAGAACCCTTGGTGCAATAAATATCAATAGTTCATCTAAATTATCAACTTTTGATTTTCCTTTAAATAGATTTCCTATTACTGGCATATCACCTAAACCTGGAGTTTGCTGTTTACTGTTTGCAATAACATTTTTCTTAATTCCACCGATGACAACGATATCTCCATCAGCAACTAATAGTTTTGTAACTATTTCCATTTTATTAATAGGAGGTTCATCACCACCTGCACTTCTATTCGGAGTATCGTTATTAACTTGAATATCTAATAAAACATTACCATCACCAATAATACTCGGTGTAACTGTTAATTTTAAAGCAGCTTCTTTAAATGAAGTTGAGGTAGTTCCATCTGCTGTAGTTTGGTATGGAATTTCTTCCCCTTGTGTAATTGTTGCTGTCTGATTATCTAGAGTGAATATTTTAGGATTTGAAATAGTTTTACCAAGACCTATTGCTTCCAATGCTGTTATTTCTGCTTTTAAAACACCAGTTGTTGTTCTTCTAAGCAAACCTATACCGCTTGTTGCACCAGTAACTGGAAAATTAGAAATCGAGTCACTTACAGCACCTAATCCAGCAGCAGTTGAAGTGTCTAATGCCCCACTTCCAGAGCTTGTTCCCGCAACACCTCCTGCAACTCTTCCTTTATTACTGTAATATCCTCCTAGTCTTACGCCTAATGCTCTTTCAAAATCAGAGTTAGCTTCAACAATAAAAGCTTCAATTAAAACTTGTTTTGTTCTAACGTCTATTTCTTTAATTACTTTATCCACTACATCTAAATCTTTTTCTTTTCCTCTAACAATTATAGATCTCGTGGTTACTTCTTCGGTAATTTGAATTGGTACATATGAGCCCTCACCTGAACCTGCTGTAAATAATTCACTTATTGTTTTTTTTGCTTGAGCTGGGCTTATATAATAAAGTCTAAATATTTCTGAGTAGATAGGTTCAACTGAATCTTCCACTTCTATTTTCTTTTTAACTGCTAGCGCTCTTTCCGACTTATAATTTTCCTGTGAAGTTAGGTTTTCAGGTGAATGTATTCTAATTAAATTACTGTTAACATCAATATCAGATGCATAATTCTTCATATCTAGTAGTGCTTGAAAAGCTTTATCCCATGGTACATCTACTAATTCAGCTGAAATTGCTCCAGCCACTTCATCTCCAACCAAAATATTGATTTCTCCAATTTTAGCCATTAATTTCATTGTTTCTTTAAAATCTAAATTTTGGAACTTTAATGAAACTCTTTGTTTTAAATTTGTAAAGCTGTCAGGAATAATTAAATAATTTCTTGAAGATTGAGATGATATTATTTTTCTTTTATTAAGATTAGTTGTGTCTCCAAAAACAGGCTTAGGTCCCATTTCTAAAGTTTTAGCTATCTCTGTTTGCCCTGATTTTTTTATATTTTCTTTAATCAGCGGTGTATTATGTTTAAATGGCTTAGCTTTTTTGAATTGCCCTGTGCTTGTACAGTTTGATAGAATAACCAATAAAAAAAAAAATGAAGATATTAATTTAATTTGCTTAATATTCATCCACTTCCTTTACTTTATTTTTAAAATCAATGACCATATATTTTCCACCTTCTTTTTCAAAAATAGCTTCCGTTAGTCTAAGATCAACAAATTTCAGACCTTCTACTAAGTCTTCATTTAATTGGATGGTGACAACTTTTCCTGAACTATCAGCTAGTGAAACATAACTTTCAAATTTTCCTGATATGATACCAACTAATTTAAAATTATTTAAAGTTAATTTTTTTTCATTTTCAGGATCAGAATCAAAAGTTATTAAATCACCGGATGATGTAGCGGCATTTCCTGCAAATGGATCATTTAAAGGTACCTCTTCTTCCCCCGTTGCATCTTTTATATCCTGTTCTTTTTTTACTAATGTTTCATTAGCTTCATTTGCTAAATCTTTAGCTTGATCAACTATATTTTTTTTATCATGCGTGTCTGCATAGCTATTTTGGATAGTGAAAAAAAATAAAGCTAATAAAATTATTGTTTTAAAAAAATTCATCTGTCAGTCCTACTATGGTTAATACACCTGTGGCGAGTATAGCACCAGTTTTATCACTTTGTAAAATTTTAATTGTTTCTTTGTCAAAATTTAACATTTTATTGGACTTTGCTAACTCTCTTTTAAATTTTATGTAGCCTAAAAAATTACCTTTAATTTCATAGTTAACCGGTATCTTATAATAGGATACATTTTTTTTATTCAGTTTATCTGGAGTGTCATTATTTACACCATCCTTTAAAATGGGTTTAGGTTCTTGTTTGCTAATTTTAGATATAACCAAACCGTTAACACCCGCATATTTACTTAAACTTAAATAAAGTCCCTCAACCTCTTCTTTGCTGTGGAATAAAGTAGAATTTTTTTTAAACTCTGGTTCTATTTTTTTTATTCGTGCTTTAAAAGTAATTATCTCATTATTGAATGTAGAAATCTCAGATTGTTTTAAATTCATATCATCCAACATTACTTTTTTAGTTTTTACAATTGGATTTAAAATAGCATAATAAATAATTAAAAATAAAATAATTGAACCAAAACCAATGCCAAACTTGATTAAAGTTTTTTTATCAGCAATTAGTAAAAATTTTTCTTTTAAATCAGAAATATTTATATTGTTTAAATCCATTAGATATCACCTTTCAAAATAACTGCTATTTTAAAACCTTTCATTACTTGAGAGTTTCCATCAGATGAACTTGGTAAGCTCATGGATGCTAATGATGCTTGGCTAACTAAGCTTTTTGTATTTAAATTTGCAATCAATTTTAAAATGTCCTGATCGCTAAATGCATCGCCCATAATAACTAATAAATCTGATCCATTATACTCTAATGATTGAAATCTAACTCTGCTAGGCACTGAAGAGGCAACCTGAGCTAAAATTCTATAGTTAATTTTTTTATTTGATTTTATAGATTTGCTTAAATCTAAAGTCTTAGTCATTAGACTTACTTTTTTTATTAAGTTATTCTTTTGAATTATTGTTAGCTCATGAGTACTTTTAACACTTTCGTAACTTACTAGAGCTTTATTATATTTTTGGATGTTCCAGAAAGATAATCCAAAAAGTGCTACATAAATTAACGATACAATTCCAACGACACCTTTAAATGCAAAATTTGAAAATACTTTCATTTTCTTTTGCTTAATCATATTGTCTCTATTGGGAAGTAGGTTGATATTTTTAACAGCTGTTACAAATTTGTAATAACCAAAGACATCCAACTTTCTAAAAGCTAAACCTATCACAGTTGATAAATAAGATTTGTTTAAAAGATTTGTAGTCTCTTCAAATTGTACTGGTATTTTAATTCCATCTAGTGGATCTAATAAATTAAATCCAGTGTTAGCTAGTGTTTTTCTAAATCTTCCTAAAAAAATTTCTACATTTTGTTCATTTGAAATAACTTTTATATTTCTAATTCTTTTTTCGTATTTAACTTCAAAATCACTAATGGCCTGTTTTACCTGGGTAATATATCTTCTAGCAAAAGCATCCGCCTCTTCTTGGTCACTTGGATCTTTGATTGTTTTTCTATCTTGTCCTCTAATAAAAATATCAGTAATGATTGGATTGTTCTCATTTAAGATCATTACGTAATTTTCATCCAAACCAAACTCTAACAAAGCTGTTAAGTTGTTATTTTCAATAGACCCTGAAAGTTGGTTAATTTGATCAACTGCGGATTTTAGAGCAAAACATTTTACATCTATTATAACTGGGTTTAACCCACCCTTTTTTATTATCTTTGTGTAATTGTTAATATCTGAAAGTTTTGAAGCAACAAATAAAATTTCCATCGTATTATCTTTTTCATTTCTATTAATGACCTGATGAAAAATTGAGTAATCAGCTAAATTATCAGTAAGTTGTACTAAGTTTTCCCATAATGAATCCGTTTCAACGGCTTTTTGTAATTCTGTATCTGTCATTAATGGGCTGGTAACAACCCTGATGATTGCACTGGTTACTGGGATTGCTATTGCTGCATTTGTTGTTGTGATTTTAGATCTTTGAATAGCTAATTGTAATTCCGAACCAAGAGCATCTAAATGATCCAAAACAGAGACATCTTCAGGTAAGTTAGTTGGGTGAATATAAAACTTATCTAATATCCATTGATTTGAATTATTTGTAGAAACTTGAGCTAACCTAATTTCTTTATTTGTAATTTCCACACCAAGAATTTCCTCTCCTTGAATGGCTGATTTTCCTAATTTGTTATTTAATGCAGGGGCTAACTTAGCTTTTATTTTTTCAAAAAAACCTTTAGCTTTTTTACTTTCTGTTCCTTCTTTACCTTGATCTGGGGCTACAGAAGTGTCTTTAGGAGGTTTTTTTTTAAATAAATTTTTAAACATTTAATATTAGATTTTATAATCGGCAACTTAGTTATCTTTTACACAAAAAAAATGAAATTCTATACTATTATTATTTGATCGACCCATAATGGTGTCCACTTAGTTGATAACTACAAAATTAACATTACATATTATAAAAAATCTATTATAAAATAGGAAATGTTTGAAAAATTAGAACAACTAGCAAAAGACAATAAAAAGATATCAGATTTTCATTTAAGAGCCGGATCAACTATGGCCTATAGGCAAACTGGTGAAATTATTAAAGTTGCAGACACAATGGTTACGGCTCAAGATCTTCAAGATCTTCTATCTATGAATTGCAATGAAGAGGAGCTAAATAAATTTGAAAAAACTCATGAGTTAGATACCGCTATTATGTTAAGTGGTTTAAGATTTAGAGCTAATTTTTATAAAACTATTAAAGGTCCTGCTGCTGTTTTAAGAAGAGTAGAAAGTAAAATTCCAGAAATGTCAGATTTTGCTCTACCAGAAGTGCTTTATGATATTATAGATATGCATAAAGGTTTGGTTTTAGTTACTGGTCCAACCGGATCTGGAAAATCGACAACTTTGGCTGCGATAGTAAATGAAATTAACAAAACAAAAACACACAATATTATTACAGTAGAGGATCCAGTAGAGTTTATTCATAAAGATCAACAAAGTATTATTTCTCATCGTGAAATTGGAAAACAAACACAAAGTTTTGCGTCAGCTTTAAAGGCTGCCTTAAGAGAAGATCCTGATGTAATTTTAGTTGGAGAGTTAAGAGATCTTGAAACAGTAGGTTTAGCACTTACGGCAGCTGAAACTGGTCACCTTGTTTTTGGAACGTTACACACAAGTGGAGCGCCAGAAACTATTAATAGAATTATTGATGTTTTCCCACCTGAACAACAGTCACAAATTAGAGCTCAAATTTCAACTTCATTAAAAATGGTTGTCACACAAAGATTATTGAAAACAAAAGATGGTCAAGGTCGTGTTGCTGCATTTGAGGTTATGAAATGTACACCGCCAATACAAAATTTAATTAGAGAAGCAAAGATTCATCAAATTCCAAGTATTATGCAAACATCTGTTCGTGACGGAATGATTACCATGACTAAATCTCTAGAAGAACTGATTGCATCAGGAAAGATAGATGCGAGTGCTGGCAAAGAACACTAAAGGTTTTTCACTCTTAGAATTATTAGTTGTTGTTGCAATAATTGGTATCATCTCTGGAATTGCCTACCCTAATTTTTCGAGTTGGAAAAAAGATAGAGAAGTAAGAGCATTTACTGAAAAAGTTGCAAATTTATTTTCTTCTATCAGTACTTCTGCTCAAAGGGGCTCTTATCCTTATGTTCAAGTTTATTTTAAATTTGATCAAGGCACCTTTACAGTTTACGGTAAAGGCATGGTGCAAGATAGTATGACTAAACTATTAAATGCAGGTACAGCTTTAAATTGTTCAATGGTAAGTTCTAGCTACTGGTCAAATCATGAAATAAAAATTATTGAAAGTGATCAAGTAGTTCTTAGTATCGACTCTAATTCTGCGGTTTGTTTTTCTCAAGATAGTTCTCATTATAAAACAATGGGCGATTTGTCAGGAGAAAATAAAATGAATATTTGTGCAAAATCTGTGGCTGTATCTGGAAAATGCCCAACTACAGCAGTTAATGGATTAACAATAAATGGTGTTGCTCAACAAGCATATCAAATTGAATGGAATAGATTTTCCAATATAGTAAAAAAGCGATGGAGTGGAAGTGATTGGACTATACAATAAATCAAAAAATATACTAGGCTTAACGCTGATTGAAGCTCTTGTTTCAGTAGTTATTGTGGGTATTGGCTTTATCTCTATATTTCAGATGGTTAACTATTCTATTCGATCAATAGATGTCTCAGGTGAAAGAACCAAATCCAATTTTTTAGTCTCAATGGTTGCTGAAGATTTAATGGCAGATAAAGACCAAGAATATGGTGGGAAAAAATTCTACGAACATCTCTTAGGAACAACCAATAAAGGTTGGCGTATGGGAAGCTGTTCAAGTGGTACAAGCTCAAACTCAAATTATACTAATGCTCCTCAAAATAAAATGCAAAAATGGGACAATCGCTTTTCACAAAAAAGGATTAAATGTAAAGGGCCTAACGATATCAAGGCACTTAAAATTTTTGATATTTGTCATTCTTCTGTTTCTCCTGGTTGCAACTACGTTGGTGCCAATGATTCAAAATATGAGAGGCAACTTTATTATAACAAAAGACACTTTGGTCGAATGGAAGTTAATTTAAATAATGGAGCAAAACGAAAATATATTTATTTTCAAATTAATTAATGAAAAAGAAAAATTCTAAAAATATTAAAGGAATTACTTTAATTGAAATCTTAATTGGAATTGTAGTTTCGTCAATTATGATGGGTGCAATGTATGCAACTTATAGTGCAGTAAATAGTACTTATAGCCAAGTCACCGATCGTGCAAAAATAAGTCAAAGCGGAAGAGACGTTTTAGGAATGATGATAAGAGATGTTCGTATGGCAGGATTTAAATATTTTAATGATAATATTAAATCAACTAATGAACATATTCCAATTCTAATAACTAAAAGTGGCTCTGCTGGTAAATGTTGTGATCAAATCGATATTGTTTATGGAGATGTC
>ERZ890510.1180-NODE-1180-length-17635-cov-4.300683_pt1 | contig 17635 bp, 22 predicted proteins | sample MGYA00521265_ERZ890510 | MGnify/ENA primary metagenome ERZ890510 (study PRJEB32303, sample SAMEA104408624) | aquatic metagenome | biome: Brackish water; feature: Chemocline; material: water | place: Baltic Sea | collected 2014-10-26T21:54:00 | depth 110 m ...
GAATGACTAATCTTGCAATGGTTACTGGAAACATTGGTCGCGAAGGTGTTGGAGTAAATCCACTACGTGGACAAAACAATGTGCAAGGTTCTTGTGACATGGGATCTTTCCCACATGAATATTCTGGTTACAGACATGTTGGTGATGATTCAGTTAAAGAATTATTCGAATCTATGTGGAATACCCAAATGCAATCAGAACCTGGATTAAGAATTCCAAACATGTTAGATGCAGCAATTGCTGGAGAATTTAAAGGAATTTATATTCAAGGCGAAGATATTGCGCAATCTGATCCAAACGTAAAGCATGTTAAAGAAGCGTTAGCTTCAATGGAAATGGTTATTGTGCAAGATTTGTTTGTTAATGAAACAGCACAATTTGCACACGTATTTTTACCTGGTACTTCCTTCTTAGAAAAAGATGGCACATTCACAAATGCCGAAAGAAGAATAAATCGAGTTAGACCAGTAATGGAAACAAAAACTGGTAAAGCCGAATGGGAAGCAACTTGTGACTTAGCTACTGCCATGGGTTATGAAATGAAATATGAAAACGCAGCACAAATAATGGATGAAATAGCTGCAGTAACCCCAACATTTGCAGGAGTAAGTTTCAAACATTTAGATGAAGTTGGCTCTGTGCAATGGCCATGTAATGAAAAAGCTCCTCTAGGCACCCCCATCATGCACGTGGATCAATTTGTGCGCGGCAAAGGAAACTTTGTTGAAACTCCCTATGTTCCAACTGAAGAAAAAACTAATAGAAAATTCCCACTACTTTTAACCACCGGACGCATTCTTTCCCAATACAACGTGGGAGCTCAAACTAGAAGAACTGCGAATGTCGAGTGGTATCCAGAAGATATCTTAGAAATTCATGAAGCAGACGCTCAAGCTCGTGGCATCTCTGATGACACGTGGGTTCATTTACAAAGTCGAGTTGGGGAAACAGTACTAAAAGCTAAAATTTCTACACGAGTGCCAGCTGGAGTTGTCTATACAACTTTCCACTATCCAGTTAGTGGTGCAAATGTTATTACAACTGAATTTTCTGACTGGGCAACAAATTGTCCTGAATACAAAGTAACTGCAGTGGAATGTCGACCTAGCACTCGTGGACCTGAATCATTGTTAATAAATCAAGAAGCAATTGTTAGTCAGTAAGTTTAAATTTAAATGGATTTATCAGCTTTAATTCGCATGAGTAAACAAATATCTTTAAACATGCCTGGTAGCAAAAATCGTCCTGAAAAATTAGCCTTACATTTTAAACAATTTTGGACACCTAAAATGCTAAATGAATTTACAACTTATTTAGAAAAAAATGAAGAAGAGTTCCCCGAAGAAATAACATTAGCTTTTCAAATCTTACAAAAAAGTTAAATACCTTTGCATGCCTGATATAAAAGAAATTGAAACAATTATTGTTGCAGGTGGAAATTCAACTAGACTCTCTGGTGTTGACAAATTAGAAATTAAAATTCAAGATAAAACAGTTTTAAATATTGTTATTAAGGATGCTACTGAAAAAATATTTGTGGTGGGCAAGAAAAGATCAACTTCTAAGAATGTTCAATGGGTTGAGGATCTGACACAAAATGGTGGTCCAGCAGTAGGAGTTTTTTCTGGATTAAAATATGTGAAATCTGAATATGTTTTATTGTTGGCAGGAGATCAACCATTTATTGGAGAGTATGTAAAAGAGTTGTGTACTAAGGCTGTAAAGAATGGGGCATGGCTTGTTACGCCAGATGGAGTTGGTCAACCATTGGCAAGTTGTGTTAAAAGTTCAGAACTTAGATTGGCTTTAGAGGAATCCGGTGGCGTAAATGTTTCACTAAATCAACTACTAGGCAAGATGGACTTAATTGAAATTCCTGTAGATAAATCAGTAATACAGGATTTAGATACTTGGGCAGATGTTGCCAAAGTACTAAGAGGGGATGTCGATATGACCGATGGTTGGCTAAAAAATGTTGCCCAAAATCTTGGTATCGACAAAGAAATATTAGATACCGATAAAATTTTAGATTTAACTAGAGAAGTTGCTCATAATATAGAAAGAAAAGCTGCTCCACTCACTACTTTTCTATTGGGTTATGCCGCAGGAAAAAAGGACGTTTCTAAAGAACAATTACATGAACTTATTACAAAAATTGAAAATGCTGTTAGTCAATGGAAAGAAAAGGATAATGACTAACAAGTTCTCCCATCTAACTAATCAAGGTTCGGCCCACATGGTTGATGTGAGTGCTAAAGAAGAAACCTTAAGAACTGCCAAAGCTATTTGTCAGGTCAGTGTTTCAGATGAGGTTCTTGACCTAATTTCTAAAGATAATCTTCCAAAAGGTGATCTGTTTTCCACTGTTCGATTAGCGGGAATTATGGCTAGTAAAAAAGTTGCAGAATTAATTCCACTGTGTCACCCAATTGCAATTGATGGAATTGAAGTTGACGTAGCTGTCACAAACAATCTAATTGAAATCACCAGCGAAGTAAGAATAAATGATCGAACTGGTGTAGAAATGGAAGCTTTAACAGCTGTCAGTATTGCTGGGCTAACAGTAATTGACATGGTGAAATCAGTAGATCCAAGTTCTCATATTGTTGAAGTTAAAGTATTAGAAAAAAATGGTGGAAAAAATGGTCACTGGATTAATCCTAAATAAATTTTTAGAGAATTAATATGGCTAAAGATTCAGCCGTAAATGCTGTAACCCGATTTCAAGTAAAAAAAACATCAACAAACACAATTAAAACTGATCAAATTGTCAGTGAAGAACCTTTAGAAATTAGAATTTCAAATGGCAAAGAAGATAAAAGACTTGCGATAACAATGCGCACCCCTGGCAATGATCTAGAATTAGCAGCAGGATTTTTATGGAGTGAAGGATTACTACGCAATCGAGACGACTTGATCTCTATTACTTCTTGCAAAGATCACAAACTTTCAGAACGAGAACGTGAAAATATTGTTATTTGCCATTTGCATGCTGCAGCTCCTGCTATGACCAGGGAAATTGAAAGACGATTCACAATCTCTAGTGCATGTGGAATATGTGGCACAGATCAAATTGATGATTTAAAAAACAGAGGGTGTCACCAATTAGAAATTCCTAATCTAGAAAATGATCAACTAGCTAAGTTGCCAGAGCAGATGCGTGATAAACAAACTATTTTTGATAAAACAGGTGGCCTACATGCTGCTGCCCTATTTGATGAAAATGGAAATTTTAAAGTAATAAGAGAAGATGTTGGGCGACATAATGCGGTAGATAAAGTTATTGGTTGGGCTTTGATGCAAGATTTAATACCTTTATCAAAATGGTCTCTAGCAATTTCGGGTCGTGGCGGTTTTGAAATAGTTCAAAAAGCAGTTGCTGCAGGAATTTCTGCGATGGTTTCAGTTTCTGCCCCCACTTCTTTAGCAGTAGAGACAGCAAGAGAATTTAATTTGACTTTACTTGGTTTTGCAAGAGATGGGCAAGCAATCCAGTATTCACCCGATCCAGGACAAAATGAATATAAAAATAGCTGAAATAACAGATAAGCCAATTGTTGCTGAAGAGGTAACCAAGTTAGTTTTAGATAAATCACATGGTGCTGATGTGACATTTGTTGGACGCGTTCGAAATCATGATGAAAACAAAAATGTGACAAAGTTAGTGTATGAAGCTCATCCCGATGTTTCTAAACAAATTTATGAATTGACAAGTATTATTTCTAAACTTTTTCCTGAAGTCACTCTTGCAACTTTGCACCGGGTGGGAAATTTAGAAATCGGTGATATTGCATTTATTGTGGCAGCAGCTAGCGCTCATAGAGATGAATCCCTTAATGCTTGTCGCGCTTTAGTGGAATCAATTAAAAGCAATGCTCCTATCTGGAAACATCAATACTTTGCAGATGGTACAGATGAATGGGTTAATTCCCCTTGATTTAACCACCAGCAAATGGTGGGAGTACTTCCAAATAAAGATTATCTTTTAATTCAAAATCCTTAAAAATATTTACTCGTTTTCCATTGTTTAATACTGGAGATGATTCAATAATTCTTATTAATTTCTCTCCACCCAAAATCCTAATTTCAGTCACTAATTCTTCTGCACTATTTACATTGAAACTTTTATTATCAACACCAGCTGCTTGCTTTGCTGAGGCAAAAAATTTTATTGATACTTTCATAGAAAAACAAGTTTAAGGCCTGCTACTACCAAAACAACTCCTAAGGCTCGTTTTAATGCAGGAGATCCCAATTTTTTTGTTCCTAAACCAGATCCTAAAAAGCCACCAACTCCAACAGCTGCCAGGTAGAAAGGAAGGGTGCTTGGAATGTTTTGAATCGCAGAATAATTACCTAACAGTCCAGAAATGGAATTAACTAAAATAAAGGCAGCTGATAAGCCACCAGCAGTTCTTGGACCCGCCAAACCTGAGAAAAGTAATAAAGGTGTTAAGAAAATTCCCCCACCTGTACCAGTTAATCCAGAAAGCAAACCAATACTTCCACCAATTAGCAGAGATAGGGGGATAGAAATATTTTTTAAGAAATCTAATGAAAGTTTAGAATTATTTGCGGTTTGAAATAATCTTATAGAAGCAAATAATAAAACTACACCCAAAATATGGCGATAGATTTCCTCAGCTAAATCAATAGTTCCACCAATAAATGCCATTGGAATAGAAGCAACAATAAAAGGTAGGAGTGTTTTCCATTTTATTAATCCGACTTTGCCAAATCGATATGTGACAATACTTGAAACCAAAATGTTTAACGCTAATGCAGTTGGGCGTAAAGTAGAGGAAGCGATACCGGCTAATGCCATAACAGCTGTATAGCCCGAGGCGCCGGCGTGACCGACCGAAGAGTACAAAACAGCTGCGATGAAGAAAGCAAATGTTAAAATAATTTCATTCATTAATCACAAATTACCATTTACCAACCAGATCTTGCAATGCCTATGATGCCCTCGTTTTGAAATCCAAATTTTTGTAAAATTGTTCTCTGAGAATTATTAAAACTGACATAAGTTTCAACATGGGCTGAATCTTGACTTAATTCACAATTGATAATTATGGCATTATTTTTTAAAGCAATATCTTCAGCCCTCAAGCAGTTCTGAGTACTAAGTGCTATTAAAGCAGCTTTTTCGGCAGCATTTTCGGCTATGTATTTATGTTTTATAAAAGATGCACTAATCAAAAAAGCACCAATAAAGCTAATAAAGATTAAAGACAATGAAAGAGAAAAAATAGTGGCAAAACCTTTTTCATTATTATTCATTTATTCCAAACCAGATGTTGAATGAGAACTAACCGTTGTTTGGAGCCAAGAGACCACTCCGATTGGTTGAAGATTTACCCAAACTGTCACCGAATCAAAACCGTAATCAATATAAGTTTGGGCCATAGGTGCTAGATCGTTAATTTTTTCATAAACAACTTGTTCACTTTCTCCCCTAGCAATCATTCTGGATCCCGTTCGAGCTGCTTCAAAAACTGTGAAGTGGGCATGAATAATAACTAGCACAGATAAACAAGCACCAATTAGTGTTGCAATTGAAAGTGAAGCCACTGCTGCTTCGGCGGTGACGGCTCCAGATTCATCGTGCATGCGACACAAATTAGAGTTCGGGGAAGAAAATAATTTGTGCCGCAATTTTTTAAACATATATTTCCTACATCACCAATCCGAGACCACGTCGAATTAATTCTGTTAATAAATCAGATACAGCTGCACTGCCTAAAATTTTTAATAAAACACCACCGAATCCACATGCTGCAACTGTTGCAACTGCATATTCAGCAGTGGCTAAACCACGTTGATCGTTGATAAAAATATGAAGATATTTCAATTTGCCTTCCTTTCCAAATAGATCATCATTTGATGAGTGGGGATTTATAGAATGCCTCAATTTTGATTTCTCATTTTAAGAAATGCATTAAGCCGGGGATAACTTTTTTATGTGCATAATTAGGCCATAAATCCAGATATCAAGGAACCAATTAAGGGCACCACTGCTATCAACATGAAGGTGGGCAGGAAACATAAACCCAAGGGTCCTAAGAGCCATACTTCTGCTTTTTTTATTTCTTGCATAACTTGATTCTTTTGAGTTCTTTGCCAGGTTTGTAAATTTGTTAATAAACTTTCGGCAATTTTGGATCCTGAGGTAGAGCTTTTTAAGACCAGTTTGATGGATTGACTCAAGAAATCTGAACTAGATTCAAGCCCACTTTCGTCTAATAAATTCAAGTATTTTGACTGTTCATTTAGTGGAACTATTTTAATAGCACTTTTCACAGCACTTAACGGATCAAATCCGGCACTTAATAATTCACTCAAAATAACAACACTGGTTTGTTGAATTTTAGAATTAGTACTTTTTATTTCAAATTGCTTTGGTCTAGGAATTCTTCTTTGTAATAATAATTGGGTTGCACTTATTAAATAATTGCCTTTCCAGATAACAAAAATACAAAAGATTAAAATTAAAGTCATATTAGTCTTGTGATTCTTTGAGTAATACTTTTAACCCAAATAATTCCTAGCAGTTCTAAAATTAGGGCTGAGATAAAAGTTAGTTTTCCATACTGTGAAGTTTGTATCCATTTAATTGAATTCACACCTAAAAATCCTGCAAGAACTACTCCAAATAATGGTAAGAAGGCTAAGACCCAAGCACTTAATTTTGCACCAGCTAAAGATCCTGATAGTTCAGCAGTTAATTCTTTTTGTGTTCGAAGTTGTTGACTAAATTGGATTAAAGCCGGGGAGAGTGCTGCACCGTTTTCTTCACAAATTTGCCAAACATTGGCAAAGCTATCTGCAACGAAATCGTTAGGTAAATCTAATTTGATTGCCTCAGTAATCGAATTTCCATTTAAGCTTGCAAAGTTTGTGTTTATTAAATTATTTTCATCACACATTTTACTTAAATGTATTCTTGGCACCAATCCGTTAGTTATACCATTAACTATTTCCTCAATCCAATTCTCATCAATAGGTATTGCATTAGATTTAATTTTCTTTCTCACTATTTTTAAGTTTCTAAAATTATTTACAAGTAATAAGCAAATCATTGCAATCAATAATTTATTCATATTTTGAGTGGTCTTACTTCGTTTACACCTTGGTCATTTATGAATAATTCACCTATGTCTTTAATCTCTCTTTGGCCTTGTAAATCCTGATCTAGCTGAATTACATATTGGATAGTGTTTTTTAGTTGTGCATGTATTGCAGTCAAGCTAAACCCGGCATTTAAACCAAGGTTTTCAAATCTGGACACCACCTCATAAATTGAATTGGCGTGAATAGTTCCACAACCTCCTTTGTGGCCAGTATTTAGTGCTGCCAACCAATCAATGACCTCATTTCCTCTAACTTCACCAACGACTAATCGATCTGCCCTCATTCTCAATGTTTGTTTAATTAAATCCCTTAAAGTTATTTCACCCTTTCCTTCAATATTGGGAGATCTCGCAGATAAGGAAATAACATGTGGATGATCGGGTTTAAGTTCTTTAGAATCTTCTACAATTATGATTCTTTGATTTAAGGGAACCAGACTTAAGAGAGAATTTAGAAGAGTAGTTTTCCCAGAGCCTGTTCCCCCACTTATGACAAATGATTTTTGTTTAAGAATTAATTCTTCTAAGAATTCTTTTTGCAATTTTTTGATAGTTTTTAAATTTACTAAATCTAACAATGTATAAACTTTTTCTCTATGCACTCTTAACGAAATTATGGTGCCAGGATTTGCAAGCGGAGACAAAATGGCATGCATTCTAATATTATTTTCTAATAAAATATCCACATAGGGTGATGATTGATCTAATCGTTTATTATTAGCTAGTGCCAATTTTTGAGCAAAATTTCTTAAATTTTCTTCACTTATAAATGTTAAATTAGTTTTTTCTAAACCTTTTCCTTTATCAACCCATATTTGGGAATGACCATTAACTAATATATCCGTTACATTATCATTTTTTACTAAATTTTCTAGTATCCCAAGTTCACTCTCAATTGCATAATCAAAGAATTCAGATTCGTGATAGGAAAAATTAGTACTCAATATAATTTATCCTCACAAAAAAATCACTAGCTAGGTTTTATTATTAGAACAAATTTGAATCATAAATTTCAAACCTAAATACGGTATCTGTGGATAACTTTGGGTCTAATTAGAAATTTTCAAGCACAAATTAGTGAACCCTATTGCCTAAAGTGGCTTCTTGCTGGTGGAATAAAGCATTATGACCAATGACGCATTAGAAAATTTAGCCAGTGAATCAAGGGTTTATCCCCCAGATTCAAGCTTTAGTTCAAGAGCCAATGCGAAACCAGAAATGTATACACAAGCAAATAATGATCGACTTAAATTTTGGGAAAAACAAGCCTTAAGACTTAACTGGACTAAACCATGGTCAAAGACCCTAGATTGGTCAGATGCTCCATTTGCAAAATGGTTTATTGATGGACAACTCAATGTTTCCTATAACTGTGTTGATCGACATGTGGAAGCAGGTCATGGCCAACAAGTAGCAATCTATTTTGAAGGTGAACCAGGTGATACCAGAACTATTACCTACCAAGAATTACAAGATGAAGTTTGCAAAACCACAAATGCGCTCATTGAATTAGGAGTTGGATTTGGTGATCGGGTAGCAATTTATTTACCAATGATCCCAGAAGCAGCATTTGCCATGCTTGCTTGTGCTCGAATTGGTGCCATTCATTCTGTGGTGTTTGGTGGTTTTTCAGCCGAAGCTTTAAGGTCTCGAATTGATGATGCGAAAGCTAAATTAGTGATCACAGCAGATGGTGGAAACAGAAAAGGAAGTGTACTACCTTTAAAACCGGCAGTTGATGAAGCGGTTAAACAAACTCCAACTGTGGAAAAAGTCTTAGTAGTAAAGAGAACTAACAATGAAATTACTTGGGATAGCAATAAAGATGTTTGGTGGCATGAAATAGTTGATAAACAATCAACAACACATAAACCAGAAAGCTTTGATTCTGAAACACCGTTATTTATTTTATACACCTCAGGAACAACTGGAAAACCCAAAGGAATCTTACACACTAGTGGTGGTTATTTAACGCAAAGTGCTTTCACTCATTTTAATGTTTTTGATTTAAAACCTGATACAGATATTTATTGGTGTACTGCAGATGTGGGTTGGATTACTGGGCATTCTTATGTGGTTTATGGACCTTTAGCAAATAGAGCAACACAATTAATGTATGAAGGAACTCCCGATACTCCACATAAGGGAAGATTTTGGGAATTAATTCAAAAATATAAAATAACTATTCTTTACACCGCTCCTACAGCGATTAGAACATTTATGAAGTGGGGCGATGATATTCCTGCCAAATTTGATTTAACTTCTTTAAGGGTTTTAGGTTCAGTTGGAGAACCCATTAATCCTGAAGCTTGGATTTGGTATCGAGAACACATTGGTTCCAATAAAACTCCCATTGTTGACACTTGGTGGCAAACTGAAACTGGCGCAATCATGATTTCACCCCTGCCAGGGGTTTCTAATTGCAAACCAGGTTCAGCCATGAAACCACTTCCAGGAATAAATGCTGAAGTTTTAAATGAAGAAGGAATTGCAGTTGGCAATGGTCATGGTGGTTATTTAGCTCTTAGCGAACCTTGGCCAAGTATGTTACGTGGTATTTGGGGAGATCCTGAAAGATTTAAGGAAACTTATTGGTCAAGATTTCCAGGGAAATATTTTGCTGGTGATGGCGCAAAATTAGATAACGATGGTTGTTTGTGGTTACTTGGTCGAGTAGATGATGTGATGAATATTTCAGGGCATCGCATTTCTACGACAGAAGTTGAAAGTGCTTTAGTTTCTAATCCAATGGTTGCAGAAGCTGCAGTAGTTGGAGCAAATGATGAATTAACCGGGCAAGCAATTGTGGCATTTGTAATTCTTCGACAAGGCTCAGAAGAAGGACATGAAACCGTTCAAGAATTAAGAAACCATGTTGCTAAAGAAATAGGGGCAATTGCAAAGCCTAAGAAGATTTTGATTGTGGCTGAATTGCCCAAAACACGTTCCGGAAAAATCATGAGAAGACTTCTTCGAGATGTTGCAGAAAATAGGTCTCTTGGTGATGTCACGACCTTGGCTGATCCAACTGTGATGAATCTAATCGGACAGGGCTTAGCAAGTAATAGCAGTGAAGATTAGATTCCTAGTTGGAAAATGTTCAATCTTCCTCGTGTGCGATAATTGAAGAATGAAGTGGAAAATATGAAAAAAGATTCAAGTAACTCGATTTTTAGATTAATTTTTAGCTCTGTCGAAGATTTATTTTCAATTATTAAAAATGAAATTGAAATAGCAAAAACAAGTCTGACAAATTCATTAAAAAGACTTGGCTTTGGAATAGGTTACATAATTCTTGGTTTTATTTTGATTGTAGTTTCTGTTTTATTTTTACTTATCGCTTTGGCTTATGGTTTTATTCAAATAGGGATTCCGGGTTGGCTATCGTTTTTAATGGTTGCAGGAATAATGATTCTATTAGCTTTAATTCTATTCTTTTTATCCTTTAGATCTTTTCGTAAAATTAAAGGAATTGGGGATGCTTCAAGAATCGGCAAGGAAACTTCAAAATACTTAAAGGATAATATAAATTCTAAAAAATCTTAAACTTAGGTTTATCGTGCCTGGGCGCATTCTCCAGAACTAATTTCGTTAAATTTATTTGAAGCATCACTTACAAATTGTGTTAATTCATCTGGTGCTAAGGCGTAGCCAGTTTGATCATTTGTTGCATCTGCTGCAAAAACTAGACCAAGAACTTGGCCTTGTTGATTAAATAGAGGTCCCCCTGAGTTTCCTGGACTTATTTTGCCACCAAAGACAATTACTTCTCGGATAACTTCACCTTTACCATCTATATCTGTTCCTATTGCTTCAAATTCTGAAGCAATGGAAACTGTTGTTGTTGTAAGCGATCCCCCATTTGGATACCCAGTAACAAATCCTATTTCTTTTGTAGTTGGAGGTCCTATAAAAGTTAATGGTTTAGCATTTAATCCAGGAACATATATAACAGCTATATCAACTTTCCTATCCATAGCAACAATTTTTCCACCAAGTTGAATATTGGTTCCAGAAATTGAAATCACTGGTTCTTCCATACCTGCCACCACATGTGCGTTAGTTAACACATGTTCATTTGATACCACGAAACCAGTACCAGTCATAGCTGCTGAACAACTTGGAGCGATTCCATCGATTCTTACAGTTGAAGCAATAGATTTTTTAACTTCATCACTTAGTGCTATATCAGAAACAATATCTACTGGTGCGATACGTGATTCAACTAGACTTTTAAACACATTTTGTAAGGGAGACTTTGAAATTGTTTCTTGAATTTTGTTAGCAATTCCCTTGGTGCTATCAGGAAGATATTTATCTATTTCATAAATAATTTTGGAACTCTTTATTGCATTATTTAATGTCTTATTGGGAATTATTGTGGCAGCAGAAGTAAATGTCCAAATAACTGTAATCACAGTAATTAAAGCTAAAGCTAAACCAATAAGTGAATCTAATATTTTTAAAATTGGGAAAGGCAATAATATAACTCTTAGAAATCCGCCTAAAATTCCAAAAAGAAACATTCCAAGAGATGCTCCTAAAATAATGCTTGCCAAGCCAAAGCTTGGAATAAATGAAAAGGGAGTATTTTCTAATAAGGCTTTAATACTTGGAGTGGCATAAACTGAAAATGCGCCACCCACAAAAAGTCCAACAATACTTAAAATCGTTCGTAAGATTCCTCTTCGAAAACCAATCCAGGCAAAAACAATAAAGGAAGCAGCAATAAAAATATCTAGAATATTCATGTGTTTATAACTTATCTAAAATCTGAGTCTTTTTTAACTAGTTTTTCAGCAATTTCAGGATCTTTTGGACCCTCTCCAAATGAAGGGCATAATTGACTCAATGGACAAGCTCCACACGCTGGTTTTCTAGCATGACACCTTCTTCGTCCATGCCACACAACTAGCTGGCTTAAATGCGTCCAATATTTTGGTGGAAAAATTTCTTGAATTGCAAATTCAACTTTCACTGGATCTGTTTCTTTAGTCCAACCAAATCTTCTACTTAATCTCCCAAAATGAGTATCAACAGTGATGCCAGGAATTCCAAAGGAATTACCAAGCACAACGTTTGCAGTTTTTCTTCCCACTCCTGGTAAGGAGACTAAATCTTCCAAATTATTAGGAATTTTGCTGTCAAAATCACTGCATACTTTGTTCGCCATAGCAATGATACTTTTTGCTTTATTTTTGTAAAAACCAGTTGATTTAATTAATTTTTCTAATTCACTGTTTTTAGCATCCGCAAAATCTTCTACTTTTTTATATTTTTTAAATAATGCTGGGGTAACCATATTTACTCTTTTATCGGTACATTGGGCTGCTAAAATTGTGGCAACTAAAAGTTGTAATGGATTCTTGAAATCTAGTTCGCAGTGAGCATTTGGATAAAGTTTATTTAGAATTGTGTATATTTTTTTGGACTGCAACTTTAATTCTGCATCAGATTGCAATTCTCGCTTGGCCATGATTAAAGATTATCCCCTGATGGGGACGAATATATGTCTGGGAGTTGATGTCAACTAGAATAAAGATGACTAGCCGAAGGGGACTTATGGAAGACGTCGTCAAACAAGCCCCACTTTTTTTGGCATTAGATGATGAAGCATCTGTGGCACTTAGAGAATCTATGGTTCAAATAGATTTCCAAAGAGGAAAAATTGTGTTTTCTGAAGGCGATGCAGGAGATCGCTTATATGTAATTTTGGATGGAAAAATAAAACTTGGTACTTCTTCTACAGATGGCCGAGAAAGCTTACTAGCAGTTCTAGGCCCAGGTGAAATGTTTGGGGAACTTTCCCTTTTTGACCCTGGGCCAAGAACTTCAACCGCAACAGCGCTAACTGAAGCAACTTTGCTTGGACTAGGACATGAATCTCTAAGACCCTGGTTAACGGGAAGACCTGGCGTTGCAGAAGCCCTCTTAAAAGCTTTATCTCAAAGATTAAGAAGAACAAATGAAAACTTATCTGATTTAGTTTTTTCTGATGTGCCAGGAAGAGTTGCAAAAGCACTTATTGAGCTAAATCAAAAATTTGGTGAAAAAAAGTCTGATGGTTTCTATGTTGAACATGATTTAACTCAAGAAGAACTTGCCCAACTGGTTGGAGCATCTAGAGAAACAGTTAATAAGGCTTTAGCAGATTTTGTACAAAGACAATGGATAAAATTAGAACCTAGAGCAGTACTGATTTTAGATTTAAGTCGTTTAGAAAAAAGAGCAAGTTAAATTAACTATTTTTTCGTAATCTAGACATTGGTTTAAGTTCACTTTCATAAACCTTTTTTACTCCATCGCCAAGCGCTAATTCCACAGTTCTAATGTCTCTTACGAGCCTTTGAACTCCTTGGGGCTCAACTGATGCTGATTGATCACTACCCCACATTGCTCTATCTAAAGTTACGTGTCTTTCTACAAAACAAGCACCCAAGGTAACTGCGGCAACACTTGTTTGAATTCCTGTTTCATGTCCTGAGTAGCCAATAGGCACTTGATATCTGTTCTCGAGTACTGGAATCATTCGAAGGTTTAATTCATTAGGATCACAAGGATAAGCACTTGTGGAGTGGGCTATTAATAAATTATCTTTATTCAAAACTGATACTGCCTTATCGATTTGTTCGATAGTTGACATTCCTGTTGACATAATGACTGGAATTCCAGTTTTAGCTATTTTTTGTAACAATTCAATATCGGTAATTGATGCTGAAGGTATTTTTATAACTGGATGATTCATTTTTACTAGAAAATCAACACTGTCCACATCCCAAGGTGAAGCAAACAAGTGAACATTAAATTTGTGAGCAAAATCAGCTAGCTCTTGATATTGTTTTTCATCAAATTCGACTTTGTATCGATAATCCATGTAAGTCATACGTCCCCATGGGGTATCGCGCATGACTTCTCTTTGATCTAGTGGAACACATAGCTCTGGGGTTCTTTTTTGAAATTTAACTGCATCGCATCCATTTTCAGCAGACATTTGAATTAGTTTTTTAGCAATATCTAAGTCACCATTGTGATTTATCCCAATTTCAGCAATCACATAGCAGGGTTGGCCTGGGCCAACTAGTCGGTTACCCATCTTCACAGGTTTAATACTCATGATTGATTACTCTCCAACCTAGAAGCTATTTCGGCAAGGACTCCTTCGCCACCGCGTCTAGATAACACTATCGAAGCCTTACTAAATACCTCTGGAGAAGCATCAAGTGGACACAAAGAAAGGGCTGCTTTCTCAATTGGGCCTAGATCGTTAACATCGTTTCCTACATACCAAATATCTGACCAATTTAATTGTTTTGATTCTAAATATTGAGATATAGCTGAAACCTTGTCTTCTAGGCCTCTTAAGGCTTCAACCTTCATTTTCTTAGCTCTAGTTTCAACAACTACATTTTTTTCCATGGTTGCTATGACAACTTCTATTCCAAATTTTTTTAGACGTTTAACAGCTAGTCCATCTTTTCTATTAGCTATCACACTTTCCTTGCCAAACATGTTCACTTTCACTTTGTCGTCTGTTAAGCAGCCATCAAAGTCAGTGAAAATAATTTTTGGTAACTTTTGATTTTTCAAATGATCTAGATTGGTTACTTCATGCTGGGTGGCAATAAGATTAGCTAACTTTAGTTCATTTAAATTATCGATTTCAATACTTTGGATATTATTCACTAGTACTGGATAAGGCTCTGAACAAATTCTATATTTTTTTTCTTTAAAATTTTCTAAAGGAAAACAATAAATAGCTCCAGTCTCAATAAATTTTGAATTTAAATCTTGTCTTCTGGGACGAAAATCAGCTGGATGATCTACCGGGTACCAGGTTTCTTTTTTTTCCCATATGAATCCATGAAATTCTTTAGCACTAAATGAAGAAAAGCCTTTTTTGGCTAGAGAAAAACATTCGTTTAAAGTGTTTGGTTCAACAAAAGGAGATGTCACTTGACAAAACCCAATCGTAGCATTTATTGGCCATAGGGATTCATATTGCGAGATTACTTCCAAAATCACTGATTCTGTTGAAGAAGTATCACTAGACGTCGTTTCACTTCGATCATGTATCACCACGGGATATTTTGTGCCAATCTTCTTAATCTCTTGGTCATCGGTAGATAAAATTATTACATCTATTTCTGCCTGTAGTGCTGATTTTATACTTCTTTCAATTAATGAAATACCATTAACAGTTTGCAGATTTTTCTTGTGAATTCCTTTACTTCCTCCGCGAGCAGGAATAATTAATATTCTCATATAATTGCCATTCCGTTATTCAACTTCAACTGTTAGTTCTATTTCAACAGAAGAGTTCAAAGGAAGTACTGCCATTCCTACTGCTGAACGAGCATGTTTGCCGTTTTCTCCAAAAATCTCTAATAGCAATTCACTTGCTCCATTGACTACTGCTGGTTGTTGAGTAAAGGTGGGAACACTTGCTACATAGCCAACTACTCTTACTATTTGTTTAATTCGATCAAGATCTCCGATCACACCTTTAATTGCAGCTAAGGCATTTAGGGTACAAATTCTTGCTGCTTTATGTGCTTCATCGATTTCAACGTCTTGTCCTAGTAAGCCTTTAGAAATTAACTCTCCATTTACCATTGGAAGTTGACCAGCTGTGAATACTAAATTACCAACTTTTTTTGCCGGAATATAGGCCGCTATTGGCGGTACTAAATCTGGGATAATCAAACCCATAGAATTTAACTTTTTGTTGATTGAATTCATAATGCCTCCAGCATTCCTTTGCTCAAAATATAGTACAAAAAATGAAATTCACAAACAACTATGCCGCGTATTTGATGCCAATTCTCTCTTTTGTCAAAATTACATTAATATAGTTTTATGGGGAAGTTGAGAATAGGGATAGATTTAGACAATACTCTAATCAACTATTCAAAAAGTTATCCTGCAATTATGAAAGAGCTCAATTCTAAGACTAAGCTAAAAAAGAGATCCGAAATAAAACAATATCTAAAGTCACTAGATGACTCAAATATTGAGTTTGAGTGGAGAAAATTTCAATCTTATCTTTACACAAAGGGTCTCGAATACGCTTACCCTAGCTTTTCCATTAAATTACTATTAAGAATTTTTAATAAATCGCATGAAATATTCATAGTTAGCCATAAAACAGAATTTACTTCGGTTGAATTTGGTAAACAAGATCTTCGTTTGATTAGTATGCAATGGTTGAAGCATCATAAATTAGTGCCAGAATACTTAGCTTTGCATAATATTCATTATTGTAAGTCGCAAGAAGAAAAAATATCCAAAATAAATAGTTTATATCTAGATGTTTTTATTGATGACCTTGAGGCGATAATTTATTCAAGTAACTTAGATAGTAAAATAAAAAAAATGTTGTTTAGAATTGAAGACAGTTATTTTAATACCTTTGTTAATTCATTTCGTATTCTAAATATTTTATGTGTAATATTGAAAAAAAATTTGTCGAATGCAATGGGTTTTCAAAAAATATATGGTGGCAATAGTGTAATTCTTACTTTTTCCATATTTAATCTTAATTTAATCTTAAAAAAATATCAGAGAAAGAGGGATGGTAGAATTCGACTAAAGCAAGAATTTAACTCTCTTAGAACTCTTAATAAACTAGGAGTTCCAAATATTCCTAAGGCTTATTTTAAATCAAGTATTTTCAAAATAGGAACCTACTCATTTATCAATGGCTCTCACCCTAAAATGGATGATTCTTTTATTTATTCTTTAATTAAGATGTTGCGTGATTTATCACCACTAAATAAAGATTTATTCTATCCTGCAACAGACTCAATAGATAAGTGTTCAGATTTATTGTTTCAAGCAAAACAAATTTTAGAAATTTTAAGGATACAAGTACCTAATGAAAATAGATATAGTATTAATGAAAGACATCAAGTTCTTGTTAAAATGATTGAATCCGGATTATTTGATTTCGATCTTCCTCATAAAAAATTAATTTTATCGGATGCTGGTCCTCATAATACTTTAAGGAACCAAGAAGGGAATGATCAATATATAGACTTTGAATTTTTTGGATATGACACTCCATATAAGTTTGTTGCTGACACACTGAACCATCCGAAGATAAAGTTTTCGCAATCGGGTTCTAAATTATTTGTAACAGAAATGTTCAAACTTTATAACTTGGATTATGTACTTTTTTATAGGGTTTTATTAGCGTCTGCAGTTAAATGGGAATCAATAGTTTTACGAAGGTATTTTAGCCCAGGAAATTTGAGAGATTTCAGTTTAGAACTAGATTTGCTGTCGAAAAGGATAGACTTTTTGAGGAGTTTTGACCCTATTAGGGATGTCTCAAATATCGAAAAATTAGTTTCAAACTATTATATTGACTGAGATGAATAATAATTTCGAATCGGTAAAAGAATCCCAAGAGATACGTAGTCTGATAATTGATTCACTAGAATTTGGTGATAGACGTCATGTTGGGTCATCCTTTTCGCTCGTTGAAATATTGATTTCAATTT
>ERZ890510.1186-NODE-1186-length-17557-cov-4.236716_pt1 | contig 17557 bp, 15 predicted proteins | sample MGYA00521265_ERZ890510 | MGnify/ENA primary metagenome ERZ890510 (study PRJEB32303, sample SAMEA104408624) | aquatic metagenome | biome: Brackish water; feature: Chemocline; material: water | place: Baltic Sea | collected 2014-10-26T21:54:00 | depth 110 m ...
CGAAGCTCTTCGTGATGGCCTTCGTCTCGGCAACCATCTTGCCTGATGGATCAGCCGTGTGCTGAGACATCGCAACGTTGCCGGCCGGCCCGCGTTGCTCGCGCCGGGTTTGGCGCATAGAAGAGAGATCGCGCAACCGTTTCTGATTGCGCTTGCGCCGCGCCGACACGCCGTAGCGAACCCAATGTTCCTCGGCGACAATCTTGCGGTCGAGCTTGTGGCGGCCCATTTCTTCTTCTTCGAGGATCCGGTCGCGCCACGTCTCAAACGCGGCGAAGCCCTGCTCGTGACGGCGCACCTGTCCACGGTCGAGCCACAGCGTGGCCCGAGTCAGGGTGCTCAGAAAGCGCCGGTCATGGCTGATGACGATGAGCGCGGCACGTGTGCCGGCGAGTTCGCTCTCCAGCCATTCGATTGCCGGGAGATCGAGATGGTTAGTGGGTTCATCGAGCAGCAAGATGTCGGGGTTTGGCGCCAGGGCCTGGGCCAACGCACAGCGGCGCAGCTCGCCGCCCGACAATGTCGCCGGATTCTCGGCGCCGGTTAGGCCGAGTCGTTCGAGCAGATGGCGTGCGCGGTGCGGATCGTCGCCCGGATGGAGGCCTTCAGTCGCGGCATCAAGGGTGGTGGCGAAGTTCTCGAAGCGAGGCTCTTGCGCCAGATAGCGCATCGTCGCGCCGCGCTGGACGATACGCTCGCCCTCGTCGGGCTCGATTAGTCCGCCGGCGATTTTCAGAAGCGTCGATTTGCCCGAGCCGTTGCGCCCGACGAGGCCAAGGCGGTCGCCTGGATGGACCATGAACTCGGCGGCCGTCAGGAGCGGGGTGCCGCCGAACGTGACGTGCATGTCCTGAAGGGTCAGAAGGGGGGCTACCAAAACAATATCCGCTGCGACAAATTAGGAATGTGGGGCTGTTGCGCGGCATCAGTACGCCTTTAGGGCACACGAGGGAATAGGGCGTTTGCCGCAACCCAGTCCACTGCGATTGAGAGAGGTCAAAGCCGCCATCGCGTGCCGCGCTATACGGTATTTTAGAAGGCTTCTCGTTCGGATGGGATTGCCGAGGAACGGGCTTGCCGAGATATGGCGCCTTACCACAGCAGCGCTACGCGCGCGACAGGACCCCTAGCAGAGCGGCTTGCTGTTGCCGCGCTGTTGATCGCGATGTCGGTAATGGGACTTGTCCATGTTGGGGCCGCCGCCGAGGGTGAGGGTTTTACGGGTAATGTTCTTCATCGCTTGTGCCAAAGTGCGGATGTGAAAGCGTGCGAAGACGAAATTGACGAGTTTGTTTTCTTGTTCGGCGAGGCCTTCTGCGTGCCCGAGGCGGCGACGTTTCAACAGATTGTCGACGTTGTGAAACTTTATCTCGTTAATCACCCCGAGCGCCGACACCTTTCCGGGTGGGATATGATAGACGAAGCCGTCAGCCAGGCTTGGCCATGTGATTAGCTGGCTACCAAGCGCCAGATGCACGACGCCGGGAACGCGTTCGCCGCGTCAGTTTCCGTAGAAGACGTCGACCAAACGCCGGACGTCTTCAGGCGGCTGGTATTGAGGGGCGAGAATCGTCGCCGTCACGATCTCCGCTAGCGCTTCATTTGGCGTGCGCAGGGCGTATTTCGTCGGCAAACCGAGGTCACGAATGACGTCGACGTGCGACCGGTCGGTGCTAAAAACATACTCCTTGAAGTCGATCCCCTGCCGCGCGAGGGCGACCTTTGCCCGGACAATCTTCGTCATGATCGTGCGCCCAATTGTTCCGGTAAGATCCCGAGAGGGAAGCTCCTCGCCGACCGATGTGGTTCGTAACTCGGCAAGGTGAGCGGCTTCATGCACGAAAAACCACAAAGAATAATTTCCTCCGTCGTAACCTATGTCCGCTGACTCGATGTCATACGCCTTGAAGAAATTGTCGGTCAGAATGAGGTAGGTCGTTTCACCCCGGTTGGTTTGCTTGGCAAAACCTATCGACCAATAGGCAGTTTCTGCGCGGACAACGGAGACCGGCCCCAGATCGTGCCCTTCGTCAATCATCGCTGTCAGTCGAGGAGCAATGTCGACCAGAATTCGGAAATACCGGTCTACCTTTTCTCGTTCATCAGCGGTCCACGATTTGGTTGTGACCTCTTTTCCCTCTAGTTCCATCTGATGGTTATCAAGGTATTGGAATAGGACTTCAGCGCGAACCGGCGTCGCCAGCATGAGCAGCAAGATGACAAAGAGCGGGTGTATCGTCCTCACGAGCAATGTCCTGGAACTATTGGTGGCGCCAGCGGCATTCGCTAGCGGGCAGTCGCAAAAGACGGTGCCGCGGAGAGTGTAAACCCCTCATAGCCTTTCGCCGCAACATCGTCGCACACGGTGCGGTAATGGCCGACGCCGCCGACGTACGGCAGGAAGACACGCGGCTTGCCTGGAATGTTCGCGCCTAGGTACCAGGTATTTGATTCCTGGTAGAGCATTTCACTAGCGAGTTGGTTGACGTGCGCCATCCAGGTGCTTTCGGCCTCAGGCTTTGGCTCAATGGTGGCAACCGCGTCTTTCTCCATGTGCGCGATACAGTCGGCGATCCATTCGACGTGCTGCTCGATGGACACCATCATATTGCTGAGCACGGATGGGCTGCCGGGACCGGTTACGGTGAATAGGTTGGGGAAGCCGGCCACTGCAACGCCGAGATAGCTGCTCGGCCCGTCGGCCCATTTGTCGCGAAACGCGATGCCGCCACGACCGCGAATGTCGATGTTGAGCAAGGCACCGGTCATCGCGTCGAAGCCGGTGGCAAACACAATCGCGTCTAGCGGATAGACGGTGTCGCCGACCTTTATGCCGTCGGGGACGATACTGTTAATCGGGGTCGTCTTGACATCGACGAGCGCGACGTTGTCGCGGTTGTAGGTTTCGTAATAGTCAGTGTCGACGCACAGTCGTTTGGTGCCGAGCGGATGGTCTTTGGGGCAAAGCATTTCGGCGACCACGGGATCGTTCACTCGAGACCGAATCTTTCGGTGCACGAAGTCGGTCGCCAGCACGTTGGATTCCTTGTTGGTCAACAAGTCGGAGTACGCCGCGAGAAAGTTGAAGGATCCTTCGTTCCACCGGCGCTCAAAGGTGCGCTCACGTTCCTCCGCCGAGACATCCATAGCGGAAATATCCGGCGCTTCGAACGTCGCGCCGACCGGCGACACGCGGGCCCGCGCCCGCAGTTCCGGATAGGCTTTCTTCCATTCCCGTTCTGCGTCTTCCGCAATGGGACCGTTCCACGCGGGAATGCTGAAATTCGGTGTCCGTTGAAACACCGTGAGATGGTCGGCCTGTGCCGCGATCATCGGGATGGATTGAATGGCCGACGAACCTGTGCCGACAATACCGACCCGCTTGCCGCTGAAATCGACGCCCTCTTTGGGCCAATACCCGGTGTGGTACCAGTCGCCCTCATAGCTTTCGAGACCGTCAAACTGGGGCAGGTTGGGCGTCGAGAGACATCCCGTCGCCATGATGCAGTATTTTGCGGTGAACTGCTCTTCCGGATCCGTCACCACGGTCCAGCGGTTCGTCGCTTCGTTGAAGGTCGCTTCGGTGACACGAGTCTCGGTCTGGATGTCTTTTCGCATGCCAAGCCGATCCACGACATGGTCGATATAACGCAAGATTTCGGATTGCTTGGCATAGCGTTCGGGCCAGTGCCATTCCTGCTCCAGGTCTTCCAGAAAGGAATAGGAGTAGGTCATGCTTTCGACATCGCACCGTGCGCCCGGGTAGCGGTTCCAGTACCACGTGCCGCCGACACTGGTGCCGGCCTCGATGACGCGTGCCGACAGCCCGAGCGACCGACATTTGTGGAGCATGTAAACCCCGGAAAAGCCGGCGCCCACAATGATGACGTCGAAATCAGTCTTTTGCATAAATGACTACCCAGAACGTGATGAAGCGGCCGAAGTTTACGGTGTACCCCGTCCGATCAGAAGCGCAAAGCCTTGCAAATGGAATCCCCAACCGACGCCCCCGAAATGCGGCGGATTGCGCTCAGCAGATTTCCCCGACGCAGATTCTGTGGTCTTATCGCGGTCGATCCGGGCCGAGACCCGGGCAGCGCTGAAAACAACGAAACGACGCACGGGAAGGCAGCATTATGACCATTGAAAAAGTCAATCGTGGATTCGTTGAGGTCGACGAAGGGCAGATCCATTACCGGGCGTGCGGATCGGAAGATTTACCGCCGTTGGTCATGTTGCATGGATCGCCGCTGAGTGCGCTGTCGATCGAGCCGCTGATCCGCGAGTTTGGTCACTTCTTCAGAGTTATTGCGCCCGACACGCTCGGTAACGGCGATTCCTCGCCGCAGGGCAAGTTGCCGGTGACGATCCCCTATCTGGCGGACGGCATGTTGCGCGGCATGGCCGCGCTGGGCCTCAAAGAATATTACGTCTACGGCTTTCACACCGGCGGCAATATCGGCATTGAAGCGGCGCTGGCGCAACCGAAGACCATCAAAAAACTGATCATCGACGGCATGGGATTGTATTCGGACAAGGACCGCGCCGACTTGATTGCCAATCAGGCGCCCGAGATCAATCCCGATATGGAAGGCACCCAACTATTGCGCGCTTGGCATTTGGTGCGCGACGGCAAGATCTTCTGGCCTTGGTGGAACCGCCAGGCATCCGGCGTCCGTGGACTTGGTCTGCCCGGACCCGGCGAACTACACGATGACGTGGTCGAATTGCTTAAATGCTCGCGCACCTATCATCACAACTATCGTGCGGCATTGGGTTACGACAAACGGCCTCGTGCCGCATTGCTCAAACTGCCGGTGCTGGTGACCGCGGCGGAGACCGACATGCTGCGATCCTACCTGGAGGAGGCCGCAAGCCTCATTCCCGGCGCGAAGCATGTCGTGGGTGGCGATCCGAAAACCGTTGAGGGGCTTCGTAAGACAGCTGAGGTGTGCGCGGAGTTTCTATTGAATTAGCGGTCCGACTTTTCCCGGGGGCACATCCCCATTGGTGGTGGCCGCGGCGACCGTTGCTTCGAAACGGACAGTCGGCGGGTGCAGGCCGTGCGCGGAAAGGACCTTGCGGATGGCGGGCGCCGCACCGGCGATGACCAGCGCGGCGGCGCCTCGTGGCATACGTGCGGCGACGGCAGCAATAGAGCGGGCGCCGGTCGAATCGATGAACGGCACACTTGAAAAATCGAGAACCAACAGGCGCGGCCGGTCCGCGATACGTTCAAGAACTGTGGCCACCGTCGACGCCGCGCCGAAAAAGAAGGCACCCGAGATTCGATAAACGACAACGTCGGGGTTCGTAACCTGTGCCGGGTCATAGGGCGTCCGCGCGTCGCCGCGCGTGTCGGCCTGATCTTCGGTCATCTGGGGTATCTGGCGCTCGACGCTCACCGCCTTGGACATGCGGTTTAGAAAGAGCAGGGTCCCAAGCCCGAAACCCACAAGAATACCTTCTGTGAGATCACGAAAAACGGTCAGACCGAATGTTGAGAGCAAGACCACGGCATCGCCGCGCGAGCGCAGCAACGCCGCGATGGCGTGTTTCTCCACCATGTTCCAGGCCACGATGGCCAGGATCCCGGCCAGGGCAGCGAGGGGAATATGACCCGCGAGCGGTGCCGCCGCGGCCAGCACGACAAACAGAAAAAAGGCGTGCAGCATGCCCGAGATTGGACCATGCGCACCGGCGCGCACGTTGGTTGCCGTACGGGCGATGGTACCCGTGACGCAGAATCCTCCAAACAGACTCGACCCGACGTTGGCCACGCCTTGGGCCACCAGCTCGCAGTTCGAGCGATGGTGGCGGCCGGTCATGCCGTCGGCAACGACGGCCGACAGTAGCGACTCGATGGCGCCGAGCAACGTGAAGGCAAGCGCGTTGGGCAGAACCGCCGCCATCTTGTCGATGCTGATTTCGGGCAACCGGGGTAGTGGCGGCAGACTTGCCAGGGCGCCGAATTCACTACCGACGGTGCGGACGGGAAAATCGCCAAACGCCACGAAAGCGGTTGCTCCGACCACCGCGATGAGCATACCGGGCCAACCCGGCTGCCACTTTCTGAGTCCGACGATCGCGGCCACGGTGGCCGCGGCGATTCCCACCGACCAACCGTTCAGCGAATCCCAGGCACCCGCCAGCGCGATGACCTTCGGGACAAAGGGGCCAGGCTCCGATACCAACGTTAGGCCGAGCAATTCTTTGAACTGGCTGGCCAGGATGACGACCGCGATCCCGGCGGTGAAGCCGACCGTGACAGGATACGGAACGAACTTGATGTAGCTGCCGAGTCGCAGGAATCCTACGACGAGGAGAAACAGGCCCGACATCAGCGTCGCCAACAGCAGTCCCTCGATGCCGTGTTGCTGCACGGTCGCGGCGACAAGCACGATGAACGCGCCCGCGGGGCCGCCGATTTGGAATCGGCTACCCCCGAACGCCGATACGAGAAAGCCACCGATGATAGCCGTGAACAGGCCGCGATCGGGCGACGTCCCCGATGCGATCGCAATTGCCATCGACAAGGGGAGCGCGACGATAGCGACCGTCAGGCCAGCAGTGGCGTCCTGGCGTAGCTGGCGCCAGCCATAGCCTTCGCGCAGAACGGTGGCCAGCTTCGGCGTGTAAAGTTCAAGAAAACTTGGTTCCGCGGCCGACCGGCGTGCAGGACTCTCGGGGTTCATGTTTGGCGGTAGCCTATTCAACGGGACTGCGCGATGAGGACACGCGCATCACGTCCTGTTTCCGTGACGATACTAGGAGCGGCTTCGACCGCTTGTCCATGCCGTCCGGTGCTCTAGGAGGGAGGTATCGCGTATTCCCATCCCCGCAGAGCCGGGCTCGCGGATTCCTTGGCGCTGGCTACAACTGGCGCTAGGATTGCTAGTCCCTAAAATTGACGAACTGCAACGGCAGTTCGATGTCCAAGTCCTTGACCAGCGCGATTGCGGCTTGAAGGTCGTCGCGTTTCTTGCCGGACACCCGCAACTCGTCACCTTGAATCGCGACCTGTACTTTGAGTTTTGAGCCCTTGGCGGCTTTGATAATTTTCTGCGCGACCTCGCGGTCGACACCTTGCTTGATCGTGATGGTTTGGCGGATCGTGTTGCCTGATGCCTTTTCAGGTTTGCCGAAGTCGAACGCGCCGCCGTCAATCTTGCGACGGGCGAGGTAGCCCCGAATCAATTCATCGACCTGCTTGAGTTTGAGGTCGTCATCGGCCGTTACCAAAATCGTGGCGTCAGTGCGCTCGACCGTGCATTTGCTGCCTTTGAAGTCGAACCGCGTAGTGATTTCGCGCGTTGCGCCTTGAATGGCGTTGTCTACTTCTGCCAAGTCGGTTTTCGAGACGACGTCCATGGACGGCATAGTGGACCTCTTGCGTTGGTGGTGTCCGGCTCATTCGAATCAGTTGCCCGCAGGGCCTGCCGACAATCTTGCGCGCATTCTAACGTGACGCGTAGGTCAGCAAAACCCGGGTTTCGCCGATTAAAGGAATACCGCTCTAATCCGCGGCCCGCCACAAGACGGGGAATAGCGGATGATTGGGGTGTTCGCCGCGCGGCATGGCGGCGAATGGCGCTTCGGCGTGACCCGCTTCGCATTCCGGGCGCGGGTCCCACACGACGTCGTCGCCGTACCACCATGTTGCGTAGGCGACCCGGCGCTGCGCTGTCGGATTGCCGCGGTTGTAGTGCGCGGTCTTCAAATGCATGACTACGATGTCACCCGGCTCCATATCCCATGAGACAAAACGCGCGTCAGGGCTGCCACGTAACGATTCGAAATCTGGGCACCACGGGCGGTCCGCCGGCCGGGGCAAGCGCGCGCCGTTGGGCGAACGCGGCCAATACAAAATGTCTTCCTTGTGGGTGCCGGCGAGGATTTCCAGGCTGTTGTCTTGCGTGACCGGCGTTAGCGGCGTCCACACGTTCACCAATTGATTGCCCAGTACGGCAGTGGCGCCGGCGTCGGTATGCCACGCCGTTGCCCAAGAGCTACCCGGGTCCTTGGCGAAAATAGTGTCCCAGTAGAAGCCGATCGCACGGGTGTCCAGCAGCTCACCGAGAAGGGCGGGGATCGGCGAGGAGCGGATAAATTCGCGAAACGCGACAACCCCGTGAGACGGCCGGCTGATGATATTGGCGCGGTCGCCGACTTCACGGTGCTCTTCGTCGGGCGGGACCAAGCCGCTGGCGTAGGGATCGGCGGAAACCGCGTCCCACGTAGCGAGCAGGTCGGCGACGGCCGTGGAATCGTAAATGCCCCTCAGGCAAACCGCGCCGTCGCGCTCGTAGGTTTCGCGGTCGGCGGCTGTGATGCGCGGCTCGATTTGGGCCATGGGTGATCTCCTGCGCCTATCCTAGCACGACCAGGTCGCTTGACTCGACGCACCGGGTCACCGAGCGTCGGCGGTATGTCTCCAGCATGGATTGTACTCGCTGCATTGGACGGCGCTGCGTTGGTCGTCCTTGGGGCGGCCGGGGGCCACGGGGTGATCACCGAACCGGCGCTGATCCGGCTGTTCGATACCGCCGCTGATTATCAGGCGTGGCACATGCTCGCGTTGCTCGGGATTGGGTTTGGTGGCGGCCGTCTGTTCGGCGCCGCGAAGTGGCTGATCAGCGCGGCCGGTGCGGCGTTTCTGGTTGGCAGCGCCTTATTCTGCGGCTCGCTTTATGTCCATGCGCTCAGCGGGTCGGCGCCGCTGCCCTGGGCGGCACCGATTGGCGGGACCATCATGATCTTGGGCTGGGTCGCCCTCGCGGCGGCGGGACTAGCGCTATTGCGGGCGCGCAGCGCCGACTAGCGACGGAAGCGCGCGCATGGGTCTTTCTCGTCGACCCGTGGCGTAAACCAAATGAAATCGAACGCGCCGGGCGCCGCGTAGTCGGCTGGGTCGTCTAGTCCGCGCTCGACTTCCATGAAGGTCACGACGAGCACGTTTCGACCGGGCAGGTGCCAGGGAACGCCCCAGTCGCGGCGCGCATGTCCACCACCGGCGATAACCACCGGAACATGCCCGGCGGCAATGGTCTCGGTCGTGACCCGCGCCAAGGCTGCATCGCGTGCCATTTGCACATTGGCCATGCCACTCAATGCGGTGCGCGGCACGGCGCCGCAGTGCGACGCCTCGAGCTGGTCCAGCAGCGCATCGCGCCGCATTAAATCCAGCGGCAAGGTGACAAAGTCGGGCAGGTCGATGCCGCCGCCGAGCAGCGCGCGGACTTGGTCGCGCGTCAACGCCGCGCCGCGCATTGGCAGATCGTGGTCGATTGCCGTTACTGCGAGGGGTTGATAGTCCGACCACGCCGGCCAGCCTGAATCCGCCCAACGCAGCGCGGCGCCGAGCCCCGCGGCGCCGATCACCGAGGCCCGCGCCAACACGGTGTCATCGCCGGGCTTAATCATTTCCCATACCAGCGCCGGGCGCCGGGCATGCGCCGCCAACCGATCCAACAGCGCGGCCTGAAGCCGGTGATGTTCGGCGTTATCGTGTTTCTCACCGAGAAACACCACATCCGCCGCTTTCGCAGCAGCAACGACGGTATCCACGGTGACGAATTGGTTGGTGCCGCTCGACCAAATGCGCCCGTTGAGGACGTGGTCATTCAAGATAGCTGCCGGGTCGGCATGCGTTGATGCCGATATCAGGCAAGCCGCAAAAGCAATGCCAGCAGGTATCCGCAGTGTCTGGTCGAGGCGCCTTGCAGGACGGGAAAATCGAATCATTGAATCAACTCTTGGGTGCGGTAAGATCGCCGCCCCTCCAAAGTTTTAGCCAAAATCCCATTGATATCGTACCAAAACCGTCAAGCGGTCCTCGCCACCAAACACCATAAAGAAAAAGCGATCAGCGGTCCGTTGCGCGACGCGGTTGGCCTATCCGTTATTGTCCCGCCGGATCTTGATACCGATTTACTGGGAACGTTCTCTGGCGAGGTCGAGCGCGAAGGGCTGCCCAGCGAGGTGGTCGTGCGCAAAGCGCGATTTGGCATGGCGGAAGCCCGGCTGCCTCTCGGCATCGCTAGCGAAGGGAGTTTCCGGCCCCATCCGGAATTGGCCTTCGAAACGGGGAACCACGAGCTCATGGCGTTTGTCGACGACGAGGCGGGCACCGTCGTCGTCGAAGACCTGTTCACGCTCGATACCAATTTTGCCAACATCAAAGTGAGTCGCGCGGATGATTTGGCGTCGTTTCTCGTCCGGGTCGGTTTTCCCGCCCACGCGCTTATCGTGGTTCCGAACGATCGCATTAGAGTGGACCATGACGAGCGCGTCAGGCTGGTGTTGGAGGATGTTCCCGACCAGCAGTTGTTCAAGGGAATTGCCGATCGAGCGGCCCTTACGCTTGCGGTCAAACAATGCGCCGCGCTTTCGGGCGACGGTATTGCCCATGTCGAAACCGATATGCGGGCGCACCTTAATCCCACCCGCATGCGCACCATCGCTGCGCTCGCGGTGCAGTTGGGCCGTCGGCTCGCGACATTATGCCCTTCGTGCAATGCGCCGGGGTGGGGCCGGGTCGCCGCAAAATGGGAATCCGCTGAGGGTGCCGGTCTCGTTGTGGTCAGTGAAACGATGGGGTGCGCATCGTGCACCAGTCAACAGGTTGTTACGCGACAGCCTGCGATGGTGCACGGCGCGACGCGGGTCAACGGCTAGGCGCATCAGCGGTCGGCGCGGCGCTGGCGTGGGTTCGTAGTGCTTCGCGCCGAACTTTGCCTGTTACCGTGCGCGGCATCTCGGCAATGAAAGAGATGGTGCGGGGGTAAAGATGACGCGCGAGGCGCGCCCGCACATGATTCTGCAGATCGGTACTCAGCGCGTCCGAAGCGCTGGTGCCAGGCCGTAGCTCGACAAATGCTTGGATGATCTGGCCGCGCTCGGGGTCTGCGACGCCGATCACGCCCGCCGCCGCGACGGCTGCATGCGAGAGCAGCGCGTCCTCGATCTCACCTGGGCCGACGCGGTACCCCGCGGTGTTGATGACGTCGTCGTTGCGGCCGACATAGTAGAGGTACCCGTCGGCGTCGCGGCGCGCGATATCGCCGGTGAGCAACCAGTCGCCGGCGAACTTGGCGCGGGTGGCCTCGGGATCGTTCCAGTATTCGAGGAACATCACGGGATCGCCGCGGCGGACCGCGACAATGCCGGTATCGCCCGCGGGTTGCCCGGTTTCATCGACCAGGGCGACGTCATGGCCGGGCATCGCGCGGCCCATTGATCCAAGGCGGACAGGCATCACGCTCGCGCTGTTGACGACAATCATATTGCACTCGGTCTGGCCGTAGGCCTCATTGAGGTTGGCACCAAGAACCTCCTGACCCCAGGCGATAAGGCCCGGCGAAACACTTTCACCACCGGTGCCCACAGACCGCAGCGCGACATTTCGCGCGCCGGCGGGATGGAGCCGCCGCATTTGATGCAGCGCGGTGGGCGGGATAAACGCGCGGGTCGGTTGATGGTGTTCCAGCAGGCGCAATGCCCATTCGGGGTCGAACCGTCGCGCCGTAGCGATGACCGGCACGCGGTGGCGCAAGGACGCGAAGAGAATATTGACCAGCCCGGCGACCCAGGCCCAATCCTGCGGCGACCAGTGGCGGTCGGGCGACCCTTCGTTCATGCCATAATGGACAAAGCGAATGCCCGGGTCATGGCCGATCAACATGCGGTGCGCATGGCGCGCGCCCTTCGGCGGTCCGGTCGTCCCGGATGTGTAGATAATCAACGCGTCGTCCTCGGCGCTGGTATCCACGGGCTGAAAATCCGGTGCGCCGGAGTCCAAGAACGCGTCGAACGCCAAGATCCCGTTTTCCACGCCGCCGATGCACAAGACGGGGCGCAGATCGAGCCCGCGTTTCAACAGGCCCACGGCCTTGGGTAGCTGTTCTGCATCGGTGATGAGCGCGCGCGCACCGGCATTCGCAATGCGGTGCGCCAACGCGTCTTCGGCGAACGCTGTGAAGAGCGGCACTGAGACCAGACCGGCCTTGAGGATGGCGATATGGGCAACCGCGGTTTCCGGTCTTTGTCCGAGCAGCACGGCGACTCGGTCGCCGCGCTGCAAACCCTGAGCGCGCAGCCCGTTGGCAAGGCGGTTGCTCCGCTCGCGGAGCCATCCATAGGTGATCGTGTGATCGGTCCCGGCAAGATCCTCCCAGACCATCGCTATCGCGTCCGGGTGCGTCGCGGCGATCCGGTCGCAAATGTCGACGCCAATATTGTAGCGCGATGGAATTTGCCACTGATGTGCAGCGCGTATTTCGTGATAACGATCGTGCGTCATGCCAAGATGCTAGCACCGCTGGGGAGAGCCGTAATGACGCATCCCGATATTGCGCCGCTGGAAACAACGTTTCTCACACATTTCGTGATCGAGGCGATGCCTGGTCTGGAAATTGGCAAGACGCCCGGCGGCTGGCGCCGCGTTGACCGCATTCTGAGTGGTCGGTTCGATGGGCCGCGATTCAGCGGTGAGATCATCACCGGTACCGATCCCGTATTAGTCATGCGCGACGATTCGGCCCGTCTCGACGTCCGCATGGTGCTGCGAACCGTTGACGGTGCATTGGTACAGATGACTTACGACGGCATCGTGGCCGGTCCGCGCGATGTGATGAAGCGGATTGGCCGACGTGAAGAGGTTGATTCCCGAGAATACTACTTGCGCACCGCCGTCACGTTTGAAACCGGCGACACCCGCTACGAATGGCTAAACACGGCGTTGGCCGTGGCAACCGGGCGCCTCTTGGTGTTTCCAAACGGTGCCTTTGGCGACCACTACAACCTTTACCTCGTGCAATAGGGAGAAACCGCGATGGACGATCGTCAGGCGCCGCTGCAGACCGACTATCTGATGACCCTCGATATGGAAGCCATGGTTGGTCTGGAGATCGGCAAAACGCCGCGGGGCTATCGACGGATCGATCGTATTGAACGCGGCACGTTCAGCGGTCCGAAGTTGAGCGGAAAGGTGGTGACCGCGACCGACCACCTGCTGGTGCTGCGCGACAATTCGGCGCGACCCGATGTGCGCTTGGTGCTCGAAACCACCGACGGGGTGCTAATCCAGATCATGTACCAAGGCATCGTCTGGGGCCCAAAGGAAGTGCTGAAGAAACTCGGGCGGCGCGAGGAAGTATCGGGGGATCAGTATTACATGCGCAGTGCCGCGTTCTTCGAGACCGCCATGGACAACGACTATGCGTGGCTTAACAACGTTATCGCGGTGGGGCGCGGCGCGGTCCGTATCCTGGATGGTGGCGCCTTCGGCGTACGCTACGACCTGTTTCAAGTTCTCTGAGGGCTGCCGGAGATTCCCTAGGTTTCCTCGGCATCAGACTGCTTATCGACCGTTCATTTGACTCGCCTAAAGCTTACAGCCCAGAGTCCCGTGACGGGTCGCCGTGGGCGAGGTGTGCGCTGCGGACGAGCCAGAGTCGATAACCACTTGGGAGGGTGGAATGCTCAGGAAAAACATAAGAAACGTCCTAGCCGCAACCGGTATGGGACTGATCGGGTTTGGCGCGGCCTCTGTCGCCCAGGCCGAAGATCTTTTGTATCTTTCGTACAACGTACCGAACAGTTTGAACGTCGACGGTCCGGGCGGCACGTTTCCGCCCTCGTATGGCGGCATGTCGAATGTGCTCGAGCCACTCATTTATTTTGAACTCGGCGAGTCAAATGCCGAAGGCCTGTCCGCGCTCAATACGAAAAAATTTGAAGGCCGCTTGGCGGAGTCATGGGACTTCGACGTCGCGAGTCTGACATGGACGCTAAATCTTCGGCGGGGCGTTAAAGGCTGCAACGGCGCGACCTTTGATGCAGACGATGTGCTGTACACAATGGCCCGGGCAAAGTCGATCAGCGGCACGGCGCCCATCGGTTACTTTCTAGCCAATGTCGGATCGGTCGACAAATTCGAACCGTCGCTTTTTGCCGCGCGAGCCGCCGCCAAGACAGCGAAAGACGAAGGCAAGCCGGCGCCAAGCCCGGATGCCCGCGAATTGGGCGATGAGGTAACCAAAGTCGACCAGTACACCGTGAAGATCAGGCAGGCACAGGCGAATGGTTTGTTTTTGCCGGTTTTCGCGATTTTCGCGCTCCTCATTTACGACAAGGAGACGATGGAGGCGAACGCAACTGAAGACGATCCCTGGAGCCACATTTATACCAATACGGTTAACGGTCCCGGTTTCGGTCCCTGGTGTGTTGGAGAATGGAAAAAAGAAGATTCGATCATTCTAGAAGCGAACAAGGACTACTACCGCGGCGCGCCCTACTATGATCGCGTCATCTGGAAGAAGATTCCTGAAAGCTCCACGCGCCTAACCGTTTTGCGGACGGGTCAAGCTGACTTTGTGGATTCGCTGTCTCCGCGAGAGTTCAGCAGCCTGAAAGACGTTGACGGGATCAATGTTGGCGGTGGCTTTCTCAACTCGACCGTCATGATGTCGCTCAACTGGAGCCAGCCTCCTTTTGACAATGTCAAAGTTCGTAAGGCGATCGCGTACGCCATTCCCTACGATCAGCTCATCGAGAAAGTCTATTTCGGAAGCGCTCGGAAATGGGAGGGCCTCGTGCCGCCGGGATATCCTGGCTACTTCAAGCCGTCGGTCTCCTATAACTACGACCCGGAAAAGGCGAAACAACTGCTTGCCGAAGCCGGTTTTCCGGGCGGCGCAGGCCTTGAGAAGTTTGCCGATGAGTTCAAATTGGCGTTCGTTGCGGAACGCGAGTCCATCCTTGGGCCAGTCGCGACGATCATCCAAAGCTCGCTCAAAGCCGTTGGTTTTCCGGTTCTGCTCGATCCGCTGCCGCTGCAGCAATATTCGGATCGGCAGTTCGTTAAGAAGGACCTTGGTATGGCGCTGAACGATACCAGTCGTCCGATCGGGATCGATGCATCTTACGCGGTGATGTTGCAGTACGTTACGGTTGCCAAGGGTGGCCTCAATAACTGGGGCAACTACAGCAACGCTCGTGTCGACGAACTTTTCTTCAAGGTCAAGGCCGAGGCCGATCAGGTCAAACGCAATGCGATGTTGAAGGAAATCCAAGAGACAATCATGGACGAGCTCGCGCTCGTTCCGGTCCTGGAGTACGAGCATCAATACGCTTGGCGCGAAGGGGTCTCGGGTGTGGGCGTCCACGCCGAAGCCCAGCCGCGTTTCTACGACCTGCGCAAATAGGTCGACGTAACTTGAGGGGCGCAAGGCTGTGATGGCGTTGCGCCCCTTTTCTATGTCTGAGATATGCACGATCTACTGATCAAAGGGGCCCGCGTCGTTGACGGCACGGGTGCGCCCGCCGCGGTTGCCGACGTTGCCATCAAGGACGGTCTTATTGTGGAGACCGGTCGCGTCACAGGGGCCGCGAATGAAACCATCGACGCCGACGGGTTGCTGCTAACCCCCGGCTGGGTCGATATCCACACCCACTACGACGGCCAAGTCACGTGGGATCCGCTGCTGACGCCGTCCATTTGGCACGGCGTCACAACGGTGGTCATGGGCAATTGCGGCGTTGGATTCGCGCCAGCCGCCCCAGACCGACACGACTGGCTCCTTGGATTGATGGAGGGCGTCGAAGACATCCCCGGCAGCGCGCTTGCCGCTGGGATCAAATGGGAATGGGAGACCTTCCCGGAATATCTCGATGCGCTCGACAGAATGCCGCGCGCCCTCGATGTGGCGGCGCAGATCGGTCACGGCGCGATCCGTGCCTATGTCATGGGCGAGCGCGCGCACGACGAGCTTGCCACGCCCCAAGACATAGACGCTGAATCCCGCGTCGTGCGCGAGGCGATGGCCGCCGGCGCCGCCGGTCTTAGCACGTCGCGTTCGCTCCTGCATCTCGACACCAGCGGCGACCTCGTGCCCGGCACGTTCGCGGGCGAAGACGAACTCCAGGCATTGGCGGGCGAGCTGGCGGCGGCGGGACACGGCGTTTTTGAGATGACCATCCGTGGCATGAGCGGCTTCGACGCCGCCGGCCCGCCCAGCGAGATCCAATGGATGCACCGGATCTCCAAGAGCACGGGCTGTCCCATTACCTTTCTGTTGGGACAGGCGCACGATTATCCCGATGTCTGGCGCAACGTTCTCGACGCGTGCGACGTTGCGGCCGCCGACGGCGCGCGGATTTATCCCCAAGTGTTCGGCCGGCCGACCAACTATCTCTTCACGCTGGCCGGGATTCATCCGTTCTTCCGCTATCCGGCATTTGCCGAAATTGCTTCGCTACCGCACGCCGAGATGGTCGCAATAATGCGCGATCCGTCTTTTAAGGCGCGGCTCCTCGCGCAGTCCGACCCCAACGACGACGCGTTCAACAACATCCTGAAAACGGCGTGGGCGGGCAGCTACGATCTTGGCGACCCGTTGGACTATGAACCCGATCCCGCGAGCAGCATCGCGGCGCAGGCCAAGGCGACGAACCGCGACCCCGCGGATCTCGGCTACGACAGACTCCTCGCCGACGACGGGCGGGCCGTGTTGTATTTCACGGCGTTCAACTACGCCGACGGCGATTTGGAGACCGTGCGCGAGATGCTGGTCCATCCGCAAACCGTTCTCGGCGGGAGCGATGCCGGCGCGCATGTGACCTATATTTGCGATGCCAGTGTGCCGACATTCATGCTGACCCACTGGGCCCGGGACCGGGCGCGCGGCGCCAAGCTTCCGTTGGAATGGCTGGTACGCAAGCAGACCCTTGATAACGCGGCGCTCTACGGTTTTCACGACCGGGGCGCGATCAAGCCCGGGCTGCGGGCTGATCTCAATCTTATTGATTTTGACCAGCTGCGCTTGGAAACGCCCTATTTTGTCAACGACTTGCCGGCCGACGCGACCCGCCTTATGCAAAAGGCGCGCGGTTACGAGGCCACCATTGTCGGCGGCCAAGTCGTGCAACGGAACGGCGAGGAGACGGGCGCGCGTCCCGGCCGTCTGGTTCGCTCGACCTCAGATGGTCCGCGCTACACACCCCGGGAGCGAATGGCGCGATGAAGGCAATCGTTATCGACGGGCACGGTGGTGCCGACAAACTCAACTACCAAGAAATTGCGGCGCCGGAAGTGGGCCCTGGCGACGTCCTGATCAAAATCGATACCGTTGGGATCAACCGGTTCGACACGCTTGTGCGCAACGGGAACGTGCCCAACGCGTCGGTCACCTTTCCCCATGTGCTGGGCGTCGAAGGTGCGGGCACGGTCGCCGAGGTCGGTGCCGGCGTGATCGGCTTCGGCGTGGGTGACCGCGTCGTGCCGGTGCTGACGGTCTCGCAAGGGCGGTGCAACGAGCCCGTCTGCTTTTGCATGCAAGGTCACGACAACATTTGCGCCAAGTTCGACAAGCTGGGTCATACCCGGTGGGGCACCTACGCCGAATATGTGCGGGTCAATCAGTTCAGCCTGCTGCCGCTGCCGGACGAGGTCTCATTTCTCGATGCGGCGACATCGCTCGTCGCCTACGCGACGGCTTGGGAAATGGCGCGCAAAGTGAACCTGCGCCCAGAAGACACGGTCTTGATCAACGCGGTC
>ERZ890510.1187-NODE-1187-length-17553-cov-10.481255_pt1 | contig 17553 bp, 18 predicted proteins | sample MGYA00521265_ERZ890510 | MGnify/ENA primary metagenome ERZ890510 (study PRJEB32303, sample SAMEA104408624) | aquatic metagenome | biome: Brackish water; feature: Chemocline; material: water | place: Baltic Sea | collected 2014-10-26T21:54:00 | depth 110 m ...
CCTAACGGATCAGAAGGGATTACCAGTGATTGAATCCAAATATACTTTTACGGATTGGAGTTGCTACATTTTTGTGGACAGCACGAGAAGCGTTAAGTTGCTCGAGGAGGTATCGCAAATGTATTCAGAGAAAAAGAGACGTCAGTATTGTAATTACAGAATTGAAGAATCTTTAATAAAGCCCGCAACAGTTAATACTGAGCTCCGAACACTAAAATCATTTTTTAACACTTTAGCTAGATATGAATACGTCAAAGAAAATCCTATACATGGTGTAAAAATGTTAGTTATAGAAAAAAATGAACCTAGGTCATTAACGGATGCAGAGTTAAGAAGAATCTTCCAAGCCATTGGAGGTGATATTGACTATACCGATTTATTGCAAATGTATCTTCACACCGGCGCAAGACGTTCAGAGTTATTGCCTCCAAAGTTAAGTTGGGAAGATATTGATTTTGATGCAAAAACGATTCGGCTTATTGGTAAGTTTGACCAGGTGAGACATGTGCCATTAGATAAACTAGCATTTGAGATTGTCAGTAGACGAAAAAATATAGAAAAAAGACTCAAACCATTTGATTTTAATTACGATTATATGTACAAAAAGATTAAACGGTTTATGAATAAAGCAAATGTTCTTGACGGGACTGTTCATGCCTTACGAAGGACATTCGGTTCAAAGCTTGTTCAATCAGGTGTTGATATCTATATTGTATCGAAGTTATTAGGACATTCTTCCATAAGAATTACGGAAAATCACTATATACACATATTAAATAAAAACTTACAAGATGGAGTTGCTGTACTTGATCGAGTGTGGTGATTTTCAATAATTAAAGAAGAGCCTCAGATACTAATCTGGGGCTTTTTTTTTGTCCCGTTTTCGAAGTAAAGTACATAGACATTGCCTTTTCCCCTACGAGACCGAAATATATCCAGTTGGCCAAAAAAGAATGACTAAAGAATGACTATTTGTTTCAATTAATGTCCCATTTTGTCCAGAATTGGATAGATTACAATATAGTCTTAAAAAGAAAATATCCCTGTAACTCGTTGTGTTACAGGGATTTGCTGTGTACTCCGGACAGGACTCGAACCTGTGACCTACGGATTAGAAATCCGTTGCTCTATCCAGCTGAGCTACCGGAGCATCTAAAGCGGCGCATTATAAATGAAGGAGTACTATTCTGCAACATGTATTGAAAGGCCAAGAATTTTCCAGTAAGTTTTGATTAAATGACGCGAAAACGTATGATGAGCTCTTGATGTTCTTTGCGGATTATGCTAAAGCAACAATGAAGGAGCTTTCAAATAGGAGAGTATAATAATACTCTTGTATCAAACAGGGGAATGAATTATTATCCTAGAGCATAGCGCAAAATAAACGGGGGTAAACGTATGGCAAAAGCATCAAGATTTATTCATCCAATGAATAATTGTGAATTACTTAACTCAAAAAAATTGCTCCCCGTATTAATTTTAACCTTCTTTTCTTTCCAAATTTCTTTTGCACAGAGTTATTCTGTGTCTGGTATCGTTTCCGAACGCTTTAGCCAAAGTCCATTAGAAAATATTCAAATCAGTATTACCGATATCTTAGACAGTAATGCAACAATGATGACGCCTTCCAATAATGATGGTGAATATGAACTCCATCTGACTATTGTTTCTATTGATGAACTCCTGAAACCCAGAGAATTTGGATTGGGGCATAATTATCCTCAACCCTTTAACCCGAGCACCACAATTCCCTTTTTTATCACCGAAATGGGTGACTATGTGCTTCAAGCCTATGATCTCTTAGGAAGAGAAGTTGCAAGTACTAAACAATCTCTTACCCCAGCTTCCTATAGTGTTCGCTTTCAAGCGGCTTCAGCAGGACTTTATTTTATAAGTTTAAGTGGAGATGGTTTTTACGATGTTATCAAAGTAATCGCAATAGATGGGAGCCGTGAATCAAAATTCTTTCCGACGCTTGGACACTCAATAAAACAGTCGTCTGGGATTTTAACCAAGTCAATACCTTGGGAAAATCGCGAGAGAAGATGCTGATAGTCTTCTTGTTTTTTATGAAAATGATGATATGCAAATTGCGCCTTTTAGAGCGGAAGTTAGCGTTCCTGCAAATGGAAGTGTTGACTTTCCTGTAGAGCTTGAAAGAACACTAAGAGAATCTCAAATAGAAATTAATGTTCCTTTAAATCCCACCCTAGAAACTTATATTCTTCCAATTAATGCTTTTAATCCGGATTATGATGCGAGTATTTCAAGTTTAGATTTAGAATTAATTAGTGGAACTAATATCCCCTCATATTTTAATGGCATTGATAGTTTAGTTTTCACTCCTGAAACAGGAGGTTTATCAACTTATAGATTAACTGCCACTGACACTAGAGGAGATCAAGTTTCAACCGATATCAGTATGGATGTTGAGAGTTTTATTCATTTAGTTCAGACTCTTGATTTCTTTGGAAATCTAGGAGGACCATATGAAGGAGCAAGAGTAGTCTTAAGAGGGACTGAGGGAATAACAAACTCAGAAGGATTGCTCGAATTAGAAGTTTCAACAACAAACGGACCATTAAACGAAACCGATACGATGCAAGTTTACAGCTTAAACAATGACAGTACATTCTACGCCTTGAATTGGCCAGTAGACGCAGCAGCAGACACTCAAAAAGTTCAAACATATACTGATAATCACGGGCCTAGTTTTTGGGCAAATAGTCCCTGGGTCAATCAATGGAACAGAGAATCAACATTAGCAATTACGAATGGTATGCCTAATTTTCAATTTAGAAAAGTTGGTAATTTAGACGATGGTCAAGCAAGTATAATTAATATTTATTGTCCAAATTATACAAGTCCTCAAGGTCTAGAATACAGGCCAATTATAGAACAAGAACTTGATAGTTTAAATAATGCATTGGATGAGCGAGCAGGACCTGGAAGACAATCAAAAGTACATTTCTTCTTGACAAACAATACTTTAGAAGATAGTTTATACGTAAACGATAATGGAATTATGTTACATTTTATTGGAACACATAATTATACAGAAATAAACACAGAAACAGATGCCAGTCAAGATTTATTATATATTAGGAACACTGATGCTTATGTTGCATATAATGCAGCAAATAATGAGACAGGAGTTAATGGTATTAGACGATTATTTGTTCATGAAGCAATACAACATGGAACAGGATTAATAGGACACACACCATATAATTTAGAACATCCTGAAAATCAAGAAAATATGAGTGCAGGAGCATATGAATTAAAAGAACATGAAATAGATGGATTATTCACAAGATATAATTACAAACCAAGCCATATAAGAAATTTCCAAGGATACGAACACTTTCATGAATTACACTTAGATCAAACTCAAAACAGAAGCAATACTTCAATACCTCAGTTTACAAGCCCTGATGTTTCATATCAACTAATAGAAAAAGAAGGAAATATAGAAAAAGGAAGAATAACAATTAGAGACTAACAATTAGGATTGACATTATTACCTTCAAAAACACAAACAGGAACATCATACTGATAAACTTCATCATGAATATCAGCAACAAAACAACAAGAATTTTGTTCAGTTTCTCCGCGCCTTCGCAGATTAACGCAGAAAAAATAACCATATAATTTCCTCCGCGCCCTCTGTGTAAATCTCTGCTTCCTCTGTGGTAAAATCTTTTTACAGTCTAGTACACAGCAGCCTACCAAAAGAACACTTGATTCACATTCGATTTAAACGAAGTTAATCCGTCATTAAATAGACGGGATAACGAGGGATCAATTGAAACAACCTTCAACAATAAAAAGCTTAACTCTATTCATCATTGGAACGATGGTTTCATCGATTTTTGGCCAATCCCTTATAATCACTCCAACCACTAATACTGGCGATACTGGAAAACAAGTTCGAGTAATAGCAAAAAGAGGAAGTTATACAGCTCTGGACACTAGTGTTATGCTTGGTGAGAGTGTTAGTGCTAATTATGGTACTGTTGGTGTTGACAAGTTTGATTTTAATATTCCTGCTTCTAGCGTTGTTGGTCTTGGAAATAGTGTTACAAATGATGGTAATGTTTATCCTTTCTTGAATGGACAAACTAATAATGCAACTTATAGAGTTTTTGATATTACTGGACGAAATGTGACTGGAAGTGAACAATATGCGATTGGGACTTATTTCTTACAAGTAATTGATAAATTATCAGGTAGTATTCTTGGAACTGAAAGATTCATAAATTATAGTGGGAAATTAAATGTTAATTTTAGGGAAGCGCCAAGACAATACCTTGGAAAAATAACAATAGAAGACGCAGATAGTCTTCTTGTTTATTATGAAAATGATGATATGCAAATCGAGCCGTTTAGAGCTGAAGTTAGCGTTCCTGCAAATGGAAGTGTTGACTTCCCAGTAGAGCTTGAAAGAACACTAAGAACACCTACTTTGAATATTAATAATGTTCCTGACAATCCAACACTTGCAAATTATATAATGACTTTATTAGCTTCTAGTCCTGATTATGATGGTGGAGCCATAAGTTTAGACTTAGAACAAATAAGCGGTACTGCTCCATTTTCTTTTAATGGCATCGATACCTTACTAGTTAATCCAACAACCGCAGGATACAACTTATTTAGAGTAACTGCAACAGACGATAGAGGCTTAGAACAAACTGCTAATATTGAACTTGATGTTGCTAGTGAAACATACAAAATCTTACTAACTAAATTATTCAATGGTCTTGGTCTTCCAAGAGAAGGAATTGACGTTACTCTTGGAGATAAAATGATTAGAACAGGTCCTGATGGATTTGCTGAATTTCAATTTCCAACAGACTATGGTTTAAACGAATTTGATAGTTTAGAGCTTGATGATAATATTCTTGGAAATTTACAAGATGGAACAGGTCCTTTTGCCGCAATGCGAATTGGAGTAAAGCCAGAATTAGTAAACACAGGCGAAGCACACACACAACAAACTTTTACTGATGAAATGATGAGACAAAACCCAAACTATTGGGACAATTACGTATGGGCCAATCAACTAGACAGAGAGTTTTATTTACTCGACTTAATGTTTGCAACACCTTATATATTTGCAAGAAGAGGAAATCTAGAAGACGGCTTTACAGACTTACTACATTACAGCCCTGAATTCAGCAATGTAAGTGCAGATTATAGAGAATATTCTCAACTCGTAATTGATAGCATAGCAACTGCAATTGAAAACTTATCAAAAGATGAACTCGGAAATGGAAATAATCCATTCACATTTATTAACGTAGCGCCAGAAGACAGTACACTTGCAATAGAACACGGAAATACATTTGACTATAGTCAAGATTATAGTAGATTAAAATATATAAATATGGATATTGACAATGAGAATCAAATATGGTATATTAGAAACGCAGGAGAATATATTAATAGTGGCTTAACAGGCAATGCTTTATTTAAGAATATGTTTCATGAACTTGGAAGAGCAGTTGCCTATTCTAATATCAGTCCTTACTCTCCTGATGCTATTCCTGATGTCATGCGAAATGGTGATGTTCAACCTCATGATATGGCAGGTTATTATGTTATGATGAATATGGATCCTCATTTTTTCTTGAAAGTTAAAAATTTAAGAAGTATCTTGCCAGCTAGTGAACCTTATTGGCCAAACAATTAGACGCCAAAATTCCCTTAAAAAAAAGAACTCGGGATACTGGAAAGAGTGTCCTTTTTTTATGTCAAAAATTCTAACCCCACATCACACCGAGCATACACAATCCCATCCTTAAAACTTCCCCTTGTAATGGGTGACTAAAATGCGAAGTTAGCTGAAGCAACGTTGATTGGACAATGAGGATAAAATTGAGATTAGAGCACAGAGATAACATTCAGAACGCACCATCAACTGAAAAAAATGAGATCAACGAAACGTAATTTTATAATGCAAATGCTTCAATAGAAATGAATAGGGGATAATGACAATGGAACTATTAGCTGAAAATCCCTATTTATTGGTGCCTATCATATTCTTTGCCAGAGTTGCAGATGTTTCTCTCGGTACATTTCGAACCATTGTCGTATTCCGCGGTCAAAAAGCGCTGGCATCCTTTATTGGATTTTTTGAAATCATTATCTGGCTACTTGCTGCCTCCCAAGTTTTTACAAATCTGGATCATTGGTATTTTGCATTAGCCTATGCTGCTGGTTTTGCTGTTGGAAATTATGTTGGTATTTCGATCGAGAGCCGTTTTGGTATCGGCAATGAAATAATTCGATGCATCTCATTCAATCGCGATGTACTGGCAGGAAAATTACGTGAGGAAGGTTAATGTTGTTTCTTTCGATGGCGATATGGGAAAAGAGCATCCTGTTGAAATGCTCCTCATTGTTGTCAAACGGCGTAAAGTCTTTTCACTTATCCAACTCATTAAAGAGTATGATAAAACGGCAATCTATTCCGTTTCTGACGTAAAAAGCGTTTATGAAGGCCCTGATCTTATGCCGCGGCGCAGTCTGTTGCCAGGTGCATTTGTGCCCTTCGGTAAGCGTTGAACTTTTATTCACTCTATTCACATCATAGATAGAAACGTATATTACATAGTAAATAACAAGCGCTTTTTTTGATTTAATTTCTATCCAGCTGAGCTACCGGAGCATAAAAAGCGGCGCATTATAAATGAAGCACAACCCTCTAAGATATTTTGCGGCTAAAACGACTTTATTGTTTAAGGTTTTCTTTCACAGCTTCAAGCTCACGATCAAATGCAGAAATATCAATTCCACCCTCATTTTCGATGATTTGCTCTTTTAAAACGGGTGTGAAATCGGGATCATTTCGTTCCTGAAGCTTCTTAATCATCACTTTCACATCTTTGTTAAATTCATCAATCGTTTGATTCAATCGTTTGACCAATTCGTCCATAAAGACGCGGCTATAATTATCTGAGACACCTTCTTTTAGATCATTAAGTTTGTTTTTAAGAAAATTCCAGCGACTGTCTTCACTGCTGAAATCAATGGAAGAAATTTTGGTTTTTTCTGGATTGCTCATATCACGGCCCTTTAATTTTTAGTCGTTTTTCCGGCTCTTTTTAAAGTATTGATTTAGCCAGTTATTCATAAAATTTTCATAGTTATTTCGTTCAATAGCACGGCGTATATCAGACATCAAATCTTGATAAAAAGTAAGATTGTGAATAGTGGCCAATGTTTCTGCAAGAGGATCTTTCATGAAAAATAAATAGCGTAATGTACTGCGCGTGTAAGTTTGACACGTATAACATTGACACGCCGTATCAACTGGTATCTTATCTTTACGATAACCTTTGTCCATAATGCGCATTTTCCCCATCCGTGTAAATAGGGTACCGTTACGACCGTAACGTGTTGGAATGACGCAATCAAACATATCAATACCGCGATGAACACTGGCCAAGATATCTTCGGGTAATCCACTGCCCATGAGGTAACGCGGCTTGTCCGTTGGCATAAGAGGCGTCGTATAGCCAACGACTTCTTTTAAAACATTCAATCCTTCACCAACACTTACGCCACCAATGGCAAAACCGTCAAATGCCATATTGGTGATGTCATAAGCCGACTGTTTGCGCAATCCTGAATGCGTTCCGCCTTGAATAATGCCAAATAAAAATTGATGATCTTCTAAAGCATAATCACGGCAACGTTCAGCCCATGCCGTCGTTCGGCGCACAGATTTGCTAAGATAATCCTGTGAGGCAGGGTATTCGACACATTCATCAAAAGCCATCACAATATCAGACCCTAAAAGACGTTGTATTTCCATGGAACGCTCAGGTGTTAGCGTTATTTTTTCGCCATTATCTTCATACTGAAAGGTGACGCCATCATCATTGACTTCGCGACCTGGTAGCGAAAAAACTTGAAATCCGCCTGAATCCGTCAGAATAGTTTTATCCCATCCCATTAATTTATGGATGCCTCCTGCACGCTTAACAATATTAAGCCGATCGCCTAAAGACATATGGTAGGCATTGGCTAAAACAACTTGTGCACCTGTTTCGGCGACATCTCTCATCGTCATCGAGCGAACAAATCCTGCTGTACCAACCGTCATGAAAGTCGGTGTTTGAACCGTGCCATGAGCTGTCGTAAACTGACCTCTTCGCGCCCCTGATCGATCAACGCCAAACAATTTAAATCTTATATCTCGTTTACTCATAAATGTTTATTTATTTACCTTTTCTTTCTAGAAAAAAGACTTCTCGCGAAATCATTTCTGTTGCCCTAATAGTTGAGCAATCTGTGTCCATCCTAACCTCAAGACTATCCCCTTGGTATTTATGAAAAATATTGATGGCCGCTTGTGATATTCCTGAAATCACAGAATGATTTTCGTTGAAAATGAATTCACCGCCTCGTTGTCGTTCAGCCATATTAAAAGTGCGCCCTAAAGGAGTAAACATGTGATCAATTGTGTACCATTCTACAAGTGTACTTTCACCCTCCCAGGGACTTAGAACAAAGAAGCCTTGTGCATTTTTATGTGCTCGCCTGTTTGATATTTCAACATTATACCCCATTAGATAACTTTTAATATTGGGGCTTGGATGATCTAAGCGAAAAATATGGATTTCACCCTTTTTATCACCATGTTTATCTTTAATGGTGAATTGGCCTTGGAGATTTTGGTTAAGTGTTTCATAAATAGGTGTGTGTTTTAACTCAGCTATAAATGTTTTAATCAACTGAAAACGCGAATAAATAACCACCATAAGTATGAGTATTGTGATACTGACAAAGTAAGGCACCCGATCTTTTGTTATCATTGCTGCCATTTACTTACCTGCTATTATAATCCATTTTGTTTCAGAATGGGGTTCCGCCACAATAATGCTAAAACCGGCTTCTTCTACAATTTTATGAGCATCATCAACAAAAACTCGATCTGATTGCGATGGACCACTCATGTTTTCTGTATCGGGTTTCCAATCTATTATCATAAGTTTTCCTCCTGGTTTTAATACTCGGTAAATTTCAACCAAATTTTCAGATGGCTTTTTAAATTCATGAAAGACTGTAATCGTAACGACACCATCGACTGACTCATCTTCAATATCCAATTTTACTTCTTCAACTTCCAGCACTTGTACGTTGTCACCAGGGACTCTTCGATTGAGGGCTAAAAGCATTTCGGAAGAAGTATCCGCGGCGATAACCATACCATTTTCCCCCATTGCTGCCGACGCTGGAAACGTAAAAAAGCCATTCCCGCACCCTAAATCAAGGAGCGTGCTTCCAGGTGGAACGGCTAATCTTTGTAACAGGATATCAGGTTTTAGCTCATGGTAGCGTTCGGGGTTAATAAGTTTTTCTGCTTTTTCAGGGTCAAATTTATGCATATGTTTTTCTATTTCTTTGTGCTGTTTTTAAATTATCTCATTATTTACGAATTATCGAAACGTATTGCTTCTTCCGTGGGATAAAATTCTTTGTCCAATAACTTCATGAGTTCGTAGGTTTTAATAGAGTCCGATTCAAAGCCATCCCACGTGACAGGTAAAATACCAATGCCTGTACTCGTGATGAAGGCCTCATCCATTCCGTCGATATCCTCATAACGAATAATAGTTTCCATTTGGAGCAAATTGCACATCGGTGCGAGTTTTAAAACGAGATTACGAATAACACCCGGTAAAACGCCAAGTGATAAAGCCGGTGTAAAGAGCATGTTTCCGCGAATAAAGAAAATATTTCGGAGGGCACCTTCGGTGATGTATTTGCTTTTGTTGTAGAAAATAGGCTCAAAAGAATTGATAGCGTCGGCATCTTTTTTCGCCAACATATTGGCTAAATAATTACCCGATTTAATAGCGGGATTGAATCGCGCAACAGGATAATCTTCTTCATTAACAAAATTAATGTGTGCGGGAAAATCCGGTAGTTTTGGTAGGGGACGACCTTTAATGTAAATATTTGTCTTTCCCACATAAGACCAAGGAGCCTCCATAGTGCCTAATCCTCGCGTCACGATAAAACGAATCATTCCATTTTGAAAATCATTCCTCATGATAAAATCATTTAGTAGTGAAAGAAAGGTATCGTAATCAGGCGTGTTTTCGTATCGAAGCTTTTTAAAACCATTTTCCAAACGATCAAAATGTATTTGAGGTTTGAACAATCGTCCATTGATAGACCGAATTGTTTCGAATAAGCTATCGCCATAAAGAAAACCTAAATCATTTATGGATACGTAAGCGACCGCTTCTTTTTGCCATTCTCCGTTTACGTAAATCATCGAATCCATTTTATTTTTGTTCTCACTCTTTCGGTTGTGTTCAAATTTGAACCGCTCTGACGAACTGAACAAATTAATAAAGGCTTGACGGAATCACATCATTTTTTTAACCACTTTACTTTAAATTCGTCCGTTTTAAAGCCAAATGATGCTTGGTCCCCTCCCACTATAAATGGACGCTTTATTAAATTTGAATCCTGTTGCATCAAATCGATGGCTTCGACTTTATTCGGTGGGTTTTTCCCAAGCATTTTTTCCCGATAAATAGTCGATCGTGGATTAAGGATAGATTTCACATCGTCTTCGGGGATAAATCGTTCCAGCAACTCCCGGGAAGGTACCTCTTTAATGATGTCAATAATTTCAAATCTGACGCCGTTTTCATTTAAATATGATTGGGCTTTTTTACAGGTTCCACAGGTTTTCTTGTCGTAAAAAATGATACTCATGAAGATTTCCTTTTTCTCGTTTTTCTTGGCTCAATTTCGTATTCGGGAATCAAATGAAAAGATGGACATAACTCACTTAAAACACAATTTCCACATTGGGGTCGTCGCGCTATGCAAACGGCTCTGCCATGATCTATAATTAAATGTGTAAACAATGTCCAATCGTCCTTATCGATGACTTTTTCCAATTCTTTTTCAATCTTAACGGCATCTTTCCCATTAACAAATTTTAACAGATTAGCCATACGAATAACGTGAGTATCCACGACAATGCCTGGAATTTTAAAAATGGTTCCCAATACAACATTGGCTGTTTTTCGTCCCACGCCTGGCAACGAAACTAAGTCCTCTATATTGGATGGAACATCACCGTTAAAACGCGTCATCAACTCTATTGAACAAGCCTTAATATTTTGAGACTTTGTGTTAAAAAAACCTGTCGAACGAATAAGCTCAATAATGCTTTCGATAGGAGCCGTCGCCATGAGCTCGGGAGACGGGTAGTGTTGAAATAACGGAGGCGTGACTTTATTCACCCGTTCGTCGGTGCATTGTGCCGAAAGCATCGTCGCTATGAGCAATTGAAATGGATTTTGATGATAAAGAGAACACTTAGAATGAGGATACGCGGTCTTAAGGAGAGAAAGAATTTCTCCCATCCGTTTGCGTTTATTTTTTAATGATTCAGGCATAATCTTTTCTCTCTGGATCTGTTTTGCGTGAATGTCCCTATTTTAATGATGCCATGCTGTGGGCATCGGAGTTCCCGTCGAAGCATCTTTTTCATCGAGTAATATCCTTAAAATGTTATGCAGCAGATCATATTTATGGATAATAACTCAGTGACAATTTTAAAAAAGGTGAACGCGTTATATCACCAGCATTATCAACTTCGCGACGGATGCCATCAATGCTAAACTTTATGCGTTTATTTCGAAGACTTGCACCAAGAGATGGTCCATATCGTTCCCAGCGCTGTGGCGGTTTATCATCAAAACGGAAAGTCAAAACGCGCTGGTTGATCCATCCTAAATACAAATTAATGTGCTGAAATTTATAGTAGAACCGATTTTCAATATGAATCGTTTCTTTAAATTGAGTTTGATTCTGCCCAAATGCCATCCAATCCAAACGACCATTTTCATCACCCCGAAATTGACTGTCAAAAGTCCATCTGAAATTTGAAGAAATATCCCATTGCAACGTTTGACGAAGCTGTAAAATACGATGGACAAAACTTTTGGAAATCAAATCTAAACTTGCCAGGCTGCTATCGTTTTCGAAATCGTAGATGTAGTAATTTGCCGCGACATTGCCATAGGATTTGCCACTAAAATTCCGGGTTTTCCACTGATATTCATTCCAAAATCGAAACTGGCGATTCCATCGATTGTCGATGCTGCGGCTGGAAAATAAATAAATCAAATGGAAAAAATTTATGTCACCGCCCATGGTGTATTTCCATTCATGACGTTTCCAACCAAAAGCCAAGGCCGAATAAATCCGCAATTCGTCTCGGTCATCATCATTTAATGTGTCAGGCGTATCGTGTTTTAAGCGAGTCAATGCACCTGAAATATTAACTGTATCAATCCAAGATTCGGTGTCAAAAATGTAGTCGGCTTTAAGGGCGTAATGATTGCGTGAATAGTCGATAAAATGCTTTTGCTGCTCGTCTTTAATTTCAAAACTCAATCGCACCCGTTGGATGTCATCAACCCAAGTGGTAAAAACCGAATTTGTTAAATCAAAATGCACATTTTCTGTTTGTGATGTCTTAAGGGCATCTTTTTCGATGGCTTGGGACGATTGCACATCGGACCACGCAAGCTCATATCCCCATTTGAGTTTCGAACTAATTGCATAATCCAAATGAGACAAGTATTGAAGTTCATAAATGTCACGCGTTTGTAAGGATGCTTGGGAATCGATATAGCTACTTTGATGCAAATCGCGAAGGCGTATTTGGTTACGAATGGATGCTGCCTCACCAAAATTAATACGATGATTCAAATTTGCATTAATGTTTTTATGGTATCGACTGTCAAAATTGCTGCGTTCACCATCGAAAGTAGCCATCCCTGATTGAGATTTTTTGAACCATTGTCCATCATATTGCAGTGCGTAATAGGAACCCATATCATCAATATCAAAGCGGTTTTCACGTCGATAACCCGTGAGCAAAATAAGATCACCCGTTTGAGGAGAATGAAATTCTATGCCTGTTGCGGCGCCTTGATATAGAAAGTATTTATTTTGCGTCTGACGCTTGTCAAGATAACGGTCATCATTCCAAGAAAGTCCCAAGCGCACGTTCTTGTACAATGGGAATTTTAATAAAACATGCAAAGCGTTATCGAGGGTTTGTGTTTGATCCCACCATGACGAACTTTCACGCAAATATATTTTTTGCGTAAGATTGTTGTGAATGCTCCAATTCAGTTTCGCAGTTTGTCCATCCTTGTTTATCGTGGCACGATTTTGCAGACTCATATGATCCCGAAGACTTAATACATTTGTGGAGTCAATTTTTTGACTCCAGCCTAGGGAAATAAGCATTAAATAGAGCGCGAATCGTCTCATTATACGCTATTTGATGTGATATTATTATAAGATTCATGCACGAGAGAGTGTTTCATTTTCGAAGGATATTGAATCGTTTAGCCAAGAGAGAACGCAAAAAATAGGGATTGAATTTATTTTTTGGTGTCGAAATAAACCTGAAAAACTTTTTCCCCAGGTTTTGCCATTCTAAATCGTTCTCTCGCAAGTTTTTCAAGGTATTCAGGATCAGATAAAAGACGGTCTTGTAGCATCTCCAACTCGGCATTTTGAATTTCCAGCTCTTCGATACGCGCGTTTGTCGCCTCTACTTCTTTTCGGAGCCGAAGCAATTCAAAAACGCCATTTTCATTAAAAATGAACATTTTAAAAACGATAAGCAGCGCAAATCCACCGATAATCCACCAACCTTTCGTAAGTACGAGATTGATGTTATCTTGTAGTTTTGAACTCCCTGGCTTTTTACGAGACCGTCTTTTTGCCATATTATTCCTTTGGGTTGACGAGCGCTTTGCCTAAGAAACGAGCTTCTTCACCAAGTTCTTCCTCGATGCGGAGGAGTTGATTGTATTTGGCAATGCGATCACTACGAGATGCCGATCCTGTTTTAATTTGGCCAGCACCTGTTGCCACAACTAAATCGGCAATCGACGTGTCTTCCGTTTCGCCGGAACGATGGCTGATAACGCAGGATAATCCATTTTCATGGGCTAACTTTATGGTGTCCATTGTTTCAGTTAATGTACCGATTTGGTTAAGCTTAATCAAAATAGAATTAATCGCTTTCTGATCGATGGCTTTTTGCAAATAGCGAGGATTTGTCACCGTCAAATCGTCACCCACGAGCTGAATTTTATGGCCGAGACGTGCATATAATTTCTGCCATCCCTCCCAATCATTTTGATCCATGCCGTCTTCAATCGAGACGATAGGATATTTTTGAACCCAATTTTCGTAGAACCCAATCATTTCGTCCGGAGACAGAATTTTACCTTCGCCAGCCAAGTGATACATGCCGTCTTTGTAAATCTCAGACGAAGCGACATCTAAAGCCAAACCGATATCTGTACCTGCTTTATAACCTGCTTTTTCGATGGCTTCTAAAATAACTTCGATGGCTTCTTCGTTGCTTCGTAGGTTTGGCGCAAATCCACCTTCGTCGCCAACGGCTGTGTTGAGACCTCTTGTTTTGAGAACCGCTTTAAGATGATGAAATGTTTCGGTTCCCATTTGCAATGCTTCGGAAAAACTCGATGCACCATAAGGGAAAACCATGAATTCCTGAATATCAACATTGTTATCGGCGTGTTCACCGCCGTTTAAAATATTCATCATAGGTGTCGGAAGGATCGTCGCTTCTTCGCCACCGAGATACTCGAAAAAGGATAAATCAAAATCCATCGCAGCGGCTTTTGCAACCGCTAATGAAACACCGAGGATAGCATTTGCACCGAATTTTGACTTATTAGGCGTGCCATCTAACTCAATCATTCTTTCGTCAATTTGACGCTGATTGACAGCTTCCATGCCGATGATATTTTTGGAAAGTGTCGTATTGACATTTTCAACGGCATTTAAAACGCCTTTCCCTAAATAGCGAGACTTATCGCCATCGCGAAGCTCTACCGCTTCATGCTCTCCTGTTGATGCACCAGAAGGAACAGCAGCGCGACCAAAGGCACCGCTCTCTAAATAGACATCAACTTCTATTGTTGGATTTCCTCTTGAATCGAGAATCTCCCGTCCAAAAACATCAATTATTTTTGACATAATTACTCCAAATTTTATCATTAAAAGTCGTTAATTTCATGCTTCGCTAATGTATTTGGAAAGCCGCGAGAGTAAAGGCTCAATAGAAGCTAAATCATTGTTAAAAAAAAAGGCTATAAATACAAAAAAGTTTTGCCAGATAGTTTTACAAAGAATAATCTCCCCGCTAATTCCGCAGATTAACGCAGATTAACGCAGATTAACGCAGATAAAAAAGGAATGTGTTATGAGCGATATTAAAATTACCCAATGCTTTAGCTTTGGGAATCGAAATCAGATAAGAAGAGGGCTTTAGCCCAATAATACAAATGTCTTCCTCACAAAGTGAAAAAAGTTCCACCACAGAGCAAAAAGAGAACCAGCAAGTGGCATAATAAATTAACTTGCGGAATGAGATCTCGCTGATAGGTTCCGCTTCATGAACAATAGAAAGCACACAATTATCGTTTTTCGACATGGTTATGCCGAAGATTTTTTCGGACATCCTCGTGATTTCCAACGAAAGTTGACGGAAACAGGACATCAATTGGCTAAAGAAGCAGGGCAGGGGCTTAAGACGATTTTCCCAAGTATTGATAGAATTTTGCATAGCCCCCTCATAAGGGCGGAGCAAACGGCACAACACATCCATGAGAATTATAAGGGTATACCGCTGCTTACGGCAGCCTGGTTGGCGGAACCGAATCTCATTCATTTTTTTCAATCATTATCAAATTACACAGGAATAACGGTGATTGTAAGCCATCACCCGATGGTGTATAATTTTTCTAAGATGGCTATTGCGGGACCTTGGCGCGGCAAGGGATTTACACCCAATGCGATGTGCGTCTTTGAATTCCCATCGCAGCCGATACCCAAAACTGCGAACTTCCTGAATTATTTTTCCGGCGAAGAACTCGCTGAACTCGCTGATAAAAAAAAATGAATGTAAAAAACGCGCTGACAAAAAATGAGAACGCAGGCTTTGTGCTACTTTCTAGTCTAATAATATCAGTGTTGGCCATTTTCGCTGCAGTTGATTTTAACAACTTTGCGCTACAACAAAAAGCAGGAATCGTTTCCCTATACCTAATATTGTTGCTTTTGACAGGACTTTTTATCCGTGGCGCAACCATCCTACGGCAAGAGTTAAACTGGGTTTTACATCTAGGGGGAATTATATTAGGCGCCATCATGATTCTCGTCGTACTTCTTTCTTGTTTACAAACCGATAAGTCGATTTTTGTCAAGCTCCTTTTTTTAGTTGGATTGCCTGGAATCTCTTTATTAAGAGCGGGGTATGCAGTCCGAAGCTTGTCAACAAACCACAATCAAATGGAAGAGAATAAAGGTTAAAATGAAAAATATTATCCACTTTAAAATGCATCAGATTCTTTTTATGATGATGCTTTTTAGTTTTGTTTTGAGCTGTAGCTCAACAAATGAAACGATTGAATCCATAGAACAAGTAGGGACGAACATTCAAGGCGAGATTTCGAGCCAAGAATTAGTCGGTGGCATCCAAATAAAAGACAGTGGTTGGATGCTTATAAATCGTGCGAATGGCTTATGGAAAATAGTGAGCGATTCTTCGACTCAGCCAGAAAATATTATAATAGTTGTACATGGATATCAATCGGCAGGGACAGAGTGGGTCGATGCTGTGAGGCGTTTATCCGAAAAGTTTGGTGTCATTTACTTTTATCGATGGGATTGGAATGACTGCCCTGAAGAGGCATCAAATCTTCTGAGTAAATACATAAATTATTTAGGTTCTCAGACAAAAGAGGGCGCACAATTAACGATGTTTTCTCATTCTTATGGTGGCGTCATTGCGGCGCATGCTGCATCAAAAATAGTCCTAACGATTCCTGTGGAAATTCATGTTATCGCAGCCCCATTAAAGGGTTATCCTCGTTTAATCGAAACGTGTTCGGATGACAAAGAGGTATCAACTATGCATGATTGGTCTTCAAATATTAATTTGTTTCAATGGAAAACAGTTAAGAAACAAGACGGCGCATTTAAGAGCTTAGATTTCGATCCTCAGGACTTGGACAATGAAAAAATCAATGTATTTTATCTCCCCGAAACTATGGATGGACACCGCTTGGGACATAACTGGTCGGTTGTTTGGGTTATAGACCAATACTTGGGCTTCCCGCATGGTTTTTGAGATTGTTTGATTTTTGGTAAAACAGTGAAAAGATCGGTGTTCGTAAATCGAGAAGAAATTACAACAAGGATTAAGGAATAGTGATTTTAGAAGGAAGTAATGCGATATAACAGTTCAGCAATCGCAAATCGGTGTTCCTTGTTCTTAAATCGAGCAAAAGTTCCAACAAGGATTAACGAATAGTGATTTTGGAAGGAAGTAATGCGACATAACAGTTCAGCAATCGCAAATCGGTGTTCCTTGTTCGTAAATCGAGCAAAAGTTCCAGCAAGGATTAACGAATAGTGATTTTGGAAGGAAGTAATGCGACATAACAGTTCAGC
>ERZ890510.1189-NODE-1189-length-17518-cov-5.581343_pt1 | contig 17518 bp, 13 predicted proteins | sample MGYA00521265_ERZ890510 | MGnify/ENA primary metagenome ERZ890510 (study PRJEB32303, sample SAMEA104408624) | aquatic metagenome | biome: Brackish water; feature: Chemocline; material: water | place: Baltic Sea | collected 2014-10-26T21:54:00 | depth 110 m ...
AGCCCAGTCATGAGTGGTGGCATGAGTGGTGGCATGAGTGGCCGCCTCGGCTTTGTCGACAAACGACTGGATGCGAACAATTTCCACGCCAACGTCTATCTGCGACTGCTGCGCAATGACCTGATCGAACTCGGTTTTACCGTGGCCGGCTGCACGGCACTGGAAGCCGAGCCGGGTCGGGACTGGGCCCGGGACAACGATGTGCCCTGGTTCGATACCGTGGCTGCCATGGATGAGCATGTCGACTTCTACGTTGTGTTGGCGCCCTCCAACCCGGAGATCCACCTGGAGTTGTGCCAACAGGTGCTGCCTTTCGGCAAAGCGACGTACGTGGACAAGACCTTTGCCCCCGACTCGGTCACGGCGCAGGCGATCTTTGCCCTGGCCGACAAGTATGGCGTTGCCATACAGACGTCCTCTGCTCTGCGCTATACAGATGTACAGAAATCGGTCATCGATGCGGGCGGCAGTGATCGGGTCCTGCACATGGTCGCCTGGGGTGGCGGCAGTTCCTTTGACGAATACGCCATCCATCCGGTGGAACTGGTTGTCAGTAGTATGGGAGATGGCGTGCAGCGTCTGCGGCGCTGGAGTCCGGCACCGCGCAGTCGGCTGCTGCTGGAGTGGTCGGATGGTAGAACGGCGCTGATTCATGTGCATACCGACGGCGGCACAACGCCCTATGCCGCATCGGTGACAACGGCCACCGAGACACGTTTCGTTGCCGTCGACACAAGTACCATCTTCCGGGATACGGCGCGGGCCTTCCTGCTCTGTTTTGCCCGCAAGCAAGCCAACGTGCCGCGCTCGCAGACGCTCACCGTGCATCGCATTCTCGATGCGGCACGGCGCGATGAAGCGTTACGGGACTTCGTCGATATCTGAGAGGCGCGGATCGCTGTTCGTGAGCGGCACCGTCCAGCTTATCGCCGAACCGGTCACATGCAGTTCATCGGCGGTGATGGCGACCCACACGTCGCCCCAGACCCATCGGTCCTGCCGTCGCTCCCAGGCCCCGCCGGCAGCAGCAGCGGCCGTCGGCGTTACCGCAAAGAGGCTGACGAAACAGATCTGCAGGCCATCCATCACAGCGTCGACGTAGGGTTCGCGACGCTGGGGCAATGGATTGTCCATCCGATCCCGATCAAAGGGCGCTTGGTACTGGTGCCGTCCACCGACCAGCGGCAGCGGCCTCCCGTCGGCCCCGCCGATCCACGCATCAACACGCGCAGCACCATGCACCACGGCAAAGGACCCGGGTCCCGCCCATTCGGGCTCGGTCGCCGGATGCCAGCGGAGCCGGCAGGATTCGGCCACCTGCAGCCTCGCCCGATCCACGACGACAACGATGCCCGGATGCAGATGCACAACGGTGCGTGTCACCTCAGCGGCATTCTCGTGCAGTGCCGTAAGATCGATCCGCCACCAGGCACCCCGGTCGTTGTCGAAGGCGGCTGCCGTACGTCGGGCTCGACGACTGCCGTCGCGCTGCCAGATCTGTCCGCGCCCGCCAATGGTGAGTTGATTGTGCCCTGCACTGCTGAAGTGGTAGTACTGGTGATGTTGCTCGGCCGGGTAGGGGACCGAACCCAGATCAACGATGAGGCGCTGCGCATGGCCGTGAATTTCGATCTGCCCGGCGTCGGGGTGCGTGTGATGGATGCCGCCATGTCCGGCTTTGCTGAACACGACGCAGGCGGTTGTACGCGGGTCCCAACTCGTCCGGCTGCTGATCAGTGCCGAGTGTGCATCGTAGGCTCGTCCCAGCGGCAAGGACGCGGGTGTCGGCGCCTCCGGTTGCAGGTCGCCATCCAGCCCGAGCAGTTCCCACACAGGAAACCTCGGTGGTTCGCAGTGTTGCAGATAGAACCACTGCAATACGGGATCGGCCGTAGCCGCCGCCACGGCCGGGACGAAACTGGTCAGCGCCGGGTATGCGGGTCCACCATCGCCGAAGGAGACCAGCTGGCCCGGGGGCGCCGTGGCGTAGAGACACCAGTAGGCGTGCTGCCGCAGAGCCGCGATCGGTGCCGGCATGTTGCGTTCACCATCGTGGAAACGCAGCGCCGAGAAGTACAGCACCGGCAGGAAGGAAGAGTTGGCGTACGAAGGATTCTCGTTGAATTCCCCCTCGGGCCCGTAGTGATCCATGTAGGCCAGCATGACGTCGCGCGACAGCTCAACCAGTTGTGCCGACTGTGGATGGTCAGTGCCCAGAGCCATGCCACCCATGCCGAGACCACCAACGATGACGGTGGTCCAGTTGTTCATTGCCTGTAGCCACCAGGCGTCGGCGGCCACGGCAAGCAGGTAGGGTTGGATACCGCAACGATCGATGCCACGCACAACCCAGTCACGCTCGTCGCCGCTGAGCATGGGGTACATCCAGTCCCAGGCCAGGCTCAGGTCGCGAGACAATTGCCCTGTGCGCAGATCTGCGTCCAGGTCAAAGCGTTGGCGGTGGAAGATATCCTGCCACTCTTCCCACTTTGTTGCGTCAAACAGGCACGCCATCTGCCGCAGGGCACAATCGACATAACGGCGGTCTTCCGTCAGCAGAGCCGCCAGAGCTGCGCCGACAATACGCTGGCCGGCGGCATTGACGATGACGTAATCACGATTGCCACGGCGTACGTCTTCGGCGGCACGTCCCGGCATGGGATCGTAGGGCGTGATGGGCGCCGCGTGGAGGACGGTCTCCGCCTCCGCCAGGATCGTCTGCCACAACCGGCGCCGGGGTCCGGGTCGGCCGATGGCAGCGCGCAACGCTGCGATCGTCGGCAGACCGCCCGCATCGTCGTCCGTGAGCAGAATGTGTGGGTGGGAGGGGCGCATCGGTGGCACGCCTGGCTGCGGTTCCAAGGACCTGCGTCTCAGAGACCTGCCCGGCGTTGGAGTTCGTTGTGGTAGTGGGACATGAGATCGGCACGCTTCAATAGACCCACCAGTACCTGATCCTTCCCGGAGACCACGGGCAAGGTTTCCACGTCGCGCTCTGTGAGCAACTGCTGGGCTGCTCGCAGCGAGGCGCTGGCCTCGATGATCGGTGGGTCGCCATTCATGGCATCGGCGGCAATGACCAGCTGTGCCAGGTCGCGATCGGCGATCACGGTGCGAATGTCATCGAAGTTGATCATGCCGAGGATATGACCCTCGACATTAACAACGGGAAAGTCGTTGCTGTTGCTGGTTTGCAGCAGGTGAACGATGTCGCTCAGGGTCGCCGATGGGCGCACCGAATCGTAGTCGCTGGTGACGACATCAGAGACACGCAGGGATTCCAGCAAGGATACGTCGATACCGTGGGCCAGCCGCAACCCGCGCCGACTCAGCTTGAGCGTATAGATCGACTCTTTGGAGACCCATTTGCTCACCAGAGTACTGATGGTTGTGGTCAGCATCAGTGGCAGGATGAGCTTGTAGTCATCCGTCATCTCGAAGAGAATCAGCATGGCTGTCAGCGGTGCGTGTGTGGTACCGGCAACCATCGCGGCCATGCCGACCAGAGCGAAAGCGCCCGGGTGCACCAGCCCTGGCACGAGGTACTCCACAGCATTTCCGAACAGGCCGCCTAACATAGCCCCGATAAACAGGGATGGCGCAAAAACACCGCCGGATCCGCCCGATCCCAGGGTCAGGCATGTGGCGGCGACTTTGCCCACTAGCAGCACGCCCAGCAAGGCAATGTCATTTTCGTTGAGCAACGTCGCCGTGATCGTTCCGTAGCCGACGCCGAAAACCTGTGGCAGGCCCAGACCGATGATGCCGACCATGGCGCCACCAATGACCGGTTTGGCGTACTCTGAAATGGCTACGCCGTCGAAGCGGTCTTCCGACCAGTAGAGCAGGCGGGTGAAGGCGGCAGCGAAAAAGGCGGCCATGACGCCCAGTGCCGCGTAGAGGGCCAGTTCGTAGGGGCTGAGGGTCTGGTAGTGGGGCACGGTGAAGGCCGCCACATTCCCTTCGAGGGTGCGCGCCAGAGCCGTGGCCAATACCGAAGAAATGATGATCGGGCTGAAGGCTGCAATGCTGAAGTCGCCGAGGATCACTTCCAGGGAGAACACGACACCCGCCAGGGGTGCGTTGAATGTGGCCGAGATCCCCGCCGCAGCGCCGCAGCCCACGAGGATGCGCATCCGCTGCGGGCCCAGCGCAAAGATCTGGCCAATGATCGAACCCAACGCCGAGCCAATCTGCACGATGGGTCCCTCGCGACCCACCGATCCACCGGAACCAATACAGATCGCCGAGGCGAAGGCTTTGACGACAGCCACGCGCGGTCGGATCCGACCGCCCTGCGTGGCAACGGCTGCCATGACCTCCGGGACACCATGCCCTTTGGCCTCAGGGGCCCAGCGCAGGACAAGAAAAGCCACGAGCAAGCCACCGAGTGCGGGTACGACGGGCAGCAACCAGGTGTGCCCCAGCAGACCGGCAAGGCGGACCAGAAAAAGGTCGCTGAGAACCTCGATGAGCCAGCGGAAGCCGACAGCGCCGAGACCGGCTCCCAGGCCGACAACGATCGCCAGAGCAAAGAGAAAGAAGTCCTGGCCCATGACGCGGACGAGCCACGCACCCAGTGCTTGAGCGGCGGGCCTCTCGTGCAGGACGGGGGATTGGGAAGAAGCCATTGCCTTTTCGGGAGAGCAGAATTGGGTCGCAGGAGAGGCTGATCTGATTGCCGATGCGCTACACCGGGCATTCCAGGGACAACCACCAATCTCTGCCACAGGGAGACAATAGGCAAGGCGCCGTTTGCATCGTGGTGCCCTGCGTTGCCCACCCTTGGACGCACCTTTATCTTGTGACTTCTTAGGTCCGTTGCTGCGCCGTTCGCTGTTCGCTGTTTGCTTCGCCTCTCTCGATCTGCTCTGAGATGAATATCCTCGTCATCGGTGCCGGTGACATCGGCTTGCAGTTGTGCCGTCGTCTGACGCAGGACCACCACGACGTTTCAGTCATCGAAGTCGACAACCGCACGGCACGACGCGCCGGCGAACAACTCGACGTCCAGATGATCGAGGGCGACGCCACCTCCTGGCGCATTCTGCAGCAGGCGGACATTGCCCACGTGGATGTCGTAGCCGCCATGACGACGCGGGACGAAGTCAACCTGCTCGCCTGTCGTATGGCGAAAAAGGCGGGCGCCGATTTCACCATCGCCCGCATCCGCAATCCGGAACTGTTGTCGAACGATTTCATCCTGTCCCGCGAGGAACTTGGCGTCGATGAGGTCATCCTGCCTGAGCGCGAAGCGGCGGATGCCGTGGTCCGTCTCATCCGCCAGGCGCGCGCCACAGACCTTATCGATTTCGCCGATGGCAGGATCCGTCTGCTCGGCGTGCGCCTCGACGCAGACTCGCCTTTGCTGCGCATTCCGCTGGCACAGCTGGGGGATCGGCCCAATCATCCTCCGGTGCGCATCGCCGCCATAAAACGCAAGCAGCAGACGGTGATCCCCGGCGGCAAGGATGTACTCGTCGCCGGCGACCAGGTCTACATCGTGGCAGATCCGGTCTATTGTGATCAGTTCATCGAGTTGACCGGGCAGAAGAACACAACCATCACCAACATCATGGTACTCGGCGGCGGTCTCATCGGCCGTTTCGTTGCCCAGCAGCTGGCAGACGATGTCAATGTCAAGATTGTCGAAAGCAACGTGGAACGAGCCTGGGGCATTGCCGATGCCCTGCCCGACACGCTTGTCATTCAGGGGGACGGCACCGACTACGATCTGCTGGCTACCGAAGGCATCATGGACATGGACGCCTTCGTCGCCGTCACCGGGGACGATGAGACCAACATCATCGCCACCTTGCTGGCACGACACCTGCGGGTGCCACGCACAGTGGCCCTGGTCAACAAAGCCAACTACCTGCCGATTATGCCCACCATCGGTCTGGATTCCGTGGTCAGCAAGCAGTTGCTGACGGTCAATGCCGTGTTGCGCTTCATTCAGCATCGCCAGGTTGCCAGCATCGCCACGATCCCGGGCCTGGATGCCCACGTGATCGAGTTTATCGCCGGCGAAGGCTCCAAGGTCACCAAAAAGCCCCTCAAGGATCTGCATTTCCCGGATAATGCGCTCATCGGCGCCGTGGACCACGGAGACGAACTGGAGATTCCCACAGGTGCAACGCAGATGAAGGCCGGCGACAAGGCGGTTGTCTTTGTCCTGCCACGAGCCCTCGATGCCGTTGAAAAGATGTTCAAGTAGGTCTCCGCCGTGCATCTGAGCAGAGTGATCCACATCCTGGGCCTGTTGCTGATGGTCCAGGCCTGCACGATGCTGCTGCCTTTGCCGTTCTGCTTCTACTATGCCTCCGGTGATCACACCGCCTTCCTCCTGTCGGCAGCGATCACCTTCGTCTGCGGCGGCATCGCCTACCGTTTCACCCGCATCGATCGCGACCTGCTGCCCAAAGAGGGTTTCGCTGTCGTCACCTTCTCCTGGCTGGCGCTGTCGGCTTTTGGCGCGCTGCCCTTTGTGCTCTCCGGCGCCATCCCCTCCTATACCGACGCCTTTTTCGAGACCATGTCGGGTCTGTCGACAACGGGCGCCAGCATCCTCAGCGACATCGAGGCGCTGCCACGGGGGGCATTGTTCTGGCGCTCGCTGAACCATTGGATCGGCGGCATGGGGATCATCGTGCTGTCCCTGGCGATCCTGCCCTTTCTCGGGGTTGGTGGCATGCAGTTGTTCAAGGCCGAGATCCCCGGGCCCGTCGTCGACAAGCTGACGCCTCGGATCACAGAAACAGCCAAGATCCTGTGGGCGGTGTATTTCGCCCTGACCGTCGCCGAAACCATCCTGCTGATGTTTGGTGGCATGGATCTGTTCGATGCTCTGTGTCACACGTTTGGCACCATGGCGACAGGGGGCTTTTCCACCCGCAATACCTCGGTTGCCGCCTACAACTCCGCCTACATCGAGTACGTCATCATCTTCTTCATGCTGATCGCCGGGGCCAACTTCTCACTGCACTTCCACGCGCTGCGCGGACAGTGGCGGGGCTACCAGAGGAACCGCGAGTTCCACTTCTACCTGTCCCTGATCGGCGTGGCTTTCCTGGTGATCAGCGCGTCGTCAACCTTCCGTTCCGGCATGTACCCCGATTGGGAGGAAGCCTTCCGCAAGACGTTGTTTCAGGTGGTATCCATCATCACCACCACCGGATACGGCACAGCCGATTACGAGTTGTGGTCCTTCACAGCGCAGTTCGTGCTGTTTTCGCTGATGTTTATTGGCGGCTGCGCCGGGTCGACGGGCGGCGGCATGAAGGTGATGCGTATCCACCTGCTGGTGAAATTTGTCTTTCGTGAAATCACGCGATTGGTACACCCCCGAGCCGTTGTGCCGGTGCGCATGGGGGGGCACGCCGTCGATCGAGACGTCGTGGCCAACGTGCTGGGCTTCTTCGTGCTGTTCATGTTGAGCTTCGCCGGTGGTGTTTTCATCATGTCCGAACTGGGTATGGACATGCCAACCTCCTTCGGCGCCGTTGCCGCAACGCTCGGCAATGTCGGCCCCGGCCTGGGAGCCGTGGGACCCACCGACAACTATGCTGACGTGCCCGCCGCCGGCAAGTGGGTGCTGTCCCTGCTCATGCTCATGGGCCGACTGGAGATCTACACCGTCATCGTGCTGCTTTCGCCGGCGACCTGGCAACGCTGAGAACCACACGATCCGTGGTTGGCAAACCCCGTTGGCGCTGGTTCGTGGCGAGTTTGCTGATCGGCAGCGGCACGTTGTCGATCATCTGCTTCGCCGGTTCTGCGGCAGCGATTCCAACGCACCACCGTGTGTGGGCCGCTATGGCTGTCTGCGGCCTGGTAGGCGGCGGCCTGATCCTCTGGTGGCTGCTGGCTTCGCGTTGGTCCATGGGCGTGCGGCTGGGTAGTGCGGGCGCCATGGTCGGCTCCCTGTCGATTGTCGCCCTCGGCATCCAGTTGCACGGTTTGACGCTGGACGGTCTGCCGTTGTTGCAGCGACGCGGCAGCATCGAAGCGGGCACGCTTCTGCCACAACCACACCATGATCCCTGGTCCGACCAGCGTCCGCACGGCGAGCGCTGGCCGGCGGCAACCATAGACCTGCTGCAGCCGCGTCGCCATTGGCGCCTCGATGTTGGCGCCGGCTTTGCAGGATTTGCTGTCGCCCGGGGGTTGGCAATCACGCAGGAACAGCGGGGCGTGCATGAATGTGTTGTTGCCTATGACCTGCGCCTTGGCAGCGAGATCTGGGCCTACGGTGACACGGCACGCTTTGCCGATCTGCGTGCCGGCGTCGGGCCTCGAGCGACCCCGGCCATTGATGGGGATCATGTCCTTGCTCTGGGTGCCACGGGGTGGCTCCGCTGCCTCGACGTGGCCGGCGGGCAGCTGCTGTGGCGACGTCAGGTTCGGGCACCTGCAGCCGCAACAGCTTTGTGGTCGAAGCCTCTCGTGTGGGGCGATCTCGTCATTGTCACGGCCGGCGCAGAAACCAAACTGCAGGCCTTTGATCGGCTTACGGGCGAACCCCGGTGGCAGGCCGACACGCCGGGTGGGGATGGTGCACCCGTGTTGACCGTGACGGCATCCGGTTTGCCGCTGGTCGTTGCGTCCGGGGCGGCGGGCGCCAGTGGCCACGATCCGGGATCGGGGCTGGCCCTCTGGCAGGCTTCGTGGCCTGCATCCGGCCTGGTGGCGCCGGAGGCTGTGCCGCTGGGACGCGGGCGCCTGTTGCTGGGTGGGGGCCCGGCTGGCGTACGGGCCTACAACGTACAATGGCAGATCGGCACCGCCGGACTCACAGCGGCCCTGTTGTGGCGCACCACGCAACTGCGCCCAGCGTTGTCTGTCGGCGTCGAGGCCGATGGTTTCGTCTTCGGTCTCGATGAGGGTCGCCTGGTCTGCATTGATGCGGCCACCGGATACCGTCGCTGGCAGGGCGCCCGCTACGGCCACGGCCGCATTCTGCGGGCTGGCTCGCAGCTGCTTGTGCAGGCAGAAGACGGCACCGTTGCCATCGTAGTTGCGTCGGCTGAAGGTTCTCATGAGCGCTTCCGTTTCCGTGCGCTCCACACGCGTCGCGGCTGGGCCGAGCCCATGTTGCATGATCGATGGTTGCTGGTGCGCGACGACGACGAGGCCGCGTTGTGGGAACTGCCTGCGGCTGTCGAGTGATGGGCGCCGTGCCTGAGTGGGCCAATGCTGCCTTGCTGGCGCTGTTCGCCGCCCACCTGGTGGCCTTCGGTCGGTTGACCTGGGTTCGCCGTCAGCTCCAGTACGCTGTCGCCACGACGACGTTTTTCCTACTTGTCGGCGTTTTCTCTCTGCGCCTGTGGCTGCCCGATTGGGCCCTGGCGGGCATCGCCGTGCACCAGTGGCTGCGCTGGGCGGCATGGGGCTCGGCGGCGATCAGCCTTGGCCTGTTTCTCCACCGGCAGTGGCGAAGTTCAGCCAACTAGTTCAGCCAACTAGTTCAGGCCGCGCAGAAGGGCAACACCCTCACGCACAAAATCGATACCCACCAGCAGCAGGAACAAGCCGCTGACGGCAAGCACGGCAAGCTGAAAGCGTGACCCGAAGTAGTGGCCCCCGCCGTGCACGATGGTGGACAACAACCACAGCCAGAGCAGATCACACAGCCAGTGCAGCAGCGCAAAAAGCGCGATACCGGCAGGTCCATACTGGCTCGCTTGCAACAGCAGCGTCGCCCCGACCGAGGCCCACCAGACCAGGAAGTAGGGATTGGCCCCGGTGAGCATGATGCCGGCGCCTACGTCGGACCCCGCCACGGGCGGCTCACGAGAAGTTACCGACGGCCGACGGACACGGACCAGCAACCCCCACCCCATCCACAACAGCACCATACCACCTGCCAGACCGATGAGGGCACGCACCAGTGGAATGTCAGCCCAGGCGGTGAAGCCAAAGAGCACAACCGCCATCAACGGAAACTCGATCACCGCATGCCCGAGTGCAGCCAGGGCCCCGGCGTGTGGTGAGCGCTGACCGCGACTGACGACGGACGCCGACAGCGGCCCCGGGGCCATGACCCCGGACAGGGAAATCAGCACGGCCTGCAGGAGAAAGGCCGGCATGCTTACGGGCCCGCCGCGGGAGAGCGCGTGACCTGCTGCACGACATGCAGGCGACTCATAACATCTCGTCGGCCCAATCTCGAGGGCGCAGGTAGTCGGTGTAGAGCGTCGCCTCCGGTGTGCCAGGCTCCGGGTGCCAGTCATAGCGCCAGCGTACTTCGGGCGGCATGGACACCAGGATTGACTCCGTGCGCCCCTTCGACTGCAGACCGAAAAGTGTGCCACGATCATAGACCAAATTGAATTCGACGTAGCGGCCGCGGCGATAGAGTTGGAAGTCGCGCTCGCGGTCACCGAACGGTGTGTCTTTGCGAGCGGCAAGGATCGGGCCATAGGCCTGCATGTAGTGGTCACCGACGCTGCGGGTGAAAGCAAAGGCCGCAGCGAATCCACCCTCGTCGTGATCATCAAAGAACAGACCCCCGATGCCGCGGGGTTCATCGCGGTGCGGCAGATAGAAGTAGTCGTCACAGCACTTCTTGCAGCGCTCGTACAGTCCCTCGCCGTAGGGTTTACAGGCGGCCCGCGCCGTCGTATGCCAGTGCACGGCATCGGCGTCGAATCCGTAGTAGGGTGTCAGGTCGAAGCCGCCACCAAACCACCACACCGGTGGCGCCTGGCCCGCCGGGTCATGGGCGATGAAGAAGCGCACGTTCATGTGAGACGTCGGCGCATATGGGTTGTGCGGGTGGAAAATAACGGAGACCCCCATAGCCTCGAAGCTGCGCCCTGCCAGTTCCGGGCGCCGCACCGACGCCGATGGCGGCAGGCGCGCTCCCATCACGTGGGAGAAATTGACACCCCCCTTCTCGATGAGGGCGCCCTGCTCCAGCACACGCGAGCGCCCCCCGCCCCCGTCGGGCCGATCCCAGGCGTCCTCGCGGAAAGCGATACCGGCGGCACCCTCGTGCTGGTTGATCTCGGCGCAGATGCGCTCTTGCAGGTCCTGCAGGTAGCTGAGCACCGCAGGCACATCGGGTTGTGTCATCATATCGGTCTTGCTTGACCCCTGGTTGTGGTTTCGGGAGATTGTGCCCGCGCAAACCTGCCCGACTCATTCCGGAGTGTCAATCATGTCCCTGCCCATGCGTGTCGGCCTCGGTCAGTTCAATGAACTCACAGACGAAATGTGTCAGTTCATCAAACAGATCGGCTGTGACGATTTCCTGATGAACACACCCAACCTGCCCACCGACTCAGGCTTCTGGCAGATCGACGACCTGGCGGCGTTGAAGGCGAAGGCCGACGAACATGATCTGCGCCTCATGGCGCTGGAGAATGTTCCCATCCCGTTCTATCTCGACATCATGCTTGGCGGCGATGGCCGTGAGCAACAGCTCACCAACATGGTGACTACGGTGCGCAATATGGGCAAGGTGGGCATTCCCATTCTCGGCTACCACTGGATTCCTGCTTCTGTGTGGCGTACCCAACCAGCGGAATTGCTGCGGGGTGGCGCGCAGGCGACCCGCTTCCACGAAGCCGAACATGCCGATGCACCCCTGTCTTTCGACCGGGTCTACAGCGCTGAGGAAATGTGGGACAACTACTGCTGGTATCTGGACAGAATTCTGCCCGTCGCCGAGGAAGCCGGCGTGCGTCTGGCATTACATCCCGATGATCCTCCTGTGCCGACACTGGGTGGTGTGGCACGCATCTTCGGCAGCTTCGAGGGTTTCCGCCGCGCCATGGACAAGTACGATTCACCCAACCACGGGCTCGACTTCTGCATGGGCTGCTGGTCGGAAATGGGTGGCCACGAAAATGTCATGAAGGGTTTCGACTACTTCGTACCGGATGGCAAGATCATCTACATCCACTTCCGGGATGTGAAGGGCACGGCAGACTGCTTCCACGAGTGTTTCATCGACGACGGCCAGGTCGACACCTTCGCTGTGGTGCAGCAACTGCACGCGTTGGGCTTCGACGGCTTCATGATTCCTGATCATGTGCCGGCCACCGTCGGTGACTCACCCTGGCACCATCGCGGCCGGGCTCATTGTGTGGGTTTCATGCAGGCCCTGGTGCAGGTGGCGCAGAAGCTCAACCCGAAGCTGGTCTGACATGCTCGTCGGCACGCGGATCTCGCCGGAGTGGCTGGAACGACCGGAGGATTTGCGCTTTTTAAAGCAGGTCGGCGTGGACGTTGTCGATATCACCATGTCGCTGATCCCGGGCTACAGTGACACAGGGCGACTGAGTCGGGAGGGGCTGGCGCGTGCCGTCGATCTGCTCGCCGCCGCCGACCTGCGCATCGAACGCATCAACAGTACCGGTGATGCGACGCAGCGCACATTCCTGGGTCAGGCCGGCGCCGAGGAAGAACTCGACAATCTGGCCCACAACGCGCAGATGTGTGTCGACTTTGGCTTGCCCGTACTCGGCGTCCAGTGTTTTCAGGCAGCCACCTTCGGCCACTTCCCGGCGCCGGCCCACAGTTGGGTGGAGGGCCGGGGCGGGTATCAGTACCTGCACTCCGATCTGCGCGAGGCGATTCAGCACCGGCCGGCGCCGGCCGGTTCACCCACACACGAGCAGCTGTGGGAGCGTACCCTGCGCATCTTCCACACGATCATGCCCATCGCGGAAAGCGGTGGCCTGCTATGCGCCATGCACGGCAACGATCCGCCGGTGCCGGCGCTGTACGGGGTGGCGCAGATCCTCTACGACTTCGACAGTTTCGATCGCCTGTTCCGGGAGGTAGACTCACCGAACATGGGGATGACATTCTGTGTCGGCACACGCTACGAGTCCGGTCAGGATGTCTTTGAGGGCATTCGTCGATTCGGTTCGCAGGAGCGGATTTTTCATGTTCACTTCCGCAACGTACACGGCCGGATTCCCGTGGATGGCTGGTACGAAGAGCGCGCGCCGGACGAAGGCGACCTGTCGATGTACGCCGTCGCCGGGGCTCTGCGGGACGTCGGTTACAAGCGGGCCATCGACTACGATCACATCATGAAGCTGGTGGGTGACGATGATGGAAAGGCCTACATCGCCTTCTGCGTCGGCCACAGCAGAGGGATACTTGAAGGACTGGGACTGGCATGATCCATAGCTGGGAGCAGCGTCGGCCCGTGTGTCGCTCAGGCGGCGGCCGCGGCTTATGACCAACGGCCAACAATGACGGGCCCGCGAGTGGCCATCGGCTCCATTCTGACGGAGTGCAATCAGTTCGGTGGCTCACCGATCGACCTCGACTGGTTCGAACGCTACGAGTTGCGCTGGGGAGATGAGATGCTCGCCATCGACGCCGGAGTTGTTGGCGGCGCCCTGCAGGAATTGCGCGGCGCTGGCGCACGGGTGACGCCGTTGCTGGCAGCCAGTACCTGCCCTGGGGGCTGTATTACGGCTGACTGCTATCAGCGGCTGCGTGGTGAGTTGCTCGAACGGCTGCGTCTGGCGTTGCCCGTCCATGGCGTGTTACTCCTGTTGCACGGCGCCGCCGTCGCCGCAGGGGTAGATGACCCGGAGGGGGACATCCTGCAGGCTGTGCGTCAACTCGTTGGCGCTGACGTTCCCGTCGTGGCTACCCTCGATCTGCATGCCCACGTGACGCAGGCCATGGTGGAGAACGCCCACGGCCTCGTCGCCTGGGCGACCTACCCCCATCGTGATACGCAGACCACGGGGCAGCGCGGCGCCCACCTGCTGCTGGAGACGATGGCCGGGCGCTGTCGGCCGACGATGGCCCTGGCCAAAGTGCCCGTCATCGTCGGCGGTCTGCATGGTTCCACCGACGGTGATGGCGCCTTCGCCCGAATCATGCGGGCCGCAAGACAGCAGGAGCTACGTGATGGCGTGTTGTCGGCCAGCGTATTTCTGGTACACACTTTTCTCGATCAACCTGACCTTGGCGGCGGCGGTCTGTTCATTACCGATGGTGACGCTCTTCGGGCCAGGGACCTGGCCGAGGCGACGGCTGGGGCCTACTGGGACAGTCGCCACGAGCTCGAAGCCACCGCCGTGGCGCCTGGCGACGCCATCCGGGCGGGAATGGCCATAGACGGAGGGCCGGTGATCCTGGTGGAGACCGCCGATTGCGCCGGTGGGGGTGCGTCTGGCGACAGCATTGCATCGCTGCGAGCCTTGCTGCAACTGGAGACTCCCCCGGCATCTCTGGTGCCGGTCGTCGATCCCGCCGTGGCGAATGCCTGCCACCGGGCCGGTGTCGGTGCCGGGCTGCATGTAGCTATGGGTCACGCCATGGACCCCCAATGGGGCACACCATTGGTCGTTGACATCCGCGTGGAGTCGGTGCACGATGGCCGGTTCCGTTATGCCGGTGGCATCTGGGATGGTGTGGTTGGTGAGATGGGGCCCACCGCTGTGGTTGCAATGGGCGCGGTGCTGGTACTGGTCACCAGTCATGCGACCTACGACTGGGCCGATGAGCAGTGGCAGGCGGTGGGTATCGATCCGCGCCGGGCGAAGTTTGTCGTCGCCAAGAATCCGATGAATTTCCACAATGTCTACGACGAGGTGGCCAAAGCAGTGTTCATCCTCGATACGCCGGGACCGACACCGGCAACCATTGCCCAGCACCCACTGCGGCACATGCAACGTCCGTACTTTCCAGCGGACGACGACATACCTGATCTCAAGCCCACGGTCTGGACGAATGCGGGCCTGTATGCGTGAGGCACCTGCCAGACTGCGCGTCGCTCTCATCGGTACCGGCCGCGTCGGCTACCAATTCAGCTTCTCGGCTCTGCCGGACAATCACGCCGAAGCCGTCGTCGCCCATGAGCGGCTGCAGTTGGTGGCGGGGGTCAATCGTGGCCGCGAGAAACTGCATGCCTTCGGCCAGCGCTTCGGTATCGATGCCCTGTTCAACGACTACCGGCAGATGCTGGACACCGTGCGCCCCGACATCGTCATCGTCGCCACGCACCCGGAACTGCACTGTGACATGGTGCAACAATGTGCCGCGGCGCCGTCCGTGCGTGCCATCATCTGCGAGAAACCGATGGCCCTTTCGGTGGGGGAGTGCGACCGCATGATTGCCGCCTGTGAGCGCGAGCGGGTGTTGCTGCAGGTGAACCACAACCGGCGCTGGCACCCGGAATGGCAACTGGCGGCAAAGCTGTTGGCCGACGGCGCCATCGGTGAACTGAACCATATCACCTGTCACATGGATGGCTGCAAGCCGCAGCCTTCCTGGCGGTCCCAGAACGAGGGGCCCCTGCTGCACGACTACACACACTACTTCGATCTGATGGATCTCTACGGCGGGCCTCTGTCCTGGTTGTGCGGCATGGCAGAACAGCGACGGCAACCGTGGCCCGTAGAGGACTTTGCCGCAGCCTTCATGAAATTCGCCAGCGGTGTAAGCGGCACGATCTGTGGTGCCGAACTGACCGTGTACTCTGATCTGGCCTTTGAACTGCGTGGCACGATCGGGGTGATCCGCATGTCGCCTGAAACCGTACACCTGTGGGCCGCACAGCGGGGCATGTACGAACCCGACTCCGGCTTCCAATGGAGCGGACTACAGCCGCAAACGCTGAAACACCCGACGCCAGCCAGCACCTATGTCGTGGCCCTCGAGGAACTCATTGGTGCCCTGGATGGACATGGTCCGATGCGCTCCGACGGTGTCGTGGGCCGCCGCTCGATGGAAATGGTGGACGCCGTCTACCAGTCGCAACAGGCCGGCAATCAGCCGGTCCCCTTTCCGCTGACGGACCGCCGCAATACCATCGTCGCCCTGCGCGACGCCGGTTGGTTCGCCGACCGCCAGACCTGAGGAGAATCCCGTGGCCAGCACCAAGAAGAAAACGCCCGTCAGCAATCGTCGACGCAAGAGGATCCGAGTTGCCGTCATCGGCGCTGGCGGCCGCGCCGTCGGCGCCCATTATCCGTGCTTGGCCGAGTTGCCCGGATGTGATCTGGTCGCCGCTTGCGATATCGATGCGGCACGCCTTGGCAGTGTCTGCGATCGTTTCAACATCGCCGGCCGCTACACGGATTTTCGGCAGATGCTAGAGAGGGAAAAGCCGGATGCCGTCTACGCCTTCATGCCACCCCACCATCTGTACGACGTCGCCGCCGAAGTCATGGAACGGGGCTGTCATCTGTTCATCGAAAAGCCGCCGGCGGTGACAACCGAGCAACTGCGCCAACTGGCCGCCATCGCACGTCAACATCGGGTGCACACGGGGGTCACGTTCCAACGGCGTTTTTCACCTCTCATCCGTCAGGGCAAGGCGCGCTGCGAGGCGCGGGGGCACGTGCACACCGCACATGCCTCGTTCTACAAAAACTGGGTGGGTGGTGCTCCGTACTACAAGGGTGCCATGGACATGTTGACCTGCGACGGCATCCACGCCGTCGACACACTTCGGTACCTGTGCGGTGGCGAAGTCGAGTCCGTAGCGGCCGACAATCGTCGCCTCGATGCCGGGCACTGGAATCTGCACCTGGCACTTGTGCGCTTCTCTTCCGGAGCCACAGGTCTGTTGCTGAACAATTTCATGGCGGGGCGCCGCATCTTCAGTGTCGAAATTCACGCGCCGGGCATCAGCTTTTTTGGCGATCCCGAGGAGGGGGGCTCACTCTACGCCGACAACAAACTGGAACCTGTGGAAAAACTGGACCCCTTCGCACTGGCCGGCAGCAAAGAGACGCATCGCGCCTTCGGCGCCTGGGACACACACATGCATTTCCTCGACAGCCTGCGCAGCAACCGACCACCGGAGACAGCCTTCGATGACGCAGTCAAGACGATGGCGCTGGTGGACGAGGTCTACGGCAACCAGATCTAGTGGCTGCCGCCGGCGTTGCTGCCAGCAGCCGCTGAAATCGGCCGCGTCACACGATCAAAGACGTGGCCCTCCTGGTTCACGGCGGCAAACACAACACTGTCCGCCTCAACATCGACGCGCCAGACGTGCCCCTCAGAGCGCAACTGGTCCAGATACCAACGGCGCTGCAGGTGTGTCTGCCGGGGGCCATCTACGACCCGCGGTCCCCGGCCAAAGGAGCCATCCCCCAGATAGATCGTACCCTGCGGATCGATCTGTTTGCCACGGATGGGGTGTGTGCGTTTGAAGATGTGGTCGTGGTTCTCGAAGGCGGCCAACAGCCGGTAGCGATCAAACAGAGGCTGCCAGTGTTTGCGGCCCGCCTTTGAGTAGAGGCTGCTGGGCGGACGAAATCCTGGAAACAGGGGCACGTGGTACGTCGCCAGGCGGACCGGCACCGTGGCGTTGGCTGCCAGTTGCTGTTCGAGCCACTCCGCCTGCCGTCCACCGTGGCTGGCCAGATGGCCACTGTCCAGCAGAAAGATGACCAGGCGCGTCCCGATGCGACGCACGTAGTAGCTGGCTGCGTCATTTTGCGCCAGGTACTGCAGATAGATCGGAGCATTGGCGGCGGTGCCATTGTAGCCGCCAGCGACCTCGTGATTGCCGATCGCCGAAACGATG
>ERZ890510.1191-NODE-1191-length-17508-cov-5.409328_pt1 | contig 17508 bp, 15 predicted proteins | sample MGYA00521265_ERZ890510 | MGnify/ENA primary metagenome ERZ890510 (study PRJEB32303, sample SAMEA104408624) | aquatic metagenome | biome: Brackish water; feature: Chemocline; material: water | place: Baltic Sea | collected 2014-10-26T21:54:00 | depth 110 m ...
GGATGGTCGCTTCGGCAAGGGCCTGGCCAGTGCGCCGGACTGGTGTATCAGCCGCAACCGTTATTGGGGCACACCGCTGCCCATCTGGCGCAACGAAGAAACGGGTGAGACCATCTGCGTCGGCAGTCGCGAGGAGCTCTGCAAGCTCACGGGACATGAGGTGGATGATCTGCACAAACATGTCATTGACGAACTATCAATAGCCTCCCCCACGGGACAGGGCGTCCTGCAGCGGGTTCCTGAGGTCCTCGACTGCTGGTTTGAGTCGGGATCCATGCCCTATGCGCAGAAGCACTATCCCTTCGAAGGGCGCGAGCAGTTCGAGGCCAATTTCCCGTCGGATTTCATCTCGGAGAATATCGACCAGACCCGCGGTTGGTTTTACTCACTGACGGTGCTGGCAGCGGCTCTGTTCGACTCGCCGGCATTCAAAAACTGCATCGTTGGTGGTATGCTGCTGGCCGAAGATGGTCGCAAGTTGAGCAAGCGCTTGCGCAACTATCCTGATCCATCCGAGATGCTTGAGACGCATGGTGCCGACGCCTTGCGCCTGTATCTGCTGAACTCTCCCGCCATGAAGGCCGAGGAACTGCGCCTGACGGAAGACGGAATCCGTCAGAGTCTGCGGGACGTCATCATTCCATTGTGGAATTCGTACAGCTTCTTCGTGCTCTACGCCAACATCGACGGCTGGTCCCCTCGTGAGGGTGCCAATGCGACGGTGACGAATCGTCTCGACCGCTGGATCCTGTCGGAGCTGCAGACGCTGGTGCACAACATCAATACCGAGATGGAAGCGTACCGACTCTACCGCACCGTGCCTGCCATGGTGCAGTTCGTCGAGAAGTTGACGAACTGGTACATCCGTCGCAGCCGTCGCCGCTTCTGGAAGTCTGACGACGATGCTGACAAGGCTTCAGCGTACGCCGCCCTGTACCAGGTCCTGGTGACGTTCATCAAGTGTCTGGCGCCGGTGCTGCCTTATGTTACCGAAATCATCTACAACAATCTGGTGCGCTCGTGGAATCCTCAAGCACCGGAGAGCGTCCATCTGTGTGACATGCCGGTTGCCGACGAGGACCTGCGGGACGCCGAACTCGAAGAGCAGATGCGCCTGGCCATGCGGGCCTCTGCCCTCGGGCGTGCCTTGCGCAGTAAGCACAATCTGAAAGTCCGACAACCGTTGGCGCGTGTCTTTCTGCTGCCACCGGACGAACGCAGCCGCGTCGAGTTGGAACAGGTCGCCGATCTCATCGCGGATGAGCTCAACGTCAAGCAGGTCGTGCTCGTGGTGGACGAGACCGAAATCAGCGAAGTATCGTACAAGCCCAACTTCCGTGCCCTTGGACCGCGATTCGGCAAGCGCATGAAAGAGGTGGGTGCATTCATTTCAGGCATGACACCGGTGCAGATGCAAGAACTCGCCGGTGGTGGCACCTTCGACGTCGCCGACGGCGTGATCAGCATCGACGATGTTGAGGTGCAGCGTCGTGAGCGTGACGACGTCGTTGTCGCCATCGAGGACAATCTTGCTGTCGGCCTGGACGTACATGTCACGGAAGAACTGGCCTGCGAAGGCTGTGCCCGGGAATTCGTCAACCGCGTGCAGAACTTGCGTAAGGATGCCGGTCTTGACGTCTCTGACCGCATACGTCTGTGGGTGCAGGGCAGTGACGTACTGGAGGCTGCCGTAGCAGCCTTCCGTGATACCATCGCCACCGAAACACTTGCCGAGCAGATCACGGTTGGCTCTGTGCCGGGAGAATCGGCAACGAGCCAGACGGTAGCGAAGGAACTGGAAATCAACGAAGAAGCCTGTACGATCGCCCTCAACAAAGTCTGACCGCGCGCTACGACAGCACCGAGACAGAACGAGACAGAAATCCGATCATGACTGAAGAAGACCTGCAGTTTTTCAAGGACCTGCTGATGGAAAAAAAGGCGCAGGCCCACTCCGATCTGGAAGAGTTCGAGCGCGTTTCTCGCTCAAGCACGGCGCAGGAGTCTTCCGAAGACCGGTCCGCCTACTCTCTGCATATGGCCGATCGCGGTACCGATGCGATGGAACGTGAAAAGAACATGCTCTTCGCGCAGCGCGAAGGCAGTTACATCGACTATGTCGACGAAGCGCTGCAGCGGATCGCGGATGGATCGTTCGGTTCATGCCGTGACTGTCAGGGCGATATCGGCCGTGCCCGGCTGGAGGCGGTTCCCACAGCCGGTCAGTGTATTGCATGCAAGAGCCAGGCGGACGAGAAAAAATCAGCAAACTGACGATCAGCAGACTGGCTCTGGCGGGCGGTTTCGACTGGTGGTGGGTCGGCGGCGCCCTGGCCCTCGACCAGATGAGCAAGATCATCGTTGTCCGTACGATGGCGCTGCATCAGTCCATACCCCTGCTCGGTGATGTCTTCCGGCTCACCTATATCCAAAACGCCGGCGCCGCCTTCGGCCTCAAATTGGGCGGCCCCCTGGTACATACGGTTGTTGCGGTGGCGGCCCTGGGTGTTCTTGGCTGGCTGTTTCTGAGTTTACCGCAGGCCGCCCGCCTACAGCGTACCGCCCTGGCCATGGTACTCGGGGGAGCGCTGGGCAACATCATCGACCGCATCCGTCTCGATTATGTCATCGATTTCTTTGATGTCGGCGTGTCCGAGGCCTGGCGTTGGCCGGTATTCAATGTCGCCGATTCCTTTGTCACAGTAGGCGTCCTCTTTCTGGCGGTGTCATGGTCTCGTCAGCAGACACCTGACACCCAGACGAATTCACCGGGCAACTCGCCTCCCCCATCACCGGCCGATGTAGCGGCCGATGATGCGGAGCGGATCGCCGGGAGCTAGGCGGCACACCATGTCCGAACGGCGCTCGTACATCGTTGATGAGGAGGACGAAGGGGCACGCCTTGATGTTTTTCTGCAGGGCGCGTGTGACGATCTCTCCCGCAGCCGGTTGCAGCGCCTGATCACCGACAATGCCGTGTCGGTAGATGACGCCCACCAGAAGGCCAGCTATCGAGTGCAGTGCGGCAACCGCGTCACCGTTGACGTTCCCGAGGCGGTGGCTCTGCAGGCGCAGGCGCAGGACCTGCCGCTGAACATTGTCTACCAGGACGCCGATCTGCTCGTCGTCGATAAGGCGGCGGGCATGACCGTACACCCGGCGCACGGCTCGCCGGACGGAACACTGGTCAACGCCCTGCTGCATCACTGTACGGATCTATCGGGCGTCAACGGTGTCCTGCGCCCCGGGATCGTCCACCGTCTCGACCGGGACACGACGGGTCTGCTGATGGTCGCCAAGAATGATCACGCCCACCGGCATCTGGCGGCACAATTGGAGGCGCACACGGTGGAGCGTCGCTATGTGGCGCTGCTCTGGGGAACGGTGCCCGAGAAGGGCGTGATCGATGCCGCCCTCGACCGCAACCGCAAGGACCGTCTGAAGATGGCCGTCTCCTTCCGCGGCGGGCGTCGGGCGGTGACACACTACGAACCGGTGGAAGAATTCGGCGGATTGTTGACGCAGGTCGAATTCCGCCTGGAGACAGGGCGCACCCATCAGATCCGGGTGCATGCCGAGCATATGGGGCACCCCGTGTTTGGCGATCCTGTCTATGGCGGCCGCATCCGCGTCAACGGCATCGAGCCCAACCGGCGAACCGGAGCCAGACAGTTGCTGCTGGGCATCGACAGGCAGGCTCTGCATGCTGTGACGCTGGGATTCGAGCACCCGAGCTCCCATCAGCCGTTGCGCTTCACCAGCGAACTGCCGCCGGACCTGGCGCAAACCGTGGCCGCAGCCCGCCTGCTTTCACGGGACTGACCGGCGCACCGGCTTTGCCTCCGGCAGCATCCATCGAGGCCGGCATCGCCCGCTGGCTCAAGTTCGTCGAGCCAGCCAGCACGCTCCTGCGCGTGTGGCCCCTGACGGGCGGCATCTCTTCGGTGATGACAGCCTTCATGATCTCGCGTGCCGGCGACTCAAAAACCCTCGTCCTGCGCCAGCCGAGCGACTGGAGTCTGGAGCATGTTCCCGATGTCACCTGCAGAGAATTCAACCGACTCGGCGCACTGTGCGGTGGCGGCCTGCCCGTGCCGGCGCCAATTTTCTGCGCTCCGACGGGCGCACATTTCGGCCGGCCCGGACTGGTGCTCGAGTACATCGATGGCAAACCCGAACTGAATCCATCAGACCCGTCGAACTACGTCGACCAGTTCGCCCGACAGCTGGCTGATATTCACGGCTTTGACACCAGCAGCCAAGGCCTGGCACTGGCTGCGGCACCGCTCCACGAATTTGCCAGATTCGGGGTGGAGACCATGCCGCAGGCGGAGCCGTCGTTCCAGGTGGCGCGCAGCTGGGCGACGCTCGCCGCAAATGCGGCTCGGCAGAGCCGCAATACGCCCGTCCTGCTCCATGGCGATTTCTGGCCAGGCAACACGCTCTGGCGCGATGGAGCGCTCGTGGCGGTGATCGACTGGGAGAACACCAGGGCGGGAGACCCACTGCTGGACCTGTCCATCAGCCGCCTCGATATCTGCTGGGCCTGCGGCCCGCAGGCCATGGCAGACTTCACCGAGCGCTATCTGGCATACCATCCGATCGATACGGCCCTGCTACCCCTCTGGGACCTGTGCACGGCCTTGCGGCCGGTAACAAACATCGAGGCATGGGCAGCGGCCTACGGGCCTCTGGGACGGCCTGACATCACCGCTGACACCATGCGCCAGGCCCACTCGGGTTTCGTCTCCCAGGCCTTCGACGCGTGGCGGCAAGCCGGACACTAGCTGCGGGATCGTTCCACCAGATCGACTTCGCACCATTGCAGCTTCTTGCCCGTGTGCCCCACGGAGACGGTCGTCAGACCGTAAGCCCCCACGTTCAGCTTGATCCTGCCGCGGAAGGGTTTCACCTGCACAGCGACCTGGCGGGCTTTGGCAGATGTGTTCTGCAGGCGCACGATGAGTCGGTCTCCCTGCTGCGATCTCTTCAACGCCACAACCTGTACGTGCTTGTCATCAACGGTAACGGTGCCACTCACCTGCGCGCGCCGGTGCCGCTCCACACGATCCGGCTGCGGGTAGTAGACCTGCCACACGGGCGGTGTGTTGAAGACCTGTGCCGCCCGGCTGATACGAGTCTCGTCGAAGCGGGCGCCGACCATGACCTGCCACGACATCTCGTGCTCGCCCTGATCCTGCCGCGGAATGAAGCGCGCATTGGCCCGCTCGTCCTCCGGGTTCAGGTTGAAGGAACTGTAGGCGGGTGCCCGTACAACGTTGAGGCCCAGTGCCGCCGCCGTCAGACTGTGCCCGAAGCTACCGGTGTTGAGTACGGCCAGGTGTACCGGCGATCCCGCCTGCACACCGCACACAGCGACCCAACGCTGATTCGTGTGCTCTTCGTGACGTGGGCTCGGGAGGCGCTGCGCCGCACTGTAGAGGGTCTCGGCCCGACCCGCCGCCACATCGAATTCGAGGGGCACCATCAGTTTGATCATGGTATCCCGGTGGTTGTTGAACAGGCGATCGCGGATCTCGAGACTGCCGTCGGCGTGACCGATCACATACTGACGCACAAGTGCACTGGTGCCGCAGGCGAACACCGCCTCGACAACGGTGCGCTGCGCGCCATGCTCGATGATATGGATGGGTCGTGCCACGGTCTGCGCCTGCGGCCTCCACTTGTCTGCCGGTGGTGGCGACAGTTGCGCCACTTGGTCCCGGGTTGCAAGGCGAAACTTGGCCGCTGGTGTCCGGTCCCACGGTGGTGACACCGAAACGATCTGTTGCGACCGAGCCTGCTTCGGGCTGCCGCTGGTCCAACTGTGATCCAGATCAGCCCAGCAGGCAGGCTGGAAGGCGTTCCTGCCGACCAGGGAGCGCCGGGCGCCGGGCGTGGACAGATGGTCCACAAGTCCCGTGCGCGGATTGATCTTCAACGAATATGCCTTCGTCCGGAACGTCAGACTGCGGGCACTGACGGCAGGCAGCTTCGGCGGCCTGCCTTTGTCATTGATGTAGTACTCATCAAGACGCAGGATCTCCCACGGTTGCAGGTCGACCGTTGTCGCCAGGCGCACCCGCCAGTTGCCGGCGCAGTTGGCCTCTGCCAGCAGTCTCTGGCAGGCTACATCCCGCCCCTGTGGCCCACGCAGGTGCACCTCCGGATTACGCACGGCGCCGGCATTGCTGTTGAGTTGCAGTTCAAATTCGATCTGTTTGCGCACGGGAAAGCCGTGCGGATTGGCAACAAAGACGGGGACTTCACCCACAGCCCCATCCACATCCGCACAGATCAGACTGTGCAGGCTGCGGGCTCGTTCGCGCCGCAGAATCTCTTTTGCATGGCCCAGCATCTGCAGGCTGTCGCGCTCAGCAGAGGGCACGCCGGATCCAGGCAGGATGTCGTGAAATTCGGTGAACAGGATGTCCCGCCAGGCGATCTCAAGAGCCTTGTCCGGGTACGGCGCCGTCTGCCACCACCAGGCGAGGGTCGCCAGGCGCTCGGCGGATGCCATCAGGCTTTCCGCTTCACGATGGCCCCGCTTGACGCGGCTCATGGAGGTGTAACATCCGGGGAAACTGTGCTGGATCTCACCCTCGACCACAGGCAGGTGTGCCATCTGCGGCAGCACGTCATCGAAAAAGCGGTCGATCGTACTCTCGATGAACTCGTACTCCGGGTGCTGGCGGGCGTAGGCTTTGATCGAGCGATACTCGTCGCGCGACGGGCCACCGCCGTGATTGCCGATCCCCCAGAGAATCATCGACACCGGTTCGGAAGCGAAATGTGGCAGGTGTGTGCGGGCGCGCTCGACGAACTGACCATTCGTCAGATAGTGATCGTCGCTGCGGCGGGCGATGACTTCGTGGCCGGACCGATCCCGCCAGGTGAAGGGACCGATGGGCAGCTCATGCGTGCCGTAATCCGGTCGGCAGAAGACATAACGCTCCATCCCACAGCCTGCAAGAATCTGCACAAACCCCTCACCGTGGCCGAAGGGATCGAAGTTGTATGCAGTGCGTGGGTAGCGACCGAAGGTCGTCTCGAAATACTGCCGTCCGAGCAGGAACTGACGGATGTGACTTTCGCCGGAACTGTTGTTGACATCGGGCTGCAGGTAGGCCCCACCGGAGATCTCCCACTGGCCCCGGGCGACAAGCTTCTTGATCCGGCCGAACAACTGCGGCTCGTATTCTTCGGCCCATCGATACAGCACCGCCTCGTTGTGATTAAAAACGAAGTCCGGGTGCGCCTCGCAGAAATCAGCAGCGGTACGGTACGTCGACAGCGCTTCCGTCAGACCATCCTCCCAGTGCCACAACCACACCGGGTCAAGATGAGCGTTGCAGACGAGGTGAATGCGCTTGGGAGCCATGATGAGATCTCTCGATGTCAGGGGGTTCGGGCGGTTGTTACACCGATCATGCTGTCGCGTGTCACCAGTTCCGCCAGCCGTTCCTCTGTCCAGTCATCGGTTCCCTGTGGGCGCAGAGGCAGTACCAGATAGCGCAACTCGGCGGTGGAATCGTGTACTCGGACTGTCACACTGTCAGGCAACTGGGTACCGAATTCACGCAGCACCGAACGCGGTTCACGCACCAGCCGGGATCGGTAGGACGCGCTCTTGTACCAGGTAGGTGGTCGGCCCAGAAGGGTCCGAGGATAACAGGAGCACAGCGTACAGACGACAACATTGTGGATTTCGTCGGTGTTTTCCAGCACCGTCAGATCCGTTGCGGCCGAATCGAAACCCAGGGCCTCCACTGCGGTGTTGGCATCCTTGAGCAGGCGCACCCGGAAGTCCTCATCGACCCAGGCGTGGGCCACGACACGGGCGCCGTGTGTCGATGGCTCCACAGCCTCGACCTCGGCCATCATCTCGCGCAACTCCTGGGCCGTGTACAGCCCCTTTTCCATGAGCAACTCGTTCAGTGCCACACCGAGCCACTCATGGTGACTCACAGGTTCGGCATGATCGGCCTGTGGTGGATGACGGTGGGGATGGTCGTGTGACATGGGTCCTCAGGCGGGCTGGAGCCAGTGATCGAAAATCTCGATATCGAGGCTATCTGTGGGCGACCCTTCGTAGGTCTTCCATAGATCGGTCTGCTGCAGTCGCACGCGGTACAGTCGCCGCAGCCTGTGCTGCTGACCGAAGGCGATGCGCTCCGGTTCTTCATGTTCGCCGCAAACCTTGGCGATGACGCCGGCCTGTCCCTTGGCGTAGGCCGGCACGCGGTGGTGTGTTGCCAGCGGCCGTGCGTCAATGCGCACCCGGTCGCCGATGTGGAAGCGGGGTGTCGGGCCCGTCAGGTCAGCCTCGGGCCGTATCACTGTCGGCCGGCTCGCAGCGACTCGATACGAGCATCAAGTTCGGCCTGCGTCACCAGCCCCTGCTCAATGGCGTTCAGCGCCGCAGAACCAGCCCAGCGCTCGTAGTAACTCAGCTTTTCGTACACATCCGGGTCGAGGGACTCGATCCCTCGGCGCAGTTGCGCGGGGTCGATCATCACACCCTTGCGGCGCATCAGCATGACCATGGCATCGACCTGACACTCCCAGTAGGCCGGATCATGCTCGGTCCGATCCACGGGACCGCCGGGCAGCCCCCCGAGATCGTGCGGACCGATCCGCTCCACTCCGCGGCTCTCGATTTCGTCACTCATGTCAGATCCACTCCCCTCTCACTGGCGTCGGCTGCTGCTTGTATGCGCAGAACCCGTTCGGACGAATCCAGCACAGCCTGCGTCGAGGGTTCACCATCGCGGAGCGTTTCACCCCGGATCGTCTTCAGGAAAGCGCGGAAGTATCCGCCGCTGTTGCCCGTCGGCAGGTCCCGCCGTTCGGTCTGACCACCCGTTGCCGTCGTCAGTGCCAGATGATCGGCGTTGGTCGCCGTTTCGATCACACCTTCACGTCCCCAGTACGTCGTGCGCCAGTAATAGGGCATGCTGTAGCCGGAGGCATCCGGGGCATGGTAGGAGACGTCACCGATGACACCACAGCCGTTGTCCATGGTCAGCAGCATCTGCGCCCCGTCGTGGAAGTGCGGTACTTCGGGCGCAAAGGCGTTCCAGCAGCGGGCCGCTTCAAGCCGCTGGAAACTGAGGCCCGTCACAAAGGGAATGCTGTCGATGGCGTGAATGCCGATGTCGTTGATCGTACCGCCGTGCAGGCCTGGCTCCCAATACCAATCCGGACGTGAGTCCAGCATCAGTGGATGTTGCCCGCCAAACTGGATGGCATGGACCTCACCAATGGTTCCCTGGCGGATCAGTTGTCGCGCCGCGATGGTGCTGGCCGCGTCGCGCATCGTCAGCATGCACCCCACCTGCAGCTTGCCAGCTGCCGCCAACGTCCGGATCTGCGCCAGTTCCTCGAGCCGCGTGCACAGTGGCTTGTCGACGATCACGTGCCGACCCGTCTCCAGCGCCGCGATGGCACGTGCTCCACGCAGACCAAAAGCATCCCCCACGGCAACGGCATCACAGTCGACTTCAGCGAGAAACCGGGCGGCATCGTCATGCGTGATATCGACCGCCCCACGGGCCTGCAGGGCGGCTCGTGTGAGTGCGTGTTCTTCACAAGCGCCGACGATGCGGACACCCTCAAGATGGGCCGCAAGATCATAGAGGCTGGTTATGTGGCCGTGACGGAAACCGAGAAAGGCGAGACGGATGTCAGACAAAGAGTGCTCCGCTTGGGTGAATCCGGATGAGGGGGCCCATGAGGTGTGGCTGGCACAAACCAAATGCTGCATGCGATGCGGTCAAGGTGCTTGCCCACGGCGGGAGCCCCCGGTTACCTTAGGGCGACCCCCCAACCCGTCGCAGGCCGACTCATGTTTTCGACCGTCGCCGTCGTCGGCGCCGGCACCATGGGACAGGGCATTGCCCAGCTCCTTGTCGAGGCCGGCCTGACGGTGCGCCTTTATGATCACGCTCCGCAGGCGCTGGATCGCGCCATGGCTGCCGTCACGCGACGTCTGCAGCGCCGGCTCGACGCTGGCGCCCAGCCTGCAACAGCCCCGGGCGCTCTGCTGGCTGCCGGCGCGATGACGCAGCTGGCCGATGCGGAATTGGCGATCGAAGCCGTGCCCGAAGACCTGGGCCTCAAGCAAGCCGTGCTGGCGGAACTGGAAGATCACCTGGCGGCATCCGCCGTGCTCGCCAGCAACACATCCTGTCTCGACATCGATGCCCTGGCTCGTGCAACCCGCCGGCCACAGAGAGTCCTAGGACTGCATTTCTTCAACCCACCCCCGCTGATGCCGCTGATCGAAGTCGTACCGGCGACGGCAACGGACCAGACAGTCATCGCTGCGGTACATGCCTTTGCGCAAAGCCTTGGCAAGACGCCGATCACCGTCGCCAACAGGCCCGGCTTCATCGTCAATCGGCTGCTGTTCGCCATGATTGCCGAGGCCGTGCGGATCATCGATGAGGGTTGGTCCTGCGCGGCTGATGTGGATCGGGCTCTGTGTCTTGGCGCCAGCCATCCCATCGGGCCCCTGGCGCTGGCCGATTTCATCGGTCTGGACGTGACCGTCGACATCCTGAATTCGCTGACCATCGGATTGGGCCCACACTACGCACCCGCCGCGGCGCTGCGGGATCTGGTGGCTGGCGGCCATCTGGGGCGCAAGTCGGGGCGCGGATTCTTCCCGTACGGATGACCTGGATCCTGCCGAGTCGTATGTGGTGCCTCACCTGGTTGGCCCTCATCTTCGCCGTGGGTCTCCATGCCGGCTGTGCGGGCATGGCGCCAGCACCCCGCTACACAAGTGCCCCCGACAGTGGGGGCGAGGGTTTGTCGACCGAACTCAGGACGCGCCATCGAGCCCTGCGCGACGGTGACGCAAGCCGGCTGATGCGGGTAGTGGGTGGCTATCTGGGGGTGCCGTACAAGTGGGGTGGCACGACGCGGCAGGGCATGGACTGTTCCGCCTTGACCCGCGCCGTCTATCGTGAGGCCTATGGCGTCGAGTTGCCACGTACATCGAGGCAGATGTACCGCCTTGGGAAGAAGGTGACGGCACCCGGACAGCTGCAGGCGGGGGATCTGGTGTTCTTCCGCATCGACACTTCCGGCCCGGGGATCTCACACGTGGGGATCTACGTGGGTGATGGTCAGTTCGCCCACGCCAGTTCCAGCCGTGGGGGCGTCATCGATCCACTCAGTTCCCCGTACTTCGACAAGCGCTACGCCGGCGCCCGCCGGGTCCTGCCGTGAGCCGATCACCGGGGCAGCGGCTGGCAATTCTTGCCTCGGCAGGGATGCTGCAGTTGGCCGCATGGGCCTGGATCCGCAGTCTCGGGGATCTGTCCCTGCACATGGACGGGCTCTGGCTGGCCCTGGTGCCGATGCTCGTCGGGTATGGACTGGCGGCCTGGCTGCTACTGGTAGAGGGTGGCAGCATCGCTTATGCGATGCGCATCATCTGTGCTGTCGCCGTTTGCAGTCGACTGCTGCTGCTCGATACCACACCATCGCTGTCCGATGACATCTACCGCTATGTGTGGGATGCGCATGTGCAGGCTGCAGGCCTCAATCCGTACGCTCGCGCGCCGGACGACGATGCACTCATTGGCCTGCGTACCGAGGACTGGTCAAAGATCAATCATAAGGAACTGGTCACGGTGTACCCGCCCGTAGCACAATGGTTCTTTCTTGCCGTACAGCGGTTCGTGCCGGGTGTGACGGGGATGAAGGGGGCGCTTGTGCTGTGTGACTTGTTGCTGTTCTTCGTCCTCTGGCGCTGGCTTCTGGCCCGGGGCCAGGATGGCCGACGACTGCTGCTCTACGCCTGGCATCCACTGCCCGTCCTGGAGATCGCCGGCAACGGCCATGTAGACATTCTCGGGGTCCTCGGACTCTGTGTGGCCCTGCTGTGGTTGCATCAGGGACGGCACCACGCGGCAACCTGGGCGCTGTCGGCAGCCGTTCTCAGCAAACTGATTCCCATTCTCTGCGCCGCCGCGTTCTGGCAACACCTTGGCGGTACACACAGTGGCAGCTGGCAGCGGGCGCTGGATCCCCGGCCGCGAGTGGTGCTGCTGTGGATCCCGGGGCTGGTACTCGCAGCCTATCTGCTTTTTGCCGATGCCGGCGCCCCCATGTGGACGGGCCTGTCTGCCTACGCCAGCAAGTGGCGCTTCAATGACAGCGCTTTCGGGCTGGTCTACACACTGATCAGCGACCCCAAACCGGGTTGGGAGTGGGATGATGGGGCCCTGCGCAGCGCTCGTTGGCTATGTCTGGCTGCAGTAGCGGTGGTCATGACTACACTGGCCCTGCGACGCAAGGCCGACCCGGCTGCCCTGTGTGCCACCGTACTGGGCATGCAGTTGTTGCTGGCACCGACCGTACACCCATGGTATCTGCTGTGGGTCCTGCCCTTCACGGCGCTGCACGCGTCGTCAGCGTGGATGGCTTTCAGCTGGCTCGTGCTGCTTGCCTATCACGTACTGGGCGACTTCCGCAGCACCGGCGTGTGGCACGAGTCCTCGTGGATCCGCGGTCTGGAATACCTGCCCGTGTACCTGCTGCTCGCCGGGGCGCCTTTGTGGCGACGCCTGCAATCAGCCCGACGGAACACCAGCGCGACTGCTGCGTCCGCAGAATAGTCCTGGCGTCGTGTGACGCGTCGGCATGAAGTTGTTGCCATGCGTGCCTATATTGCAGGCCTGCCTCGGTGCGACTCCCCGAAACCTGGTATCCGCCGCCTTGACGTTCCCTCTCCGTATTCTCGTACTGCTTGGTTGCTGCGCCCTTGTGACTCAGGCTGGCTGCAGTTCGGTATCGCGACAGACAACGAGCCCTGCCTCCCCTTGGTGGGCCGATGGCGATGATCCAACGGCGTCAGACTCTGTACGTGTCACGACGACCCACACTGCCATGAACAACGGCTCCGCAGATGGAATCAGCCCTGACCCGGGCACGGTTCAACCTGCCGACGCCGCCGTGCCTTCAATGGCAGACAGCATGGCCGTGCGCTTGTCTGAGGCAGCACTGGCAGCCCGCCGTACAGCCTATGCCGCGCGTACGGACGCCGAACGTGATCGAGTTCGGCGAGTGAATGAGTATGCCATCTGGTGTGTGGAACGCGGCATGTGGGACGAGGCTCGAATCCATCTGGAGCAGGCGGCACGCCGGGACAGTCTGGCCGCCAGCCTGCACAACAACCTGGGGATCATCTATGAGCGTTTGGGTCAGCGCGACGACGCCCGGATCCGTTACCAGACGGCTGCCGATCTCAACCCCGGGCGACCTCTGTACCGGGCCAACCTGAAACGCCTGCGGGCGGCTCTCGAAGCCCCGCTAATCGTTCTGCCAGACAGTCTGGCTGCTCAAGAACTGTTGCTGCCACCATCACGGGGCGAGCATCGCCCGGATGTCGGTGCCATGCCCGAAGAGAGCAGAAGGTGAGGCCCGCTGTGAGTTCCCCTGATATGATGGGCGGCAGGACGTCGAGCCGTCTCGCCGTCAGCATGGTCCTCGCTGTAGTGGCTGTCCTGAGCGCTATGGCACCGTGGCCGGCGACGGCGCAAGACATCGTCTCGTCACAGTTGCGCCAGGGCTTCGGCATGAACAAGGTGCGCTACAAGGACTTCGATTGGCACTTCGTCGAATCCGAGCATTTGCTGCTGCATTACGAGCCCGAATTCGCCGAGCTCGCCGAACTTGCCGTCGAGTACCTCGAGCAGGGGTATACACACATCAGTGCGCTGATGCGGCACGAACTGTCGACCAAGCCCCCGATCGTCATCTTCAAGTCGCATTACGAATTCCAGCAGACCAACATCATTCAGTCCTTCCTGCCACCGGGCGTCGCCGGCTTCGCCGAGCCCCTGCGCTACCGCATGGTTATCCCTTTCAACGGTGACCTCGACGATTTCCGCAACGTCCTGGTGCACGAGTTGATGCACATCTTCCAGTACGACATCGTCAATCGGGGCCCGGTGAAGCGCATCTCCAACCCGATCGCCAGCCCGCCGACGTGGATCATGGAAGGCATGGCGGAGTTCGCCACCGAAGAGAGCAATACCGTCGACGAGATGGTCCTGCGCGACGCCGTACTCACCGACCAGTTGATCCCGCTCGAGGTGATGAACGCCAGTTGGGACTACCTGCCGAATCCGTTTCTGGCGTACAAGCAGAGTCACAGTCTGATGGAGTACATCGCCGCCAACTTCGGCCCGGAAAAAGTGAGTCGTCTCCTGCGCGTCTGGGACAGCCAGACCGACACAGACAAGCTCCTGGAACGGCTGCTGGACATGGACATGCAGACCCTGGATGAACGCTGGCAGGCGTACATGCGCAAGAAGTACTGGCCCCTGCTGCAGGATCGTGACTATGTCTCGGAGTTTGCCACCCGGGTGCTGCAGGATGATGACGTCTATCGACTCTACATGGCGCCCTCCTGGTCTCTCGGCGGTGACATGCTCGCCTGTCTGAGTACGGATGGCGTCGAACAGCATGCCGACATCATCCGCATCAGCAATGGCCGTCTGGTGGAACGCATCACCGCCGGCATGCGCGCCGACGTCTACGACGATCTGACCTTCAACGACGGTACCGTCGCCTGGGCGCCCAATGGTCGCACCATTGCCCTTGTCGGCAAGAAGGGCGCCGGGGACGTGGTCATTCTGTGGGATCTGTATGACAAGCGCATCGTCAAGCAGCTGACCTTTGACGGGCTCGAGATCGTCGAGAGCCTCGACTGGTCTCCCGACAGCCAGCGTCTGGCTTTCGTCGGTACCGGCTTCGGCCAGAGTGATATCTACGTCGTCAACGTCGAATCGGAGGACCTGACGCAACTAACAGGCTCACCACAGCGGGACGATCAACCTGATTTCAGCCCGGATGGCAAGCGCCTGGCTTTCAGTTCCAAGCGCGACGGTCAATTCGACATCAAGGTCTACGATTTCTCTACGCAACGCGTGTCGACGCTGCTGGCTTCACCCAACGACGACATGTGGCCTGCCTGGCTGCCGACGGGTGATCAACTCCTGTTCGTCTCAACGCGGGACGGAATCAACGACTTGTTCCTCTACGATCTCTCCGGAGACCGCGAGTATCGCCTGACACGAACGGTGAGTGGGATCATGAGTCCCGCCCTCTCACCCGATGGCAAGCAGGTGGTCCTGACGACGTACTATCACAGCCGCCGCGAACTCTATCGCATGGACATGCCAACCAGGGCTGAGGCGATTCTCCGCAACGACGAGTTGTCGGCACGGGTGGGCGGTCCCTCCGGTGGCCGTCTGGTCAACGTCAAGGCGCCAGCAGCAGAGCTGACTACCCCACAGGCCCTGCTGCTGCCGACTGCCAGCGCCGAGCCTGAGAGATCGACCGAACGGCTCACGTCCGTCAACAGCGGCACCAATCGCGTCATGCTGGCAGATGTGCGTGAGGGCTTTGGCACCGAACCTACCCCGTCAACCGATGTCGAGGATGTTGGTGCTGCCCTGCGCCGTGACACGGCGCGGATGGATGTCGCCCCTGGCAAACCAGTGGGTATTGATTTCGACAATCTACCCGTACGGCGCTACACGCCGAAGCTGGAATTCGACGGCATCTCGCTGCAAATGGGCTACTACTCTGGTTTCCTGTCCGGCATTGCCCAGTTGAGCATGAGCGACCTGCTCGGCAATCACTCGGTCAACATGTTCACCGATTACGTCGGCTCGCAGGAGGTCAACAACGACTTCACCTTTGCCGTGAGTTACGCTTACTTCGGCCAGCGCCCCACCTATAGTGGCACGGTGTTCAACTGGAATCAGTATTACAACGATACCGAGGGCGGCGACGGCACCGGCGTCCACACGATCGGTTCCGGCCTGGCCCAGGGGCTGGTACGCAGCCGACAGAGCGGCCTGCTGGCAGATATGAGTTATCCCCTCGATGTCTTCCGCCGCGTCGAACTGTCGTACTCCTTCATCGATGAGGAGCGGGAGGTGGCCTGGCCTGTCACGGAGCTACTCGACGGCTTCAGTACACATCTGTTCAAGGCTGCCTACGTGCATGATGCGTTGCGCAACGGCTTGCTCGGGCCGACGGCTGGCACACGCTACTATCTGTCGGCAGGTCGTACGCTGTCACTGACGGAGAGTGATCGCACCTTTACTCACATTGAAGCCGACTACCGGCAGTACTTCCGCCTCGGGCGCTGGTCGGTTCTGGGGCTGCGTGGCATAGGCGTCGGTTCTCTGGGCCGGGATGGCCTGGAATACAACCTGGGCGGTCCCGCATGGTTCCTGCCCTTTTTCCCGGGATACAACCTCAACGTCGGCCCCTTGCGCGGCTATTCTTTTTCTGAGTTCAGTGGCAGCCGCGTAGTGCTGCTCAACTCCGAGATCCGCGTGCCTTTCATCCGCAACATCACCTTCGGCTGGCCGGGCACGTTCTCCATTCCGGCCGTGGATGGCGCGTTCTTCTTCGACATGGGCAGCGCCTGGAACGAGGATCAATCGGTTGATCTGTGGCCTCTGCAGGCGCCGGACGCCGCCTACGACCCGGCCGCCGGCAGGACTCGTTTGCATGGTGGCTACGGCTTCGGCCTGCTGGTCTACTTCCTGGCACCGATGAATTTCGAATTTGCCAAGCGCACGGATTTCAAGACCACCTCCGACTGGCACATGCACTTCAGTTTCGGTAAGGCTTTCTGATGTCTGCCGCGACGATTCGGCCGCTGTTCGCCTGCACGCTGTGGGCGGCGCTCTGCTGTGGGTGTGCTTCAGGGATCATCGGCAATGGCATGGGTGAGACGGTTCAGTTTCTCGCGCCGGCGCCCCCCGACACGGAGCTGCTGCCGCTCATCCAGGACATTGAGACGATCGGCGTGTTGTCGGCGACGAATATCGAATCGGTGCAGAGTCTGGATATTGAGAAAGTCATGGGTCGGCTCACGGACGCCACCGCCCGCGGGTTGAGAAACCTGGAAGATCGTACCATCCTCAGTCAGGATGAGATCCGCTGGCACTTCCGTGACGTCGTTCTCGACTCGGCAACCGTCTTCAGCGACAGCCTGCAAATGGCTTTGCGCACGGAGCTCGACCTCGATGGCATCGTCTACATCACGTTGCGCAGCTTGAATGCACAGATGACGCCGGTGTCGCCGAGCCCGTACGGCACCGTGAACAGCCCGGGGTTGAATCTGTCGGTGGAACTGGAGTTGCTCTTCGTTAATCTGCACACGGGTGAACGTTGGGCCCAGGCGGGGCGCCGCAACAGCTGGCAGCCCGTGCAGAGTGATCCTGTCGGGGGCAATCGGGACCCGACGGAACGGCAGATGCTGAGTACCCTCGCTTCCCCCCTGCGGCAGTTTCTCTCTCGTCTGGCGCCGCCGCCTCGGCGACAGACGCGCCATTTCGACACCAGTGGCGACTGAGACAAGAACCGACGCCAACAGAAAGAGCCTGGCCCCCGAAAGGGAGCCAGGCTTTTTTTCTGCCGCACCTGGTCTGGACCTGGTCTGGACCTGGTCTGGACCTGGTCTGG
>ERZ890510.1192-NODE-1192-length-17507-cov-8.532489_pt1 | contig 17507 bp, 13 predicted proteins | sample MGYA00521265_ERZ890510 | MGnify/ENA primary metagenome ERZ890510 (study PRJEB32303, sample SAMEA104408624) | aquatic metagenome | biome: Brackish water; feature: Chemocline; material: water | place: Baltic Sea | collected 2014-10-26T21:54:00 | depth 110 m ...
TTGGCTGCCACTTGGATCGGTTGTGCGTATTGGGCAACGCTTCGGACCGCTTTTGACCTGTACAGAGTTGCCCGGATTACCCCAGGGGCTGCCACGCTGATTTGGATGCTAAACCCGCTCATCTTGGGTTCGGTAGTATTCTCTGGCTGGGCTCTGTTTCATGCGGAAGATGTAGCATTTTTATGGCATTTGGCCACAAAAAACTAAATTTGCTCAGTTATCGCCTCTAAGAGATCCAGGGAAACAGAATGGTCTTTGGATTTATCCTGACCGCCAGAGTCATTTTTACCTGCTAGCAATAATTCCCAAATACGGTCTGCAAAAACATAAAACGGTTGTTTGTGATGCATCCATCCAAAATGCAGCGCGTAGGGCGTCACCCACATATAATCGCCGCGTCCTGGGAGTTTAGATAATAGCTCTACTAAAGCTTTCCTAATGCTCACATTTGGAAGGCCTCTTAATCCATGAATAAATGCATCGGTATAGTAGAGGCATCGGACATCGTTGAAATCGACGTCATGGTCCACATACCCATCGATGTAGTCCATTTGTGGGCTATCCTGTCCCTGAAACCAGTGAATAATTGGAAGATCGAGTGCGCTCATGGCCATAGCAATGCTCCATTCGCAACTTTCTTCGCTTCGCCCTTCATCCAGACGACTCCTAAAATGGGTTTCAGCTCTTCGTGACAGCAGTTCTCGGGCTTTGGATGTTACTTCCTTAGTAGTTTGGTCATCCTGGGCATAAATTACGCCTGCCTGAACGCGAGGTAAGTAGGTCAATCCAAATCGCTTCATGGTGCGTCGGCGACGGTCCAGCAATCGATCTATGACAATTCCGGCTCCTTTTGGACCGCCAAACCAGGCATCAGCTTTTTCGAGACCAGTTACTGTGAAAGGATAGGCTTGAAGCTTGCTCCACATCGGATCAGGATTGCGGCACCAAACGATATCTGAATCTACAAACAAACATTTTTCAAACGGCTTAAACGAAGACAAATGATGTTTAAATCCTACGATCGATCGGTTTTCAACCGGGAGGACCTCCAGGACTTGGAATAAACTATCCAACCCAGTCTTTTTCAAAATGGCAATCTGGCTTTCATCTGCATACAAAGCAACCGGTCGCTTCGAATCGTGCCGACGAAGCGTATGCACCGACGCGACAGCGTGCCGGAGATAGCGTTCACTTCCATAAGTGTGAAGAACGTATCCTTCCAAGGTATTACCAATAGATCAATTGGGATTAGTCCCGTACAAACGCAACCTTGAATTGATTGTTCTTACCTCGGTCGCAATTGGCTGATCACTATTTAATTTTGGCAAGACGCTTGTTCAAGCTTGTCATGAGCGCGTCAAATCCCTTTTTTCGGATGACAGACTGAAAACTACGACTGTAACCTTCGACCGTGCTGACTTTATCAATAACGATATCTTTGGCTAGCCAAGTTGTACCCTTTAAAAGGAGGACGTATTCCACCTTTGCAGGAACGTCTTTATACGTTGTGGTTGTCGTAACAAGGGCGGTCAACTTATCAGCCACAATGGCATCGTAAATAACCATGGCCCTGTAGATATCTACATCAGCCAATGATTGCTCTCTAACAATCTCGCTAAATACTCGAACAAACTCAGTGCGCTGGGTTGGAGTAATCGTCTCCCAATAATTTCCCAAGGATGCTTCACCCATAGAGTCGAAGTCAATCAGACCATTTACCAGATTCCGAAGCTGATCCTTCTTCGCGTCTGGAACGTCTCCGCTTGGTCCTAAAAGCTTTTTAAGATCTCGATCACGTTGCTCAAGCATCGCGCGGATATTTGCCTCAGGTTGTTGCGCCGCTGCCGTTAACGAATCAAGGCCACCAAGCAGGATGACTGCAATGAGGGTCAGTTTGGACAAACGGGTGTATAGGTTCTGATACAACATAAGTTTGAAATTGAAGGAGAAAGAGCTTTTAGGCTGATTTTAACTCGGCCCAACGTCTATAGTCCAACTAACGTGCCGGCCTCTAAGGATTGGATTAGAATGCCAGATTTGCTCAGTAATTTGATAACGGCCACGTTGTATTTATAAACGGCTTCTTGACGAGATGCCCGAATGGAAAGGTTTTCTTTTACGGCTTTAACCAAGTTTTCAGTATCGCCAACCTCAAGATCAAAGTTGACCTCTTCTAGGCGCAACCATTCTTTGCTGATTTGAAGCTTCTGCTCTTGCGAGTCCATGGCAGATCTCGCGATCAGAACGTTGCGAAAAGCCTCTTCTACTTCGAATAAAACCAACTGTCTTGCGGCATCATTTTGAAAACCTACTTCGGCCGATTCTGCTTCCGCCTGCGCTATTTTGGCCCGGGTTTGGACAAAATTCAGATTTTGCCGAAATCCAAAACCGATCTCAACCTTTCTGGACAGAAATGAATCACCCACATAGGGATTGGGTTGACGTTCGCGACCGGGCGCATACGACCATCTTCCAGTGAGGCCAAGAAATAATTTTGGGTACAAATGAGACTTTGCTACATCAACTAACGCCAATCTGGCCTCCATTCCGGCTGAAGCACGTGCCAATTCAGGGCGAAAAGAAATCGCTTGTTCCTGATAAAAATCGAGCGGTTCAAGTAAAAACTCTAATCGATCTAAGATTGAAGATTCGAGGCCAACGGTTTGTCCGTCTGGGAGAAACATCAATCTAGAAAGAGCCGCCCGGGCTGTTTTTCGGCTCTCATCAACTTCAACAACCCGCTGTAGAAACTCTTGTTCGGTAATTTTTACTTGGAATAAGTCGGCGTCATCCACCCCATCATCTCCCTCCTCGATCATCCGGTTGATTTCCTTTAGAGCTCGTTCAACGATCTCGCCGGCTTCAATCGTAAGATTTGAAAGTGCCTCGGAATATTGTAGTGCGAAATAGAGTTGAGCTGCACGTTCGGCCACTTGGCTGGAGGTTTCTAAGGTGGCGGCTTCTTCTACCTCAACTCCTGCCTTAGCTGCTTCAATCGATTTTCCAATTTCCCCCCACGTCCATAGAGGCTGAAGGGCGGAAAATTCAACCCGGTTAAACATCGACAAATTTTGCCAATCATTACGCACATCTGGATCCAGATAAAGCTGTTCGCTATTGGTCCCGTTTGGATTATCCAGCCCGGGGGCCGTCGAGTGGGCGGAGGTAGCCGTAAAATTTGTTAAAAATCGTGAAGCACGAGCAAGTCGATGTCTTGCTTCTGCGTAATCCGTTTTGGCTTCCTTTGCTCTAACCTCAGGGCTGATCTCAAGCGATCTGGTCATGACAGAGGATAGTGATACAACCAAAGTATCTTGCGCAGTAGCCAAAGATGGCGCAACAAGGAGCGCGATTAGCAGAATGCAGATAGATTTCGCCATGAAAGCGACGTATTTATAGAATTCGAAGGGGAACGCGTTTTAATCCAACGATGTTACTGACGCTGAGTAAAACAGAATGGTAACAATAATACAGAATGGTACCCGGGTTGTTCGGTACTCACAAAATTCTATGGCTGTAACGCGATGTATTTGTTCTATGGTAACCTTTCGCCAACTAAAACAAGTTGCGCAAGAAAACGGCATTACAACCGTCGACGAACTTCAACGAGTGCGCCCTTTCGGATTATCCTGCAAATTGTGCCTTCCTTATGTTCGGCAAATGCTAAAAGATGGAACCACGGAGTTCGAGCATTCAATTATCGAGTAAGCAGGACTATATCTATTTCAATTTCGTCGCCAACGAAGAAGTCTGCTGAACTGTGCTTCCATGTCATTCCGTATTCCGTACGATCGAGAATTGAACTTACGCGAAACGCAGTCCAGGTGTGATCCGCATCGGTAAAGGTGCTTGTGCTTAGCGGCAGCGTGACCTCGCGAACTACGCCGTGCATGGTCAGTGTACCATCTACCAAATAGGCCTCCCCATTCTGACGAATTTTCGAACTTACAAAGGTAATCGTCGGATAAACGGCGACGTCAAAAAAGTCATCACTTTTCAAGTGTTTATTTCGGCCTTCGATGCCGGTTTCAATTGACTCCACCTGAATTTCGACCTGTACTGATGATGCGTCCAAATCGTCGGCTTGCCATATAAGATCTACCGAGAAATCAGTGAATTTCCCTGTGACTTTTGACAGTCCTTTTACGATGGGAACGATGAAGCCTAATGTCGAATGATTGCGATCAAACCTGATGGGGGTTGGCTCATCGTCACCGGTTGAAGTTTGAGCAACCGAAGGGAGCACTATAAACGCGATCAAAAGCGTGAAAAAAATGCGTGTCATGAATCAACAACAGAATCAATTGGAGGGTAAAGAGTCCCCTTAACGGCAAACTATCTGCAGAGGTTCACCTGACATTAAAAATCAATCCTAATCGCCGATCTCCTTTGGTAGTTGATTCGTACTTTGATCGTTCTGACCGACGCCTTACGGTATTAGTACAACTCTTTCAGCGGTACATGGAAATGAGAAAAAGTGAGCCATTTTTTTTTTCAGGTCTCCCACTATTCTCGGCAGCAGTTTTTATTCTGATTTTTCAAGGTGCTTTTTTTTCGCCTCAAGTTTTGGGGCAAGACACTCCAATCACCGCGCTAGCTCATCCCCTCCGTGTTCAGCCCGAGAGTGTGAACCTTCAAGGTTCTTCTGTTTTGTCAGATCGTTTTGACGTTTCCTATTACCATCTGACTCTAAATCTCAACGGATTGCGCAATCCCATTTTAATAGGGCGTAACCGAATCGAAGGAACGGCTATCGCGGACTTAGATTCGCTTCAATTTGACCTCTCAACCAATATGGTGGTCGATTTTGTTAGTTTGACGTCCGGTAACGTGTTAAAAACAATTCATCAAAATGATAAACTTACCGTCGTTTTGGGCACCAAATTGACGGCGGGCAAGCGGTTGGAAATGGATGTTGTTTACCATGGAAACCCTGAGGAAACGGGCTTTGGAGCCTTTTCAAATATTCAAAATGTGTCTGGGAAACCCAACACAATCTGGACCTTATCCGAACCGTATGGTTCAAAAGAGTGGTGGCCCTCCGACGATCAATTAACCGACAAGGCTGATTCGGTTAGAATTACAGTGCATGTTCCAGCTCCTATGACTGTCGGATCCAACGGGGTGCTTTTGAGCCGAAAACTGAACATGGATGGATCATCCACTTTTGATTGGATGCATCGTTATCCAATATCCCCATATCTAGTTTCGTTGGCGATCGGCGAATATGATGAATACGTACAGTCGTACACGCGTCCGGCGTTTTTGCAATCTCAGTACGGCCCGGCCACCTTTCCGATTCATCACTTTGTATATGCTGGGGGCAACGCCTTTCAAGGAATTAGCCCAAGCAGTGGATGGCATCTAGCTTTGGAAATGATGTCTGTTTTTGAGGATTGGCTAGGTCCGTATCCTTTTGCAAAGGAAAAGTATGGTCACGCTCAAGTCACGTTTAAAGGCGGAATGGAGCACCAAACGCTGAGCTCAATGGGAAATATTGGTGCTGAGCTTATCGCTCATGAACTGGCGCACCAGTGGTTTGGGGACAAGCTTACTCCGCTTACCTGGCCGCACCTTTGGCTAAATGAAGGGTTTGCTACCATGAGCGAGTTTCTCGTGTTTGAATCTGATCCTAAATACGATTTTCTGAACCAATTTCTGGGAGATCTTTACTTCGAGCGGGCTCGATCAGCCACGGGGACTTTGGTATTGCAGGACACCACTGATGTAGGTCAGATGTTTGATTTTCCTGGAGTTTATGCAAGAGGCTACATGGTGCTCCGCATGATCAGGGGTATCGTCGGAGACGACGTATTTAAGGATATTTTGCGGACGTATACTACGCGGCCAAACCTTGAATACAAATCGGTATCGACATCGGATTTTCAACGTGTGGTGGAAGAAGTCTCAGGCCGATCTTTCCAACCGTTTTTTGACCAGTGGGTGTATTCTGGTACCGGATTCCCAACCTACGATGTAGAGATGGAAGCCTTAACAGACGGAAATAATTATCAGGCTAAAATAACGTTGCACCAAATTCAGGCACCCGATGAATCTAGTGTTGCTGTCTACAACCTACCCGTTTGGCTGGAAATCACCACTCCCAGCAGAGTTTCCCTCGTTAGGGTTGAAAATGACCAACGTGACCAGACCTACATTATAGAACTGAGTGATTCTCCGCTGTCAGTGCGCGTTGACCCTTATAGGTGGTTGTTAAGGGGAGAATCTCCAACTCATGTAAATGCCGACACGGAGTCTTTAGTACCAGAAAAATTTTCAATGTCGCTTTATCCAAATCCAACCAGTGGGTTATTTTATGTCCAGGTTCAGTCGGCTGAACCTCAAAACAGAATAACCGTGGACGTGGTTGATATGCTGGGAAGAGTTGTCCTCAATTCTACAGCGGATCATTTTCAAACTGGCGAAACAGATTTGTTGATGGATGGCGCCCGTCTGCCTTCCGGATTGTACCTCGTTCGGGTAGGCCAGGGTACTTTGGTAAAACATCAATCGTTAATAATCACCCGTTGAAGGGACACCTACGTACTATGACTTCTTTTTTAATTCGGCCTGCCGAACCAGACGACGCTCCAGATGTGGTTCGACTAATAAATGCATTGGCCGATTATGAACGACTAAGAGGGGAGTCGTGGCCTAGCGAGGAAAAACTTAGAAAACATCTGGCAGATGACGCGACCCCCAAAATCGAAGCCTTAGTGGCACACGATATTAAGTCGGGTAGGTGCGTTGGTTTTGCCTTGTATTATTTCAATTATTCCACTTTTTTAACAAACTTCGGTATGTTTTTGGAAGATCTTTTTGTTGAAGAAAAATACAGAGGCAGTGGAATTGGTTTTGCGCTTTTTAACCGACTAGCCGTAATCGCAGAAAAAAAGGGCTGTATGAGACTGGACTGGAATGTGTTGGATTGGAATGAACCTGCGATTTCGTTTTATGAAAAAATCGGGGCTACACCTCTCACCGGCTGGACTACGATGCGGCTCGATAGGTCAGCGATTGAAACCTTATCGAACGGCTAGTTCGTTACATATTGACCCTGACAGTCAATGTGTTCGGTTTCAGCGGGTCTACGGGTCGGAGCACTACTAACCGCAAGCGGTGGATCGCAATCCTTAGGAACGTAGTGTGTATGGCTTCCGTGAGGAACCTCATTGTAGGACCGTGAATCGAATATTCCAACGGAATCGATCAAGACAAACGTCAGAAATATTCCGACGACCAACAATAAATAAAACCGAGCTTTTTTCTTCATGGGGCCACGAGGTCTGAAATTCAAGTTCCTGGTATCGTTTACTACTGCAAGACTCAAAAGTTGGGTACTTGAAAAATGGTTCTCCTAATAATACAGCACCATGAGTAGTATGGATTCTGCTCTCTTGCCCAAATTGGAGTATTTTCCGTCAATTGAGTGTCTTAGGTCTCGTCTTCGCCCTTCCAATGATGGACGTTTTAGGGTCGAATTAAGGTGGATTTTTAAAGTAAGTGATGTCATTTTCTAGATTAATTATTCTCGGTTCGATGTTGTTGGAGATCTGGGCCATCACGGCCTTGGCACTCCAGAGTACGGTTGTCGTGGCTCAAAACACTGTGGTATCCCAGAACGCTGGTGTGGCTCAAAACACGGGTGACCCCTCCTTTTTTGGCCGAGTCCGTGACGCTGAATTAAGAACCACATTGCCCGGCGCCACCGTGATGATCTCTCAGGCCGGAAAACCCATCAAAGGGGACATTACCGACTCAAATGGACAGTTTTCTTTTATTGACATCGATCCTGGAACATATGTAGTAACGACCTCTTTTCTCGGATATGAATCAAAAGTAGATACGCTTCAAATCCCTCGAAAAGAGCTTCTAGACATCCTTTTGCAGCCCACACGGACATTGTTAAAAGAAGTCTTGGTCGAGACCGCGCGACTAGATGCAAACCGATTTGTGGCCGGACTTGAAACAGTCCGGACCGAAGACTTGACTCGCGTTCCCATGCCAGACGTGTCCTATGATCTCGCGGGGTACCTGTTAACACTTCCTGGAGTGGTTTCAACAGGAGATCGAGGGGGACAGCTCTTTATTCGAGGTGGTACCCCAACTCAAAATCTGGTTTTGGTCGATGGAATGCGGATCTTCCAACCATTCCATATTGTCGGTTTTTATAGCGCGTTCCCGGCGGATATTATCTCGTATGCAGACGTGTATGCTGGTGGATTTAGCGCCCGATACGGTGGGCGAATCTCGTCCGTGATAGACATTAAAACCATAAATGGGAGCAAAGAAAAGTTGACCTATTCGGCCTCGATTGCACCCTTTTTAAGCGGATTTAATGTATCAATTCCCATTCGTCCAGGCGACACCTCTCTCCTTATATCGGCTCGGGAGTCTATAATAGACCGAATTAGTCCTAGTTTATTAGGCCAAGAACTTCCATTTCGTTTTGGAGATCGGTATGTCAAGCTACATTCTTATTTGAATCAAACAAGCAGTTTGACACTGACGGCCCTCAGCACGTCGGATGAAGGAAACCTCGAAACGTCCAATGATATCGACGATCGAACCTACCGGAAGTCGACATGGAAAAACAAAGCTTTTGGTGGAAAATACCAGTACATACCGCCCGAGTCTGCGGTTATGACCGAATTGTCCGTCTATTACTCCAGCCTAAAGAGCCGTTATCGCCCCACTCGTGATGAACTTCGAACCGCTGACGTATCCGATTTAAACTTAAATATTGGTTTTATCTACCTGTTAGGACCAAGCCAGCTTCATTTTGGTATTTTCGGAAACACTAATTTTTTCGACTATAAATTGGGCTCTTTAGGAACGGAGGGGGAATCGGGCGTGACGAGCGTCGGATCATTTTTTGAGAGTCAATTCAACATTGGAAAGAAAATTCGGGTCGAGCCAGGAGTGCGGCTTGAGATCTTTTCGAGAGGTTTAAAGAACACCATAGCTCCGCGCGGAAGGATTACTTTTTTGCCAAGTGGAACGGGCAGTCATAACCAGTTCAGCTTGGCTGGCGGTGTATATCACCAGCAAATCGTTGGCCTGAACAACGAACAAGACGTTTCTGACGTTTTTACTATTTGGTCCGCATCGCCGACCAATACCCCTGTTCCCAAGGCAGTTCACCTCATTGGAGGGTGGAAAGGTCGACCTCGGCCTTGGTTGGAATTGACCCTAGAAGGGTACCGGAAGAATCTTTCTAATATCTCGTTCCCAGTTTTTGGCAATGCTATTAATAAGGTAGCTGAGTTTTCTAAAGTAGATGGATTTGCCCACGGTGTTGATTCAAAAGTCGAAGTCACGACACAAAACTTTTTCTTTTCGCTGTCCGTCAGTAAGTCCAAAGTAGAATATCATCGAAGTGCACAGCGTGCTACCGGCGTGTTTCGACCCAACTTTGGCCAGGCAACCACGTTGGACGAAAATACCTTTAATCCACCTCACGACCGTCGCGAACAAGTCAACGCAATGGTCCAATACCGAATGGGGGCAAGCAAGTTTAGCTTGAGATGGCAATATGGGTCCGGCCTCCCGTTCACCCAAGTAAATGGATATTATGCCGATCTCAGTAATTCGGTCGACCCTAAAAACACAGATTACGTAACGGAGAATGGCACTACGTTTGTTTCAAGGTCGGAGCTCTATGGAGCACGGCTTCCTACGTATCATCGATTAGACATGACTGTTGAACGTTCCTTTTTGCTTCCTGGCGCAGAGTTAACAGCGATGGCAGGGGTAATAAATGTATATGATCGGAATAATATCTTTGAATACAACATATTTACCGGGAGTCGTATCGATCAGTTGCCGATTATCCCTTCGGTTGGGATTAGGTTGGATGTAAAATGAGTACTACAGACCGCCCATTCCTAACTATAATTTTTGCACTGTCCTTCATTTTGTTATGGTCAGGATGCGAAAATTCCATTGATCCGATTGCGGACGAAGGTGAAAATGCGTTCGCTGTATTCGGATATTTAGATATGCGCGTACCTACTCAAAAGGTTCGAGTTGAGTTGCTGAGGCCCACAATTCTCTCCGATCCAATTTCTTTGGAAGGGGTGCAGGTGTCAACAATCGACAGAAATAATGGTACGTTCCAAATTTGGCGTGATTCTTCCGTTGTGCTTGATGATGGCTCCGCAGGCGTTGTTTATGTAGCTCAGTTTCGCCCAGAATTAGGTCACACGTATTCCTTATTAATTAGTCGGAACGATAAGCTTGTCGCTGAAGCCATAGCTGAGCTACCGATCAAGCCGGCCGTAACTGTGGCTGCTGCAGTTGGAGATTCCGTGAATGTTACTCAACATTTGACCTTCTTAGAACTGACCGATCAACCTGTTGCCTTGTTTGTTCTTTATGAAGTCATACCACCCGACGATTCCGGGGTGGATTTGGTTCGTGTCGGATACGGCAATCCAAGGATGGCTACGGTCGGGGGTTGGGAATTTGACATCGACCTATCGACGGATCGATTCGCAATATTAAACGCTCTCGGATTGAATGTGGGTACGAAGGATGTCAAACTTAAGAAAGTATCCATGGAAATGACTCTTTTTAGTAAAGAGTGGAGTCAGCCGGAAAAAGGAGAAAATCTTGAACATGTACTCGGTTTTTTCGCCTCCGTGGGTGTTTTTGAACACAGTTGGACATTGAACTCGGAGACGGTGACAAAGATGGGATTTGTTGATGCGCAACAAGGAAATTGAAAAAGAGTGCTCGAAATGCCCTAAAATCGTTTTACTACATCGGATTTACGCCGTAAACTGTTCAGATATCTTGAATTTAGACTCTCAATCCATTTGTCATCATTTCTTCGCCTGGTAAAATCTGTCCTGATTTTGCCCTTGTTGCTGGTTTTTGTTGCATCAGCAAGTGCCCAAACAGCTACAGTTCGTGGATTTGTTACCGATTCCTCCGATGGGCAACCCATTCCTGGTGTCAACGTTGTTTTGAGCGACGTGAGTGGAGGTTTGTCGGGTGCGGCAACAGATACTGATGGTTTTTACGCGGTTTCCAGAATTGTCCCCGGCATCTACAAGTTGAAGGCGTCCTTTGTTGGATTTAAGGATCATGAAATTGATCTTACTTTAGCTGCTTCGGAAATCCAGACCATTAATTTCAAAATGGTGGTTGAGGAAACGGAATTGGGCGAGGTTTTGGTAGAGTCAACCCGAGAAACTGCAGGTGCTGCCAACATAACTGCGGGATTGCAGACCATCCGGCCGGCAGATATATCCTTGGTGCCCGCCCCGGACATTTCTGCTGACCTTGTAAACTACTTGACCTCACTTCCGGGAATTGTTTCTCAAGGAGACCGCGGGGGACAGTTGTTTATTCGGGGCGGCGAGCCCACGCAGAATATGGTATTGCTCGATGGAATTCAGATTTTTCAACCATTTCATATCGTTGGATTCTTTTCGGCGTTTCCAGCCGACATAATTAACTCGGCGGATGTATATGCCGGTGGTTTTGGTGCTCGTTTTGGAGGCAGGCTGTCCTCTGTGATGGATATCACTGCTCGTACGGGAAATAAGCAGCGCATGGTGGGTGCGGCAACCATTGCACCTTTTGTTTCAACCGTCCGACTAGAAGGCCCGCTATTACCTGGAAAAGTCTCGTTTTTGGCGTCGTATAGGCAGTCTGTAATCGAGCAAGGTGCTTCCAAACTTGTCGACCAAGAATTGCCGTTCGAATTTGGAGACATTTTTGCTAAAATCCACGCAAAATTGGGTTCGAGTGCCCAATTGTCTATTACCGGAATTCAGACGGACGACAACGGACGATTGGGACTGGACCCGCTAGTTGATTCGGAAGTTGAGACCGTTCCTGATGAGATTCAATGGGAGAACTTAGCCGTCGGGTCCCGTTTAATATTTTTGCCCGCTTCTCTACCTGTTTTTGCAGAGTTACTTATTAGTTACTCCTCGTTAAATAATAAATTCGGGCCTCCTGGCGATCCAACTCAGACAACCAATGCGACTTTATTCTCCTTTGCATCCAACTTGACCCATTATGTTGGAACGACGGATTTTAACTGGGGAATCTTCCTGAGTTCGTCCAAACTGGATTCAGATTTAGGCGGTATTTTTCAAAATGTGGATTTGAAAGTTGAATATATCACCGAAGTAGGAGCGTATCTAGAACCGGTTTTCAATCCAATGGAAGGGCTTAGTGTTCAGCCCGGAGTACGACTTCAGTCCTTTCCTAGCAAGAACGAATCGTTTATCGAACCTCGGTTAAGGGTAGTGTGGAATACAGGGATCCACCGGCTTTCGATGGCGGCTGGTACCTACCACCAAGAGCTTACTGGTTTGAATGATCGTCGCAACGCTGGAGATATATTTACGGCGTGGACGGCTGCTCCAAATGGAAAGGTCCCAGAAGCGAAGCACATCATCGCGGGTTACCGTGTTCAGCCCACCAATTGGATTACTTTTGCTGCAGAGGGATTTTACAAAGACCTTACCAACTTAGTGGTCCCTGAATGGACTGCGTTTCCTCGGTTTAATACTAATATCCAAGCTGCAGATGGAACGGCCTCAGGATTTGATATCCGGCTTGAATTGGGAAGTAGCGACAAGTTTCAAACGACCATTAGTTGGGGTCGAAGCGAGGTGAAATATGGATCCAAAGCGAGGGCCTTACAAATATTGACTGGCGAAGCAGAGGTTGAATATTCACCTCCGCACGATCGTAAGGATCAAATCAACATTATGACTTCGTTGAAATTAAAAGGCTTTAATTTTAACGTTCGCTGGCAGTTTGGAACGGGCTTGCCATTTAATGAATCGCTTGGATTTGATCGTTGGGTGTTGCTGGATAGCCTCGTTAACGTTACTGAAATCCCTGGTGAAGAACGGGTACTTTACGGACGTCCTTATACGGGTCGCCTACCAACCTACCATCGTCTGGATATTTCACTGGATCGGGAATTTAGAATCGGCCCTACCACGTTTTTGACAATCCAAACGGGTATTCTTAACGCATATGATCGACGGAATTTATTCTTCTTGGATCTGTTTACGTTGAGACGCGTCGACCAGCTTCCGTTTATTCCGACACTTGGTATTAAACTCGAGTACAAGTAATGCACGGGAATCAAGCAAAGCCAGTGCTCAGTAAAAAGCCAGTGCTCAGTAAAAAATTAGTGCTCGGTACTATGAATAGAAGTGTACTAGCCACATTTGTCCTGCTATTTGGGCTTGTGTTTTGGGCAGGCTGTGAGGAGGAGGTAAATCCTTTTGTTGAAGAAGATCGATTTTTCACGATGTTCGGTTACCTGGATACGGCCAGCAACGAGCAATTTCTTCGAGTCATTGAATTGCGTACCGAATTTGCAGCCGGCGGCGAACAAGGTATTGATGCTTTAGTAACCACGACCGAAGTTGAAACGGGTGTAATCACCGTTTGGAGGGACTCACTGGTTTCATTTTATGACGGTACGGTCGGCCATATTTTTGTGGGTAATTTGCGGCCAGTGCCGGGCTTGCATTACACAGTGGACGTTACGAGATCGGATGGGAAAAGGGCCAGCGCCACCACTCTTGTGCCTGCCCAACCAAATGTCATACTGTCCGAAGCTCAAGCTGCATTTGTAGGCGTTACGCAGAAGGTGGTGTGGCCAACCATTAATTTTATTCCGTTTAAGGTAGAAGTTTGGTATCGAACGATAGATACTGCATCTCCCGGTTTGCCATTTCGTGAAGCTGTAGTGTTATATGGTGACGACAACGGAAGGGTTGGCAAACAAACCGTTGACGGTTGGGAAATCTTGATTCGGTACGCCGAGGACAAGAAGGAAGTAACCAATCAATTAGGCTTCGGAGAAGGAGATCAGCCCATTCTACTTTCGTTGGGTATGCGAATTACCATGAGTGACGAGAAGTGGAGACCTCCAGATGGATTGTTTAATACAGAAATACTGGTTCAGCCTGGCACTTTTTCCAATGTTGAAGGTGGTTTCGGCTATTTTGGATCGCTTAATCAGTTTTCGTTGGAATGGACCTTGAGCCCAGAGACCACGACCATCGCAGGTTACACAAATCCTGGCAAGCGTTAGATTGTTCTTTAAACCTGTGTTAATTGCAATCTGGACGGTCTCGGTCGTTTAGAAAAGTGGACGGCCATCAGTACTTTGACACACCGAATCTATTGGCTTCGACTCTATAAAGGAGCCCGATCTTTATTCTATTGAAACCGCATTGAGGATTTAGCAACATGTCGAAACCCGATATCTGGAAAAACGGAAAGTTTGTTCGTCACGAAGACGCTACCGTTCACGTCTTGTCGCATGCTCTTCATTACGGTACATCCGTTTTTGAAGGGGTTAGATGTTATAAAACGGAAAAAGGCTCAGCTATTTTTCGTCATACGGAGCACATGCAGCGCCTTATCGATTCGGGGCGAATTTATCGAATGGACTTAGGGTATACCTGCGATCAGCTTGAACAGGCCGTGATAGATACCATCGTACGGTCAGGATTAGAAGGATGTTATATCCGTCCGTTGGCCTTTCGAGGAGTGGGAAAAATGGGAGTAAATCCGATTAATAACCCAGTCGAAACGATTATTGCCGTTTGGGAATGGGGGGCTTATTTGGGACCGGAAGCCTTGGAATTGGGCGTTGATGTACATGTTGCCTCGTGGAATCGCATGGCTCCAAACACCTTTCCTTCCATGGCCAAAGCAGGGGGTAATTACCTTAATGCCGGCTTGGTCAAGATGGATGCTGTCTTGAGTGGTTTTGCCGAAGGGATTATGCTAAGCACAAATGGGCACGTTGCAGAAGGTTCGGGTGAAAACCTTTTTCTGGTCAAAAACAATACGATGTATACGGCTCCAGTTTCTCAGTCAATTCTTCCGGGGATCACGAGAGATAGCATCGTTACAATGGCTCGAGATATGGGTATTTCGATTCAGGAAGGCCTTATCCCTCGAGAAGCGCTTTATGTTGCAGATGAGGTATTTTTCACCGGGACTGCGGCCGAAGTAACACCGATTCGGACCATTGACCATCACGTGATTGGTGCTGGAAGGCGAGGCCCAATCACAGAAAAATTGCAGACCGCATTTTTCGATATCGTGCATAGAGGCAACGATCCTTACGGTTGGTTGACGCCTGTACCCGTTGGAATTTCAGCGTAGCTTAATTAGAACTCGTAGATAAAGATGGCCCGATCCCCGGCAAAATCGCCGGAGAGGAATGCGTCTTTACGCCCGTTACCATCGTAGTCGAACCAGGCTACGTCTCCATTTAATACAGAAGCGGCAATTCCGATTGGAAGGAAGAAGGTGTCAATATTTTCCTCGACCACGATCTTCTCAGAACCTAGTTGACTAAGGGATTCAATCCCCCAAGTTAAAATATCCGCGTCCGTGTCTCTATCGACGGACTCTAGCGAAACGCCACCTGCAAAAAGTCCAGGAAAACGCGCACTTGATTTGGAAAACGTTCCGGTGCCGTCGTTTAAATAGAGACTGGTCTCCCCTCGCATTATCATGGGCCCGATATGACCGCCGTTAATTAGCAAATCCTCGTCACCATCAAAATCGACATCCCCAAACGCTGTTCCGCCAAAGTATAAGTTCGGGAGATCCGTGGTCAATTCAGTAAAATGAGCCAAACCATCATTTGCAAATAACTGTAGATGCGCAACGCCTTGATCGTCCATGCCAGACACGATAAAGTCGTTATCACCATCGCTGTCAATGTCCGAGACAGAAATTGAAGTAACCTGGAGGCCCGTAAACGTAGTAGGTGCTGATACAAAGCGCTGAACGCTATTGGCTAACCATACGCCCAAAACGAGCCCGGTCGACGTCCTGCCACCCATTACGATGTCTGGAAGGCCATCACCGTCAAAATCGCCAGCCGCCACCTTGCTGTTATAAACTGCTGGAAGACCATTGGAAGAGACAATTCTGAATGAGTCCCTTCCTTGATTAATATAAATCGAGGTAGAGGGGACGAGTATTTCGACATTATCTGGCGTATATCCGGTCAAACTCTGACCCGTCACGATTATATCCGGTCGCCCATCTTGGTTCATATCATGCCACGTGACTGATCCTTGTATTACGCTTGTTTTGTTAAACGTCACTTCTTGAAAATCGGCGTAGATCGTAGGCAGAGCTGGTGGCCCACCGTTCGTTTCTACTCTACGTCGTATTAATTTATATAAAACAGCCTGAAGCGTGCCGTCAGCTTGGCGGCCGGTGACAAACACGTCTCCATCCCCGTCGCCGTCGTAGTCAGCTCCGGCGATGGCACCATCGCGCAAGGGAGGAATACCCGTTACCAAAACGAATTGTCTTTGTGCCTGCGCTGATGTAGCGAAAAAACCTACCACCACAATCAGAACAAAGACTTTCCTTACTTGAAAAAAACGAGGCATAATATCACTTGTTCTAAAAAATTATCTTTGACGGAAGAAGTACGTTGAAAGCAACAACTATCTAACCAGTGTTACAGAACCGGTTTTTGTTGAAGAACCGGCCCTCAACTCAAAAAAATACACGCCTGAGCTTACTTTTTGCCCGTGGGAATCCGTTCCTCGCCATTCCAGACGATGGGTACCAGCCGAGAGGATACCCTCAGACAATCGGCTAACTTCCTGTCCCAAAATAGAATAGACTCGAAGAGTCACGGAAACAGGTTCAGGTAAGTCAAATTCAATGTTTGAAGAAGATGAAAACGGATTAGGATAGACACTTTTTAGAGCAAAAACCGACGGTAATTGAGTATCTACTACCGTATCCGTAACGAAGGAATTTGAAATTGAAAATGACCCTTCTGAAGCAAAAGTGGACGCAATTAGAGCGTTGTTTACGCTCTGAACGCTCCAGTAATAAGTGCCTTCCGAAAGATTTTCAAGGGAAAATTGGGGAAAAACGGATGCATTACCTGGTTGAGGAGACCTAAGTTTTCCGGTTCGTCCGTCTGCCATCGCAGAAACTACGTTCGATAACCCTGGCTCAGTCCCCACCCGGACGTTATACGAGACCATGGAATTAGAAGGATCGGTTTCGGCAGCGTGGGACCACCGCAATGCGACTGCTCCCTCACCAACCGTAGATTCCAACAATCTAGGGGTGGAGGGAATGGTTGGGCGTATTTGCCGTTGATTGAGGTAAATGTTTGTTGTGGATTGTCCGTATGGCGTATAGCCGCTCGATAACAAGTCTAAATCGCCATCGGCATCAAAATCTCCCCATTCCACATCAGAGAATACAGATCCAATCAAGTTTGACGAATTAAAAAATGTGTTACCGCCATCATTTCTGTAAATCCGGGCATTGCGCCGTCCTAAAACGGTGACCGCTCCTAAAAAGAATAGGTCCAAATCACCATCGTTGTCGTAATCCCCCGATGTGATATCTCCTGCCACAACGCCTTCAAAAGAATGGGCTACTGAACTGAGCGCGCCAGCGTTGTTATTCCACAATCGAACTTGGCCATCCATCAATGAAGCCGAAATTTCTCCTCC